>Ga0310695_10002568_pt1 | contig 37923 bp, 23 predicted proteins | sample RumenRJG_04DNA_FD_203882 | JGI IMG/M metagenome (GOLD analysis project Ga0310695, IMG submission 203882) | Bovine rumen microbial communities from Lethbridge, Alberta, Canada - RJG_04 (v2) (version 2) | ecosystem: Host-associated > Mammals > Digestive system > Stomach > Rumen | place: Canada...
CTTCTCGGAATCTTGACGTGGACTCGGGGTTTCCCTTCCTTGTCTCTGCACTGTCAATTTTCCTCATTGCAAACATTTCAATGATCTCGGCTTCCCGTTCACGGCACCCTACGAATAAGGCGTCAAAAAAAACCGCTCACTCAATTCATGCATCTCGTGAGCCGAAAAGCGATGCAAAATTACAACCGTTCCCGATACTGACCAAATATTTTCGGGAAAAAAATTAAAAAATAACACGATTTAACACATATCGAGGGAAATATATGCCTTATCAGTGCTCTTTTCCCTTTTATACATTATATAAAGAATCAAAGAGAGCAGGCCTCACAATCACATCAAAACAAAGAAATGCCCAGGGTGGCCTAACGCGAGCCCTGGGCATTTACTTGATTCTCTAAAAAACTCATCCATCAGAACAGGGAGAGTTGACGGGGATCCTCACCGGGATGGGGAGGCATGCTGCCGTCATCAGCCCAATCGATGTCATCGATCGCTCCTAGGGCAGGATCATCCTGGCCGGCACGAGGAGCGGCGGGCTCGTCAACAAAGGAGTCGCCGTTGCCAAAAGGCACATCCTCCACCGCGGCACGCTTCTCAACAGCGGGTCGTTGAGCCTTCAGTTCCTCGACCTCCTGCATGAGAGCGGCAATGCGGCGGTCCTTCTCGGCGAGGGCGTCGTTCATGGCCTGGGCCTCGTGCTGCTTACGCTGCAGGTTGACCTGAGTGCGCTTGAGTTCGGCCTTGACGTCATCACGCTCGGCGGTAATCTTGGCGAAACTGGCGGCCTTCTCATTGCCGTCAACGCTCAGGGAGTTGTATTTCCTCTTGAAGTCCTCGGCAACGGCAGTCACGGTAGCCAGTTGCTGCTTGAGCCCGTCGATGAGGTTGCCCGTCTCGATGCTGCGGCGGTTCTGAACCTCTGCATTCTGCTTGGCCGTCAGTTCCAGGTGCTCGACGTTCTTCTGCAAGCCCTCGTTTTCCTCCTTGAGGACGATGTGGGCCTTGCGCAGTTCGTCATACTCCGAAGCCCTCTTCTGGAGGTCAATGATCTGCTGACGCAGCGACGAAATCTCGGAATTCTTCTTATCCTTGAAGTCCTCGACCTCCTCGATGGTCTTCTGCAACTCCTCGGCACCCTTGAGTTCCTCGGCAGCGGCATTGAGTCGCTCCTCAAGATCGCTGGCATTGGCACGGAGTCGCTCGATGAGTTCGTCGCGCTGCTCGATCTGCTGGTTGAGTTGCTCAACGGTGGGACCGTCGGCTGCGGGCAAGGGCATATTGTCACGGCGCTCGATCTCGGCCTCCTTCTCGGCCAACTCGTCCTTGAGTTGCTGTATTGTGGCATTCAGTTCCTCAATCTTGCCGTTGAGTTCGTCGGTGTTATCCCCGCGCACTTCCATTGCCTTGAGTCGGCTCTCGAGGCTCTTCTTCTCGATGTCGAGTTTCTCCTGAGCCGCCTCGAGGTCGTTGACTTTGGCCATGAGGTCGGTAACCTTGGCCTGAGCCTGACGGCGGTTAGCCTCATTCACCTGCATCTTCTCCTTTGACTCCTCGACGCTCTTCTTGGCCTCCTCGACAGCCTTCATGAGGTTCTCGCGCTCCTTCTTCCAGTTGCCCTTGATCATGTCGATGACCGCCTGGGTATGTTCATTCATGAGGCGGGCCGCCTTGTCGGCGAACTCGGCATCGATAGCATATTCCTCGTGCTGATCCACGTCGATCTTCACCTCATCCTTGACATCGGCGCGATCATGGTCAGGCACGTTCTTGTCCTTGCTGAAGGGGTTCACAAAGGTGGTGGGCTGGCCGTAAACATCATAATCATCGCCATCCGAGCCACCAAAAGCACTCTTGATTGATTTGAAAAAAGACATAATTCTTTACTTTTTTGTTGTCGGTTTGTTTTAGTTGTATTCATTATCGTTAATGACCACCAGACTCATTGGGCAAAAACTTAAAATCCACTTTAAGTTTATTGTCATCACAAACTGATTTACAGCACAATAAGCCGAAGCAGTCGTTGGGAATAAAGCCGCAAATAGCGATGCTTTTCCTCTCCAGTCGGTAAAATTACGACGATTTTTTCTAATATGAGCGCAAAATAAGAAATATTTTCAAAATTTAGACTGATTTTTTATTTTTCAACTCATCGAAATGCAAAACAAAAGGCTATGTGACAAAATATTGTAGCACATAGCCTAAAGTAATGCTTTATATTTTTCACTTTTTGGCTGACGTTTTCTTGGCCGTCGAACGCGCCCGAGTGGCGCGGCGACGGGTCGTACCCTTGGAGATATTGGACTCATCGGCCACAATCTCGCGGCACTCTTCCAGCGTGAGAGTCGCCGCATCCTTGCCCTTAGGTATCTTGACGTTCTGCTTCTGATAGACGATGTAGGGACCATAACGTCCGTTCATCACCTTGAGGTCGGGCTCCTCGTCAAAGGTCTTGATGACCTTCTTGGCCTCGGCTTCGCGTTGCGCCTTGATCAGGTCGATGGCCTCGTCGAGCGTGATGACAGTCGGGGAAATCTCCTTGGGTATGGATGCATACTTGCCATTGTGCTTAACGTAGGGGCCATAGTGGCCGACACCGATGGAGACCTCGGAGCCTTCAAACTCACCCAGGTGGCGAGGCATATCGAAGAGTTTCACAGCCTCCTCCAGCGTGAGCGTCTCGATGCTCTGGCCGCGCTGCAACGAGGCGAAGCGCGGTTTAGTCTCGTCATCGGCACTTCCCATCTGCACAAGAGGGCCATAACGTCCGATCTTGACCATCACGGGCAATCCGGTCTTGGGGTCGTTGCCGAGCAACCTCTCCCCCACCTTGTGCTCAAGCCTGAGCGAAGACACCTTGCTGATGTTGGGATGGAATCCGTCATAGAAGTCGGCAATTTCCTTGTTCCAGACCACGTTGCCCTTGGCCACCTCATCAAACTCATTCTCGACCTTGGCGGTGAAGTTATAGTCCATGATTGAGGGGAAATACCGCACAAGAAACTCATTGACGACCATACCGATGTCGGTGGGCAGGAGTTTACCCTTCTCATTGCCGAACAATTCACTCTTGTTGGCCATGGTGATCTTGCCGCCCTTGAGCGTCAGGATCTCATATTCACGCTTGCGCCCCTTGTCCTCACCCTTCTCGACATACTTGCGATCCTGGATGGTCGAGATGATGGGAGCATAGGTTGAAGGACGTCCAATGCCCAGTTCCTCCAGCCTGCGCACGAGCGAGGCCTCGGTATAGCGGTTGGGCTGCTGGGTGAAGCGCTGGATAGCCGAAACGGCATGTGCCTGCAAGCAATCGTCCTTGGCCAGTGCGGGAAGGGTGCGCAATTCAGGAGAAGCCACGTTACTGTCATCGGTGCTCTCGAAATACACCTTGAGGAATCCATCAAACTTGACTACCTCGCCCTCGGCGACAAAGATTTCCTTGCGGGTATCGATAGCGATGTTGGCAACCGTCTTCTCCAGTTCGGCATCGGCCATCTGTGAGGCTATGGTCCGCTTCCAGATGAGGTCATAGAGTTTCTTCTCTTGAGGGGTGCCGTTAATCGTGTGGTTGCTGATATAGGTGGGACGGATAGCCTCGTGGGCTTCCTGCGCCCCCTTGCTGGTGGTGCGATAGTGGCGCACCTTGAGGTATCGCTCGCCGATGTTCTCCTTGATTTCCTTGCTGATGGTACCCAGTGCGAGGTTACTCAGGTTGACCGAGTCGGTACGCATATAGGTAATCAGACCTTCCTCATACAGGCGCTGGGCAAGGCGCATCGTCTGCTTGACCGACAGGCCCAACTTGCGGGCAGCCTCCTGCTGGAGCGTGCTGGTGGTGAAAGGCGGAGCGGGCGTGCGCTTGAGGGGCTTGACGGTCACGTCGGACACCTTGTATTGTGACTGCTTGCAGTCCTCGAGGAACGCCTGTGCCATATCGTGGTCATCAAGATGACGGTTCAATTCGGCAGAGAATTCGGCGCCGTCACTGGTTGTGAACTGAGCCACGACTCGATAATAAGGTTCGCTCTTGAACGCCTTGATTTCATTCTCGCGGTCGGCAATGAGCCTGACGGCCACGCTCTGCACACGGCCAGCCGAGAGACCCGGCATAATCTTGCGCCACAGCACGGGTGAGAGTTCAAAGCCCACGATGCGGTCGAGCACACGTCGCGCCTGCTGGGCATCGACCAGATTCAGGTCGATGTCACGCGGATGCTTGATGGCCTCCAGGATGGCAGGTTCGGTAATCTCATGGAAGACGATGCGCCGCGTGTGTTCGGGCGTCAAGCCGAGCACCTCAAACAGGTGCCAAGCGATAGCCTCTCCCTCGCGGTCTTCATCACTCGCGAGCCACACGAGGTCGGCCTTGGCGGCCTCATCCTTGAGTTTCTTCACTTGATCTGCTTTGTCCTCGGGGATTTCATATAGCGGCTTGAAGCCGTTCTCGACGTCGATGCTAAAGTCCTTCTTGTGCAAGTCGCGGATGTGACCGAAACTCGACATCACTTTATACTCACTGCCCAGGAACTTCTGGATAGTCTTAGCCTTGGCGGGAGACTCGACGATAACTAAGTTTTTTGCCATATTATCTGAACTCTTTTTAAAATCGGCTGCAAAGGTAAGTCAATAAATCGACATAGCGAATGTCAAATGGCAAGATTTTTTTGCTTCACACATCTTTTAATAATATATTATTAAGGTGAAAGAATAACTATTATATCCAGTAGTGGCTCATAATCGTGTGAAAACAGGCTGAATGCACAATCCCGAGAAAGGAATGCGCATTCAGCCCGCAGTATCTTCTCTCCTGAATGTCACTTCACCACCTTGGCGGCATCGACTGTGCCGTCGTCATAGGTGGTCAGCACGACGTTAACGCCATCAAATGGCACATCGCTCACCGCTCCCGACAGATTGACGTAACGAACCGAAGCGATCTGCCTGTCGGCATCAACGCGCTCAAGACTTGAGCCCTCGACGGTCTTCACCTGGAGTTTGTCCATACAGAAGTAGTTGGCACTCACATTGCCATACTGATTGGCATCGGTTGAGGAAACCGTGAAATAAACAGACTTGACAGCACCCAGGGAAGAGAGGTCAAACCATGTCCACGCATTGGCGGCCTTGAGTTCCCCGTCAACGACTTCCACCAGACGGAAAGACGCCATTGACTCGGACCCATCCTCGGCAACGCCGACAGCATTCAAGTCGATGTGATCCCCCTCGACAAACGCACGGGCATAGCCATCACCATGCACACAGCCATAATAGGTCCACGGGGCATTGCAGACATAGACGCCGACAGGTTCAAACACCTGATCGGCATAGGTCACCTGATTGGTCTGGTCGCCATATCCATAGTAGCCCCAATTGGCCACAAAGTAGGGCGCCTCGGCATCGGCGAGCACGTTTCCATCCTGGTCCACGGCTACCTCGCCATCTTCCATCTTGATGCCGCCGCCAGCCATACAACCCCACTGATAGGTGGTCCACATCGATGAGCCGATGATATTGCCCTCAGCATCGATGCCATAGTCGGTCGTGTCACCACCTACGGCAGGCGAGAATCCATCCCAATAGGAACCGCCATAGGATGCGCCACCAAGCAAGTGAGACAACTTGAAATCACCAAACTGGAGCCAAGGCGTCGTCTCGCCATAGGCGCCGGTCCAAGCGCCGATCTCATTAAACTCAATCAATTGAGGAATAACAGGGTTACCCATGTCCAGTGTCACCACCTGCTGGGCAAATACCGAACCAGCCATGAGGGCCGAGAATGCTAAAGTGTAGATTTTCTTCATATTAAACTTTATTTAAAAATGTTTCTTGTTTCGTTTCAAGGCGCAAAGGTAATGATAAAATCCATACCATAGCATCGACACGGGCCGAAATCTCCACCTGTGACAAGAAGGATGCGTCCTTGCGGCTGGCAGTGCCGCGGGGACGCACCCTCAATCATGGTTACTATATACTATAATGCGTGTGTGTTATCTCATCAACTCAACTTTCACTTGATGACCTTAACGGTGCTGGTGGTGCCGTCGGTATAGGAAGTAACGACAACATTCATGCCACTGAAGGGCTTGTCACTGACCATACCGGCCATGTTCACATACTTCACGCCAGTCACCTGCTTATCGGCATCCAGGCTCTCGAGTGCAGTTGTTCCTGCCACCTTAACCTGGAACTTGTCCATGCAGAAGTAGGCAGCCGTGTTCATTCCGTAGGGGCCTTGGTCGGTTGAGTTCAAGGTGAAGTAAACCGATTCCACCTCGCCCAGGCCGGACAGGTCAAAGAAAGTCCAGTCATTGAGTGCATTGAGTTGGCCATTGGCATACTCAATCAGATTGATGCTTGCGGTAGTCTCATTACCCTCAGCGTCAACGCCATGAGCCACGAGTTCGAAGTAGTCGCCCTCGGCAAATCCCTCGCTGAAGCCGTCGCCATGGGCACAACCGTAATAAGGCCAGGGGTGGTTGCACACATACACGCCAACAGGAGTGAAGGCCGAATTGCCATCCTTGTCCATAAACATCACCTGGTTGCTGGGATCGGGGTAGAACCAACTGTAGAAGCCCACGAGATAGGGCTGAGCGGGATCGGCAGTTACTGTGCCGTCGGCATTGATGACACAACCGCCACCGGCCATGCAGCCGCCATAATTGACAATCCAGCCATCACTGCTGCCCGACTGGCCATAATCCGTCTGGTCACCACCGATGGCGGGGGTGAAACCGTCCCAGTAATAGCCGCCCCAAGATTCACGCTCGAGAAGGTGCGAGAGATAGAACATGCCGTTAGCGTCGCCAAACTCGAGCCACGCGTAGTCCACATCATTGTAGCACTCGGTCCACACGCCGTTATCGCCATACTCGATTGTAGCGGGATTGACGTTGGCATTGAGGTCAAGGGTAATCACACCAGCCCATGCGGCCGAAGCCATCAGGGCACTTGCTGCTAGAGTAAAAATCTTCTTCATTGTCTTTTAATCATTTATTTATTGGTTAAACAAGTTGTTAAACGTCAGTTTTTCTTCAATAACATGTCAATCAGTGCGGTAACATCAATGATATTGACAGCGCCGTCCTGGTTGACATCGGCCTGAGCATTGCCGTCAAGGTCTTGACTCAAGATCACATCGATAAGCATGGTGACATCGGCAATGCTGATATTGCCGTCGCCATTGACATCTCCGGCCACCGTTGCCGCCGTCACCGTCACCATGAACGAGCATGTCGCCATGCGCCCGTTGCTGTCGGTTGTCACCGTCACCACAGTCTGGCCGGGAGCCACCGCTGTCACGATCAGGTCAAGTCCACGCACCACAGCGCGCGCCACCGACTCATCGGCACTCACGGCAGTCGTCACGGCAAGGGAGGCCATGTTGTCGGCGTCATCCACGGCTTCCAGGAGAGAAATGACAGCCTCGCCGCCCTGGGCAATGGTGTGGTCGGCGATAGTCACCGTCGGCAACTCCACATCAGGGTAAACAGCCATCGCCGGGAACCAGTAGGCATCCATCAAGCGCACCTGACGCTTGAGCGTGCGTGTTGCCGCGTCATAGAACAGCACCCAGTTGTGGTTGAATATCTCGTAGGCATACATCGGGGCTGCCTCGAGGGTCTGCACCACCATGTCGCCCGTGTGCGGGTCAAAACTGATGGCCGACGCATAGAGCCCTTGATGGTTGCGGGTGCCATCCCAATTGACCTCGGCAGCCTCGGGCAAGTCGATGAAGTGGTCGGTAAACTCGCGGGCGGAAAAGTCATAGCAACTGATGTGGTTCTGGAACTCATCATAGTAGTAATAAACCTTCTCGCTGACAGGATCGACACACAACATGCGGGCTCGCCATGCGCCCCAGGAACTCAGGGCGCCATGCGTTTCGCCTGGCTCATACACCTCCAGAACCTCATGGGTAACGGGGTCAATTGAGGTAAAATTGGCGACATAAGGCCCTGTACCGAAGTCATATATTTCACGGCTATTGTTGGCCACAAACAGGTTGCCGCCAGCCGTCACAAACACGGTGACGATGTGAGGAAACGGCAGCGTGGTCACAACCGTATCGGCCGTCGGGTCAATCACATGAAGACCCACTCCCTGCTGCACGGCATACACATATTGGCCAAAGCGCACCATGTCGCCGCACTGTCCGTAATAGAGGCTGTTGTAATCACCCCGCGCGCTAGACAGCGTGCCAGCAATGGGGCCCGTCGTGGTCATGTCATCAACATCGAGCACAAAGACACCGGCACTGGTGGCAACATAGCCCTTGTCGAGGCCGACGGCACAGTAGCAACGGCCATCATAGACGCTATCGGCACTCTGCCCAAAGCGCAGCATGCTGGCCTGCTGCTTGAGGGTGGACGCGTCGAGAACGGCCAGGCGGGAGCCCAGTGTGCTGCCAGACGCTTCATTGCCATTGGCCTGCTTGCTAACGAGGAACAAGCGGCCGCCATAGAGTTGCCCCTGCTGGGTGGTCACGCCCAACTTGGTCGAGGGATTGACCAGGGCATAGACGTTATATTCCATCTCGTCATAGTCATAGTTGTAGTAGTTGATAGAGCCCTGATTGGGGCCGTAACGGTCCTCGTTGACAAAGAGGATGCCACTGGTGAAGGTCAAGTCTTGACTCATGGCGGCGAGCACCGCCAGCAGGGCCATCAATGATGTCACTAGATTTCTCATCGGTTCATCGGTTATTATTGAGAATCATATCAATCAATGCTGTCACGTCGCTGATGTTGATGCTGCCATCGCCATTGGCATCGGCATTGTGAGCGTTAAAGGGCTCCATCGCACCGCCCAGAACATAGTCAATCAAGGTCGTGACATCGCTGATGTTGACATAGCCGTCGCCATTGGCATCACCTGCCAGGAGAGGGGTGGCATCGGGATGCAGGTCCATGGCACCGGCAATCTCGGTCGAGGTCTCACCGAGCCAGCCGCAGTAGTACAACTGACCCGTATAGACCTTAATAAAGTCAATGTGATCGAGAGCGACCGGATTGCCATCGTCGTCAATGGCCCAGTCAATCTTGAAACCCGGTTCCACGCCATTGGGCAGGTTATCCACATAACCCTCGCCCAGGAACGCCTGGAACCAATTGTTGCCCCTGCCGCCACTCATGTCGATGGCGGTGTTGGGCAGTTTAGTCCCGGCGAAGGTCATCACCGTGTCCTCGACCCACAAGGGCCAGTAAGGCTGGCTGTGGAACGAGTTGCGCCACACATAGCCACTGGTGCTGTCGGCCACCTGATCGTTGCTGGTCCAGCGTACATACTCGACATCGGTGATAAAGTTCCAACTCTCGTGAGGCACCTTGACCTTGCTCTCATCGGGCTTATAATAGGTGATTGTGTAGTGTCGCTGACTCCGCTCGTAGGCATCTCCCATGATTTCATACCATTTATCCCCTTCACTGGGTACTCCGTCTCCATCCATGTCCACACCCACCATGATGATGCCCGGCTCGCTACTGCCGCCTGCCATATCGGGCACGGCCGCGCTCTGGATGGCGTTGCCGTAGATTTTCACGTCATAACCGTGCATATTGAGCACCGGATGGTCAAAGCCGAAAACAATGTATCCGCCATAACTGCCCAGGCTCACCGTCGCGTCCAGCCGCCCCACCAGTGCTGTCTCGAGTTGGTTGAGAATGCTGTCACGGGTGTAACCCGGCTTGTAGGCGGGATAGACGTTGACAAACTGGCTGGGAGCGGGCATATAGTCATACACGCGGGCGATGTAGGGTGAATTGTCGGCATCGGCTGCTATCGCGGCCACAGCCATAATTGCCATGAGTAATGATTTCTTCATATCACACGTTAAATCAATGTTTCACAATCGGTTGTGAATCATGCGACATAAAGAGCAGGCCGACGAGCCGCTACAGACTACAATAAAATGGGCAGACAGGGCTGCATCATCTAACTTCGCCAGGGTCCAAATGCCGCGTGAACCACGATAAACAGGCCATGCGGAGGCAGGTCTTCTGACTTCTCCCCCATCGCTATGGCGCCTTCCCGGTGATGATGCAAAAAATGCTGACCAGTGGCATGAGTGCCGCGCGATGTGTCGTGGGGAGTTACAGCAGCGGGTACTGTCCAGGAATTTCACCTGGTTCCCTTTTGATTCCTCGCCATGACTGGCCAGGAAACCTCAACACGTTCAATTTGTTGCCACAAAGGTACGACTTTTTTCCAAACGCAACAAGAAAAACCCAAGATTTTCTCATGCCGTCATGGCACATGACAAGTTGGGGGATTTAACGGAGGGAATGGATAAAACGGGGATGGTTAATGATTAGATTCCCGGGGCCAGAGGGCGACGCGGCCCGTGGAGAGGGAGCGCTGGACGTCGATGAGACGCTGATTGCGGCTGCCGCGGAACCGCAGGGAAATGTCACGCTCGGCCTGAATGAAAGGGCCGTCCACGAGGACATCCAACTCCCGCACGGCATCGAGCAGCGCGGGGACAGTGACAATTTCCTCCCAGGTATAGCCCGTGTAGCACCACACGTTGTAGCCCAGTTCGGTCTTGATGCGGTGGATGAGGTCACGGGTGCCGTCGGGCTGCAGCAGCGGGTCACCGCCGCTCAGGGTGACTGGGGCCTCATTATAGGCGATGACCTGCATCAGTTCGTCGAGGGTGCGGTCTTCCCCACCCCGCATGTCCCATGACGCGGGGTTGTGGCATCCGGGGCAACGATGGTTGCAGCCCGCCAGATAGATTGACGTGCGCAGGCCGGGTCCATCGACGCTGGTGCCCTCGACGATGTGCAATACACGCAATTTCATGCCATACAACCTTATTATTTCAGACAACTGGAACAATATCTAACAACCTGAACAACAATATTTTATAAAAAGAGTGGTTTGAGTTGTTTAATGTTGTTGCAGTTGTCTGACATAACGGGAAATGTCACTTGTGGACGACGCGGTCCTTGAGTTCGGCCAGTTTACCGCTGTTCCAGCGGTCGGTGGTTCCCACCAGGTAGCCGGTGATGCGCTGCAGGCGGTCGATGTTGTGACCGTGGCACTCGGGGCACTCGTGCAGGTCCTCGGTGGCGTCCTCATAACCGCAATCCATGCAGCGGTTGCGATTGTGGTTTACTGAGCAGTAGCCGATGTTGTACTTGTCCATCAGGTCCACGACATAGGAGATGGCCTCTGGATTGTGGGTGGCGTCGCCATCAATCTCCACATAGAAGATGTGGCCGCCACGGGTCAACTCGTGGTAGGGTGCCTCCACCTCGGCCTTGTGCTTGGGCGAGCACTTGTAATAGACGGGCACATGGTTGCTGTTGGTGTAATAAATCTTGTCGGTCACGCCGGGAATCTCGCCAAAGTCCTTGCGGTCACGGCGGGTAAACTTGCCGCTCAAGCCCTCGGCGGGCGTGGCCAGGACGCTGTAGTTGTGCTGATAGCGCTCGCTGAACTCATTGACACGGTCACGCATGTAGGTGACAATCTTGAGGCCCAGTTGCTGCGCCTCCTCGCTCTCGCCGTGGTGATGGCCCACCAGGGCGATGAGGCACTCGGCCAGACCGATGAAACCGATGCCCAGGGTTCCCTGGTTGATGACGCTCTCGACCCTGTCGTTGGGGTGGAGTTGCCCCGCGCCATTCCACAGTTGGGACATGAGCAGGGGGAACTGCTTGGCCATCGCGGTCTTCTGGTACTGGAATCGGGCATCGAGTTGACGAGCGGTGACTTCCAGCATGTTGTCAAGTTTGGCAAAGAACCGGTCGATGCGTTCCTGCTTGTCCTTGACCTCCATGCACTCGATGGCCAGGCGCACGATGTTGATGGTCGAGAATGACAGGTTGCCACGGCCGATGGACGTCTTGTCGCCAAAACGGTTCTCGAACACGCGGGTGCGGCATCCCATCGTCGCCACCTCATACTTATAGCGCTCGGGGTCGTCCTGGCGCCACTTCTCGTGGTAGTTATAGGTGGCATCGAGGTTGACAAAGTTGGGGAAGAAACGGCGGGCTGTCACCTTGCAGGCCAACTGGTAGAGGTCATAGTTGGGATCGTCGGGCAGGTAACTGACGCCGCGTTTTTTCTTCCAGATCTGGATGGGGAAGATGGCCGTGGAGCCGTTGCCCACGCCCTCATAGGTGGAATTCAGCAGTTCGCGGATGATGCAACGCCCCTCGGCGCTGGTGTCGGTGCCATAGTTGATGGAACTGAACACGACCTGGTTGCCGCCGCGGGAGTGAATCGTGTTCATGTTGTGGATAAAGGCTTCCATGGCCTGATGAACGCGGCGAACGGTCTCGTTGACAGCATGTTGCAGGATGCGTTCATCGCCCTGCAGGAAATCCAGGTCACGATGGACATAGTCGTCAATCTTGATGTGATAGAGGCGGCTGTAGTCCTGTCCCATGAGTTCCTCGAGCACCTTCACCTCCTCGATGAACGAGAGGCGCACGTATGGGGCCAGATAGAAGTCAAACGCCGGAATCGCCTGTCCACCGTGCATTTCGTTCTGGGCCGTCTCCATCGTGATGCACGCGATGACGCCTGCCGTCTCGATGCGCTTGGCGGGACGCGACTCGCCATGACCGGCCATGTAACCCTGGGTGAGCACCTTGTCGAGCGGGTGCTGGACGCAGGTCAGGCTCTTGGTAGGATAATAGTCCTTATCATGGATGTGCAGGTAGTTGCCGCGCACGGCGTCACGGGCCTCCTCACTCAAGAGATAGTCGTCCACAAAGGGCTTGGTGGTCTCGCTGGCAAACTTCATCATCATGCCGGCGGGGGTGTCGGCATTCATGTTGGCGTTCTCGCGGGTGACATCGTTATTCTTGGCATTGATAATCTCCAGAAAGAGGTCGCGCGTCTTGGCCTTGCGTGCCACGCTGCGCTTCTGGCGATAGTTGATGTAGCAGCGGGCGACCTCCTTGCGGGGGCTCTTCATCAGTTCCAGTTCCACCTGGTCCTGGATATCCTCGACGCTCATCTGGCTGCGGCCACGGGTGCCGATGCGGTCGGCAATGCGCTGGATGAGGCCCTCGTCCTCGCCGGCCTCGGTCGCGAGCATGGCCTTGCGGATTGCAGCCTTGATTTTTTCCTCATTGTAGCCGACGACGCGGCCGTCACGTTTAAGTACAGTCTGGATCATATCGTGTTGTCAGTAAATTGCCGTTAAATGTTTATTGCTATCGATAAAAAACCGGCCATGCCGGCTATCGGTTGCAAAGGTAATACAGCGAGTCGAAACGGCAAACAGTTTTGCCAAGAAAATTTCAAGAAAAAATCGTTTTGGAAAACTTTTTGTACTCGGTAAAAATTTAATATACTGACTATCAGTGATTTAAAAATTATTTTGGAAAACTTTTCTCGAAATAAAGTCGATAAAAATGTAAAAATTAGCATTTTACGGCCTGCATTTCCACCTAGCGGAAGCCATGGCCCTTCACTGGCGGGCAACAAAAGAGGCGGGCCCTGGTGCATTCAGGAGCCCGCCTACCACTATAGGGATAATGTGATACTCAATCCACAGCCATGATTACCACTTGTTGCTCAGGATAAAGTCGATCAGAGCGGTCACGTCACTGATGTTGACAGTACCGTCCTGAGAGCAGTCGGCAGCAGCGGGCATATCGCCGTTGGCCAGGAGCAAGTCGATGAGCGTGGTCACGTCGCTGATGTTGACAACCGTGTCACCATTGACGTCGCCGCGCAGTACCTCGGGCTCACTACCAGCGTTGTAGGTAAAGGTGGTGTGAGGCAGGAAGGTGCGGGGATACAGCGAACTATAGGCAGTGGTGATGCCGTGGCTATCGTCGGTGGAAATGCCCATAAAGTAGGTCATGCCATAGCCGCTAGCCTGGGCCACAACAGACGAGAAGACGAGGTTGCCGCCATTATACATGTAGGGCGTGGTGAAGTTGATCGTGATTTTGACGGTGTCGGTATCATCCTTAACCATGCTTGCGGTAGCCACCTGGGTCAAGCCCTCGGTGATATAATCGCTCAAGACGGTCTGCTGGGTCTCGCCCAGGAAGATGTTCAGCAAGCCGGCATTCATCTTGCAACCATTCTCGTCGGTGTAGAAGGTCATCGAGGTGATTTCCTTGCCCTGCATGTCGGCCAGGTCGGCTGCGGGATAGAGAACCTGTGACGTGGTACCGTTCGTGTCATACCACTGGCTGTTGATGGGAACGTAGAAGTCAAAGGCGGTACCATTGTACAAATCCAGAGTTTGGGCTGAAGCCGACAACATCAAAGCGGCAGCCACGAGTGTAAAGAATTTCTTCATAACGTTTAAGTTGAAAAATAAGTTTATAGTTAATTAAAAGGTAATATTAATGGCAGAAAAAATGATGGTAATATTTCAAGTACAAAGGTACATCGAATTGCCGAACCTGCAAAATTATTCATTTAAAAAAAACTGCAAATCTTCAACTTGGCTGATTTATCGGACATTTCCCTATCAGAAACGGGTAAAAAATGAGGCGGCCCGCTGCTGCAGGCCGCCTCAATGCTACTTTTTCATTCCCGCCATGCGGGATGAAACAGGCTGTGTTACTTGATCACCTTGGCGGTGCTGGTGGTACCGTCGGTGTAGGTGGTAACGACGATGGTCATGCCGTTAGCCTCCTGCATCTCCTGACCGGCCAGGTTGAAGTAGCGTACACCGGCAACGCTCTTGCCAGCGGCAACCTCGTCAACGTCAACGCGGCCACCCTTGGCAACGTAGGCGCTGTAACCCTTGAACTCCATGGTGTTCACGTCATAGATGAAGTGGATACCGAAGGTGTAACTGTAACCAACACCTACATAGTAAGCGTTCTCGTTCGGGGTCAGAGGATTCTGGTCGGCATCACCCAGGTTGGCCAGGGTCATGTCCTCGGCAGCGCCATAGGCCACACCGTTGATCATGAAGTAGAACGGGCATACCTCGTAGAACTCGGGATAGGTAACGTCGTCAACGTTTACATAGTCACCATTCTGGCCGGGGAACAACTCGGTGTAGATCTTCTCGCCATTGGCGTTAACCTGTACCAACCAGTAACCGGTCATGTAGGGCTCCTCGGGATCAACAGGAGCCTCGCCAGCCTCGTAGTTAAAGGTCACCTTGTTGAGTACACCAAAGACGCTCTCAGTCCACTCACCATAGTAATCATAGCCACAATAAGCGGTATTCTGATCGGTCTCTTCACCTACGAAATAGGTCCTGCCCCAGGTACCTTCGCCAGACCAGTAAGCCTCGACAAGCAGGTTGCCACCATTGTACTCAAAGGGCTCATCCAGTTCAAATGTCAGGTAAAGGCCACCTGCCACAGCCTCAGCGTGGGCAACGACAGTAGCACCGCCAATCATAGGATCCTCCTCATCAAAAGCGGTCTGGTCAACCTCCTTGAGAGAGAGCAGAATCTCACTACCATCAAAGGCGATAGCATAATCCTCATAACCCTCACCCCAAGTGGCAGCGGTGTAGAACGTCAGCGAGTTAATCTTGCCACCAGCCATCTCAGTAAGCATCTCGGCGGGATAGATCTGCTGGGTCATGCCCTCTGCATCAAACCAGTAGCCATAAACGGGGATAGAACCCCAAGCATCCTCACCAACTACACCATTATCACAAACGGTGAGTTCATTGGCCTGAGCGGCAAATGCCATAGCGGCCACAGCGATTAAAGTAAAGAATTTCTTCATAGTAAAAACGTATTTATAAAGTTAATAAAAATGATAGTTAATCTCTATTTTCACGCCACAAAATTACTTATAGTTTAATAAACGTGCAAAAAAAGAGGCGTAAAAAACGCCTCTTTTTTTAAGATTCCTTAGGTTAAAGCCTAAAATCTCCAATTTACTTGATCACCTTGGCGGTGCTGGTGGTGCCGTCGGTGTAGGTGGTAACGACGATGGTCATGCCGTTAGCCTCCTGCATCTCCTGACCAGCCAGGTTGAAGTAGCGTACACCGGCAACGCTCTTGCCAGCGGCAACCTCGTCAACGTCAACGCGGCCACCCTTGGCAACGTAGGCACTGTAACCCTTGAACTCCATGGTGTTCACGTCATAGATGAAGTGGATACCGAAGGTGTAACTGTAACCGACACCTACATAGTAAGCGTTCTCGTTCGGGGTCAGAGGATTCTGGTCGGCATCACCCAGGTTGGCCAGGGTCATGTCCTCGGCAGCGCCATAGGCCACACCGTTGATCATGAAGTAGAACGGGCATACCTCGTAGAACTCGGGATAGGTAACGTCGTCAACATTTACATAGTCACCATTCTGGCCGGGGAACAACTCGGTGTAGATCTTATCGCCATTGGCGTTAACCTGTACCAACCAGTAACCGGTCATGTAGGGCTCATCCTGAGCAGCCTCATAGTCGAAGGTCACCTTGGGCAGGTAGGTAGAAGTCATACCATCACCATGGATGAAGTAGTAAGCACAGTCATAACCCTCAACGCCATCACCCAGGAAGTAGGTCTGGCCCCAATCGCCCTCGGTCTCGATGCAAGTAACCTCAACGAGGAGGTTGCCACCGTTGTACATGAAGGGCTCGTCGAGTTCAAATACAACCTCGATGTCACCATACTCGGGAACGGTGGTGGCAACAGCGGTAGCACCAACAACAGCAACAGGCTCGGTGAAGCCCAACTGGTCAACCTCGAGGAGTGCCAACTGGAACTTGGCGCCGTCGAAGTAGATGTAATCGGTCTCGTCATCGGAGGTCTGACCCTGCTGTACAAAATAGTCGGCCAGGGTGTAGAAAGTCACCTTGTTGATCTCAGAGCCAGCCATCTCCTCGAGCATGGTAGCGGGATAGATCGTCTGGGTCATGGTACCAACCTCGTCGGCATACAGGCCGCACAGGGGTGAACTGTTGGAATAATACAGACCATTACAGATGGTAAGACTACCGGCCTGGGCAGCGAGTGCCAGTACGGCCACAGCGATTAAAGTAAAGAATTTCTTCATAGTCACTTAAATTAAAAATGATTATTAAAACAGTTTATTGAAACAAATGATTTTTCTCAAGTCTAAAAAGTTTATTCAAGAAATGCTTGTTCTGTAGTGCAAAATTACAACATTGTTTGATTACTGCAAAATAATAAAAAACTTTTTTTTGGGAAAAACCGTGAAATAAGTCATATTTTGTTTCCTGGGCTGCGGCAATTAGGCCTGCACATCCATCATGGTCTGCAAGGACAGGAAAAAACTGAATAATGAAAAAATGTTTGTGGTATTGGAGTTTTTATACGTAATTTGCACCCTCATTCGGCAATCATGACGCTGCGAGGCAGCATGAGCGGCCAATCATTTAGAGCAACATAACTACGACACTATTTTATACATTATTAATTATCAATAGAGAAATGAGAAAATTGTTCTTTCCTGTGCTCACCTTGGGCCTGACCCTGTCGGCCTTGAGCGCAGCAGCCCAGAAGACGGCCTATGGCTACACCATGATGCCGTCTTCATCACCCACAATGGTATCCTTCACTGTAGAAGACCCCACCAGCACCACACACCTGGGCTCCTATGACAGGGCCGAGCCTCGATCGGGTGCCGCCGTCAAGGGCGTGCTCTACATGATGGGCATCGATGAAGACTTCTACACCTGGTTCTACCGCATGGACATGGCCACCGGCGAGAGCGAGACCATCAAGAAACTGGGAGACATCACCATCCCGACCGACATGGCCTATGACTACTCGACCGAGACCATGTATTCCATCGCCAACAGCGAGGAGGTTGACGGCGTGTCGGCACTGAGCACAGTGAATCTGGAGAATGGCACCATCACCTGTGTGGACAACGACCTGGGGTGCTTCTGCAAGGCTATTGCCATCGATGCACGGGGCCAGATGTACGTCATGGGCAACAACGGCATCCTCTACAAGGTCAACAAGGGTAACGGCGACACCGAGGAAATCGGTCAGACGGGCATACACTTTGCCGGATGGTGGAACTTCCAGAGCATGGAATTTGACCGCGAGACCGGCACGTTGTATCTCGCAGCATGGACCGCCGACGAGAAGTCGGTGCTCTATACCATCGACACGGCCACCGCGGCCGCCACGCTGGTTGGCACCATCGGCGACGGGACCCACACTATCGCCCTGAGCATCCCCTATGAGCCGGCCGACGGTAGCGCTCCCGAGCGCGTGACGGACTTCACCGTCACCCCCGATGCCAACGGCGAACTCAAGGCGACCCTGTCCTGGACCAATCCCAGCAAGGATTACAACGGCAACGACCTGGACGCCCCCATCAGCATTGAATACACCAACAGCGGCAATGGTGTCACCACAATCATCAACGATTGTGTTCCCGGTGAAGCCATGACGGTCGAGTATGAGGCTCCCAGCACAGGCATGTACTCCTTTACCATCATTGCCTGCAATGCCGCTGGCGCCAGCCTGGAACAGACAGCCGAGGTCTGGATTGGCCACGACTTGCCCGCTGCGGTCACCGGTGCCAAGGCCACCCTGAACCGCACCAGCCTCATGATGAACGACCTCACCTGGGAGGCTCCCGTCACGGGTGCACATGGTGGTTACTTTGACACCAAGACCTTGAAGTATGACATCATCCGTGTCAACGACAACAAGACCATCGCTCAGAACCTCTCGGGCACCTCATTCACCGACGTTGACCTGCTCCACGACCTCACCCGATATACTTACCGCATCGTTGCCAAGAATGATGACGGCGTCGGCGAGGCTGCAGCCACCAACGACCTGGTGAACGGCCCGGCAGTCAAGTGCCCCTATGACGCTGAGTTCAACACCTGGGAGGAGAGCGGCCAGTACTGGACCGTGCTCGACGGCAATGACGACGGCTACCCCTTTGTGTGGTACAATGACTTCATGAACATGTTTGGCCAGGGCGAGGGCAAGGGCTACTACATCTATCAGCCCAGCGAGGTATTCTATGCCCATGACTTCATCATCTCGCCTCCCATCGAGTTCACCGAAGGTCACGAGTACAAGATCACCGCCACGGTGAGCAACGACGACATCGCCGGTTACCGCGAGGAGAGTTTCCGCTTCTACACCTTTGCCGGTTATGACCTGAACGGCGCCATGCCCCTGGGTGATGAGGCCTTCACCGTTAAGCATCCTGGCGAATTCCGCGACTACAGTTTCACGTTCAAGGTCGAGGATGACGGCCTCGGCACGGCTGGCGAGACATTTGCCAGTTTCATCGCCCTGTGCTGCACTTCGCACTACGACATGGGCATGCTGCTGGTGAGCCGACTGACCGTTGAGGACCTGACCAGCGACGCGATTCAGGAAATCAGCATGGACGGCATGAATGATGCCGACGCTCCCTGCTACAATGTCGCCGGCCAGCGCGTCAACAGCGACGCCAGCGGCATCATCATCAAGAACGGCCACAAGATGCTCAAGCATTAAGCCTCGAGCCTCGCAATACCAAAACTCATCGGGAGGGAACTACCGCGTGTCACGGTTTTTCCCTCCCGATGTCTCTATTCAAGCCAGTTTACTGTGATATCACTTGAAAATCGCGTCGAGGATGATGCTGATGTCGGTGATATTGATTTCGCCGTCGCCATTGACGTCGCCGCTGCTGTTGTAGTGATTGCCCACTATCAGGTCAATGACAATGTTCACGTCGGTGATATTGACCTCGTTGTCGCCGTTCACGTCACCGGTGATAGCCGGGGGCAACACCGCATCGGGGTGAAAGTCGATGCCGGCGGCGACCTCGGTCGATGTCTCGCCCGTCCATCCGCAATACTGGTTCATCGCGTTATACACCTTGATGAAATCGATGTGGGTGAGGTTGACGTGACGTCCCTGCTCGTTCACGGCCCAGTCAATCTTGAAGCCGGGATTGTAAGGGCCGCCCTCCTGCGAGACCCTGCCGGGGTTGTTGGGCAGGTTATCGACATAGCCCCAGTCAAAGAAGTACTGCACGAAGTAGGAGTTGCCCTCGTTGGCGCCCTCATCGATGGCATTGCAGCGCAATTTCGTCCCCGTGAAGGTCAATTCCTCCTCGTCCTGGAGCCACAAGGGCCAGTAAGGCTGATTGTGGAACGTGTTGCGGCTCATGTATCCACTTGTGCTGTCGGGGTTGACGTCGTTGCTGGTCCAGCGGATGTAGGTGGTGTCGTTCAACGACGGGTCAACACGGCTCGGAGTGGGCTGCTTGTTCCCGTCGGGGCGGTAATAGGTGATAGAGTAACCATGCTGAGTCTTGGGGTGGCCATACTCGCTGCCCGCGAGTTCATACCACTTGTCGCCATCGCTGGGCACCCCGTTCCCGTCCACGTCAACGCCCACCATGACGATGCCGGGCTCGCTGCTGCCGCCACGGGACTCGCGGTTGCTGACAAAGGCGTTTCCCTGGATCTCAAAGTCATAGGTGTGCATATTGACCACCGGGTGGTCAAACCCCACGATCACATAGCCGCCATAGCCGCCCAGCGAAATCATACCCTCGGCCCAGACGGTATCGATGCGGGTATACTCCACACCGCGAATCACGGTCACCGTCGTGTCGATGCGGCCGCAGATGCTCGCCTGGCAACGTGCCAGCACACTGTCCACGGGTTCCCCCACCCTGCTCAAGGGCAGGGTGTTGATGAACTGCCCCGGCGCCGGGCGGTACTCATACACGCGAGACAACCACGGGTGGTTGCCCCATACCGTCAATGCCGTCAGCACGGCCAGCACGGCCACTGCCAGATTCCTTCTCACTCGTCTCATGTCTTGTATAGTCAATTATTTCTCGTTAATGTTATTGCCCAGGAACGCAAAGTGGGCTGGAATGTCACCCGTGCGCACGTCCCACTTCTTGACACCATGGCGGTCAAAGCAGTACAGGCGGCCCGGAGAGACATAGTCCTTGGCATCGGTTACATAGATGTCACGCGTGATGGGATTGACCGCGACGGCATAGGGGATGACAATTTCCTTGTCGGTGCCATCGGTGATGAAGTTGTCGCACACCTTCTCTCGCGTCTGGGTGTTGATGATGGCATAGGAGAATGCGTTGCTCATCGACACATAACTCCACTCGGTGCTCACCACATAGATGGAGTCGCCGTCAAGCCACATGTTGCTCACGCGGCAGTCGATGCTGTCCACCAGTTGCCGCTTGCGCGTGTCATAGGCATATATCTTGCTCTGGCGGGTATAATAATCACCGCGCGAGGCTATCCACAACATGCCATGACGGTCGGCCTTGACCCACGACAGGTTGATGGCGATGGGGATGCGACGCTCTTCCTTGAATGTCGCCACATCAATGACCGAGACCGTGTTCTCGTAGTTTGGCACCATGTAGCCGCCCGAGTTGGCAACATAGATTTTGCCCTCGACAATCTCCAGTTCGTCGGGCTGGAAACCCACCAGGCAGGTGTCAACGACCTGCATGGTGACCGTATCAATCTTGGCGACATAGCCGCGCTGCTCATAGTTGGGATTAATCTGGACCGGGCCGGCATAACTCGTCACGTAGGCATAACCGCCGTAGAAGCGGATGAAGCGGCAGTTGGGAATGTCGATCTGGGCCTTTTTTTGGCAAGTGAACTTGTCAAGCACATCCACCTTATTGGAGCAGTTGATGACACAATACATGTTGCTGCCATAGATGCCGATGTCGTTACCCACGTCACCCATCTCCTTGGGAACGGTCGGGTTGGCATAGGAAAAGATGTTGCGGATGTACTCGCCGCTGGCATAGTCATAATAATCGAGTGTGGCCTTGTTCCACCCCATGTTGCCCTCACACAGCAGATAGAAGCCCTCGATGTCGGTAAACTCAGGTTGAGCCACCGACACATGCTCGGGCAGGAAAATGGTCACCTCCTCGCGGCAGCCCGTCAGCAGTATCAGCAAGATAAAATGGGACAAAAGAACCGTCCCTATGTCCCAATATTTTCTTAATGAGTTCATTTAGATGTCAAATTTGAGGATGAGTTTGTAGTTACGGCCGGGCATGGGATAGTTCAAGATGACGTCATAGTACTGGTTGAAAAGGTTGTTGACCTCACCAGAGATCTTGAGGGTTGTCTTGCCCAGGTGGAGGAGGTAACCGGCAGACAGGTCGTGGGTGTACCAGGGCTGCTCGTGGTTCTCGCGCGTGTTGGCGCTGGTGTGGTAGCGCTGGCCCACATAGATGAAACTGTAATTCAGATCAAAGTCGCGCCAGTTGAGGTGGCCCACTACCGAGCCGCTGTGCCAGGGGATGTAGGCCAACTGGCCCTTGTAGGTTCCTCCGTCGCCATTGTCGTCGGGATTGGTGTAGTCTTGAGCCTTCTGGTAGGTGTAACTCAGGTTGATGTCGAGAATGACGTCGGCTGGCAGATTCAGGGTGGCGCGCGCGCTCACGTCGATGCCGCGTATCTTGACAATGCCCACGTTCATCATCATCCAGCGGTACTGGCCGGTCCCCTTGGGCACGGCAATAATCTTGTCGGTGATGTAATTATAGTAGGCATCGGCACTCAACTTGATGCCGGCCAGCAGTCCCCGGTCGGAGAGCAGACGGTAGAGGAAACCCACATTGTACTGGGTGGCATACTCGGGATTGAGCGTGATGTTGCCCATGTCGGTATAGTAGAGGTCGTTGAACGTGGGCATGCGGAAGATGCGCTTGTAGTAGGCCCTGAGGTTGAACTCGCGCTCATGCCACGGCTGCCAACTGAGGAAGACGGCTGGCGTGACCTTGTTCATGTACTTGCTCATCCGGTCCACCACCTGACCGTCAAAACGGGCCGACGAGCGGTCGTTGACCATCGTGTAGAGCAGGCTGCCCTGAGCCTTGAAACCGTGCCAGGTCCAAGCGGTGGCCAGTGCAGTGAGCACCGTGTGGCGGATGGGGTAGCCGAAGCCCGTCAATGTGGCGTCGAGGCTGTTCCACTGGTAGTCGACCGAGAGGTTGACGTCCCAGTCGGTGAGGATGGTGTACTTGTTGGCCGTGGAGAGGTAAATCTCGTCCTGCCAGAACTTGTTGTCGATGTACATCAACGTGGTGTCGGGGTTGAGGTAGTGGAGGTAATCGCGCGAGTACTTGGCATTGAACATCATCTCGTAGCGGTCGGTGAACTTGCGCTGATAGGCACCCTGGAGGAAGAAATTGCTGTCCCACTGCCGCTGGGCATGCTTCCACACGTTGTTGACGATGGCGCCGGGAATGCCCTTGCGGCTGTCATACCAGTAGGCCTTGGCATGCCACTTGCCGCTCGACATCACGCCGAAGACGGCACCCTCGAGACGGTAGGAGCGCACCTCGCCATTCTGTCTCACGGCAGTCGTGTCCCAAGCCAGCGAACCGTCGCTGTAGTGGCGCATGTAACGGAAGCGGTACTTGCCCGTGGCATAGGTGAACTCGCTGTTGAACGACAGGCTCACCGAGCGGCTCAACTTGTGCTCCCAGCGGATGCTTGGGTTCACGAGCCCGAAGGAGCCGGTCTTGAACGAGACATTGAAGTTGTCTCGCTTGCCGTTCTGGAATTTGGGACGTCGCGTGCGCAGGTAGATGGTGCCTGCCGAGCCATAGTCCTTGGCGCTCTGGAAGATGTTGCTGCGCTGGCCGTTGTAGAGCGAGATGGCCTCGATGTTGTCGAGCGAGAACTTGCCTAGATCGACCTGCCCGTTCTGGGCGTTGCCAATCTGGATGCCGTCATAGAAGACGCCCATGTGGTTGGTTCCCATCGAACGGATGTCCACCGTCTTGAGGCCGCCCACGCCACCATAGTCCTTGAGTTGAACGCCGGCAAAGTAGCGCACGGCGTCGGCCACCGAGTGGCTGTTGAGGCCCTCGAGTTGCTTGCCGGTGAGTTCCTGGGCAGGAATCACATCCTCGTAGGGGCGGCGGCCATAGATGATGACGTTCTGGATATACTGCATCGAGTCGAGGCGGCCGTGGCCCACACTGGCCATCACCGAGTCGGCCTGATGTGCGAGCACGCCCTCCTGGGCATGGACACACAGGAAGCACATGACGATGTAGCAAAATGTCAATAAAGTCGTCTTTCGCATTGTCACGGGTTTCTTTTTCGCGACTTGGCAGGTCTTCTGACTCGCCCCTACCCCATTCCAGCACTTGACCTTCCCACGATGTCCCGTGCCAGCGGGATCATGTCGCAGTGGTCAAGAGCGGGGTCAGATTGCAAGGGGGCACACAGCAGCACCGTCTGTCCGGGATTCACACCCGGTTCCCTTTTCACCCGGTTCTATCGCCCAGGCACCAAATCTCGCTGCAAAGATAATACAAGACGCAGACATCGCCAAATAAATCTGAACTTTGTTAGCCTGCAGTCCATTACAATAAAGAACCTCATGCCTAGAGCAATGAGGTTCAGTGATTTTATAGGATTAGGACTCTAGATATCACTTGGGAAGCAGGTTGCGATAAAAATAGACCTGCATGATACAGTACAGGACCGATCGCATGTAGTTGACCAGGCCACGGCCCTCGGTGTAGAACAAGCGATGGCGGTACTTGATGTGGTAGAGGCACAAGTGCAACAGGTTGAGCAGTCCCGACCGGCCTTCCAGCGCTGCCATTGTGGTCACGTCCTCATAGGTCTCGCCCTGTGCCTTAATGCCCCTGAGCAGACGGTATCGTCGCTGGAAATAGTCGTGCAGATAGGGCCTCACCTCACTATAGTGCCTTATTGACCATACAAGGGTGTATATCCCATTCATGGCCGACGGGGCACGGTGCTTGTCGGCGGTCGAATAGGTCGCGGCACCGTCATAGCGGCGCTGATGGACCAGTACCTCATCGACGAGCGCTATGCTGTCGTTGGCCGACGCCGCCAGGGCCAGATAGACATCATAATAAAGTCCTCCCACCTCGGCTTGATCGGGTATGAGTTGAAGCAGGTGCCGGTTGATGAGCATCGTGTGGCCCGCAATCGAAGAATAGAGCATGCGGGGCAGATTATAGTTGGGCGTGCGGGGATCATAGTTAACGGGAGAGCCGTCGGTCGTGAAGGGCTTACTGCGGCAGGTACACAGCAACTTATCGCCGATAGCCGCCACTTGCTTCTCAATCTTGTCGGGTTCCCAGATGTCATCTTGATCACAGATGGCGATGAATTCTCCGCCAGCGCGCTTCAAGGCGCTGAAGAAGTTGCTGTTGACGCCATGCTCGGCCTCGTTGCTGAACAACTTGATGACAGGATGGGCTGCCGCATAATCATGCAACATGGCCATAGTCCCGTCGGTCGAGCAGTCATCTTGAATGATAATCTCAGCAAGGGGATAAGTCTGAGCCAACAGAGAGTCAATCTGTTCGGCCAGATATTTTTCCCCGTTGTAAGTGCACATCACAACGGAGACACGCTTGATATCTATCATATTATCCACGCAAGCAATCATTCACGCATCACACATCGTGGTGAGACGCACTGCAAAAGTAGCACATCAACGATAAAATCATCATAAAATGGATATTACATTATTATGACACTTTCTACAATCATAATTTTAAAAAAGGGCGATGATACAAATGTTGGCCCGAACCCTGCGGGGCTAATGCTCATTTCACGAATTAGTTTTAATATTTTTAGTGAGATACGTTTTTCTTAGCGTAATTGAAAAACTTTTCAGGGCCTACTGCTATATCATTACAAAAAAATTCCAGTGCGCATCGCTGCGGACTGGAATTTCAATAAACAAATTAACTATGGAAAATATACGATTATCTCAATTTATTATCATTCAACGAGGAGTGTCCTCACTCCGGCGGGAGGATTAATCCTCCATCTCGGCGAGTTCACGCTCCTGGCGAGCCTGGTCGGCAAGTGCCATCTCGTTCTTGTCGCCAACAACGAGCGTCTGGTACTCACGCAGGCCGGTACCGGCGGGAATCAGGTGACCGCAGATGACGTTCTCCTTCATACCCTCGAGGTTGTCCACGCGGCCGTTGATAGCGGCCTCGTTGAGCACCTTGGTGGTCTCCTGGAACGATGCAGCCGACATGAAACTGCTGGTCTGCAACGCAGCGCGGGTGATACCCAGCAGGATCTGCTCGCTGGTAGCGGGAACAGCGTCACGCACGACAACGAGTTTCATGTCACGGCGCTTGAGTGACGAGTTGATGTCACGCAACTTGCGGGCGGTGAGGATCTGTCCGTTCTGGACCTCGTCACTGTCACCACAGTTGGTAACGATCTTCTTGCCCCAGATACGGTCGTTCTCCTCCATGAAGTCACGCTTATCGACGGTCTGCTCCTCCAGGAAGCGGGTGTCGCCGGGATCGATGATGCGCACCTTGCGCATCATCTGGCGCACGATTACCTCGAAGTGCTTGTCGTTGATCTTCACACCCTGGGTGCGGTAAACGTCCTGAACCTCGTTAACGATGTAGTCCTGAACGGCCGTGGGACCCTTGATGCGCAAGATGTCGGCAGGAGTGATTGCACCGTCGGACAGCGGAGTGCCGGCGCGCACAAAGTCGTTCTCCTGAACCAGGATCTGCTTGGACAGGGGCACGAGGTACTTCTTCTCCTCGCCCAGGCGGTTCTTAACCGTGATCTCGCGGTTACCACGCTTGATGCGGCCGAAGGAAACCTCACCGTCGATCTCGCTGACGATAGCGGGATTGGACGGGTTGCGGGCCTCAAACAACTCGGTCACACGAGGCAGACCACCAGTGATATCACCAGCGCCACCCGAGAACGAACGCGGAATCTTGACGAATACCTCACCGGCGGTGATCTCCTCACCGTCCTTCTTCATGAGGTGGGCGCGCACGGGGAGCGAGTAGGACTTCACTACATTGCCCTCGGTATCGATTACCTCGGCCTCGGGGATGCGGTTATGGTCCTTGGTCTCGATGATGAAGATTTCGGCATTGCCCGAGATCTCATCATACTCCTCACGATAGGTAACGCCCTCGATCAGGTTCTTGAATCGCAGGGTACCGTTCACCTCACTGACGATGACGGCGTTGAATGCGTCCCACTCACAGATCTTGTCACCCGACGATACCATGTCACCAGGCTGGAAGAACAACTTGGAACCATACTCGATGGGCGAGTGGGTAAGCACCATGTTGGTGTTAGGATCCTTGATGGACATCTCGGCCATACGACCAACAACGATGTCCACACCATCCTTATCCTTAACGGTACGCAGGTCTTCAATATCGATGCGGCCGTTATACTTGGTCGTGATGTTGGAAACAGCCGAAGCGTTGCTTGCCACACCACCGGCGTGGAAGGTACGCAGGGTCAACTGTGTACCAGGCTCACCGATAGACTGGGCGGCAATCACGCCGACAGCCTCGCCGCGCTGCACCATGCGGTGGGATGCCAGGTTGCGGCCATAGCACTTGGCGCACACACCACGCTTAGCCTCACAGGTGAGGACGGAGCGGATCTCGACCGACTCGATGGGTGAAGCATCGATGCGCTTGGCAGCGGCATCGGTGATTTCCTCACCGCTCTTGACGATGATCTCGCCCGTGGTGGGGTCAACAACATCGTGAACCGAGACACGGCCCAGGATGCGCTCGCCCAGCGTGGCGACAACGCGATCGCCCTGACGCACCTCGCGGCAAACGAGTCCGCGCAGCGTGCCACAATCCTCCTCGTTGATGATCACGTCGTGGGCGACGTCAACGAGACGACGGGTCAGATAACCGGCGTCGGCGGTCTTCAAGGCGGTATCGGCAAGACCCTTGCGGGCACCGTGGGTCGAGATGAAGTACTCGAGCACTGACAGACCTTCCTTGAAGTTGGCGAGAATCGGGTTCTCGATAATCTGGTGACCTCCCTCGACACCTGACTTCTGGGGCTTGGCCATCAGACCACGCATACCCGAAAGTTGTCGAATCTGGTCCTTAGAACCACGGGCACCCGAGTCAAGCATCATGAATACCGAGTTGAAGCCCTGCTTGTCGGCAGTGATCTGCTTCATCAACTCGTTGGTGAGTTCGGTATTGACGTTGGTCCAGATGTCGATCACCTGGTTGTAACGCTCGTTGTCGGTGATGGCACCCATGTCATAGTCCATCTTGATCTGCTCGGCCTTGGCATCGCCCTCGGCGATAATCTCGGCCTTCCTGTCGGGGATGAGCACGTCGTTCAGGTTGAACGACAAGCCACCCTTGAATGCCATGTAGTAACCCATGTTCTTGACATCGTCAAGGAACTGTGCCGAACGGGGCACACCGCAACTGCGGATGACGCGGGTGATGATATTGCGCAGCGATTTCTTGGAAATCAACTCGTTGATATAACCAATCTCGTAGGGGACGGTGTTGTTGAAGATGATGCGGCCAACCGAGGTTTCCTCGATGAGTTTCTGCTCGTGCTCGCCGTTCTCGTTGACAACATCGGCCATGACACTGATGATGGCATGCATGTCCACCTTGCCCTCGTTGTAGGCGATGAGCGCCTCCTCGGGGCCGTAGAACTTGAGACCTTCACCCTTGTCGCCCTTGCGCAGTTTGGTGATATAATAGAGACCGAGTACCATGTCCTGTGAGGGAACGGTAACGGGGTCGCCGTTAGCGGGATTCAAGATGTTGTGGGGCTCGAGCATCAGCATCTGGGCCTCAACAACAGCCTCGTTGCCCAAGGGCAAGTGAACTGCCATCTGGTCACCGTCAAAGTCGGCGTTGAATGCCGTACATGCCAGCGGGTGCAGTTGGATAGCCTTACCCTCGATCATCTTGGGCTGGAAGGCCTGGATACCCAGGCGGTGCAGTGTCGGGGCACGGTTCAGGAGCACGGGATGACCCTTCATCACGTTCTCGAGAATGTCCCACACGACGGGCTCCTTGCGGTCCACAATCTTCTTGGCGCTCTTCACCGTCTTGACGATGCCGCGCTCGATGAGTTTGCGGATGACAAAGGGCTTGTAGAGTTCGGCAGCCATATCCTTGGGAATACCACACTCGCCCATCTTGAGTTCAGGACCGACAACGATAACCGAGCGGGCCGAGTAGTCCACACGTTTACCGAGCAGGTTCTGACGGAAGCGGCCCTGCTTACCCTTGAGGCTGTCGCTCAAGGACTTGAGGGGACGGTTGGCGTCGCTCTTGACGGCGCTCGACTTGCGCGAGTTGTCAAGCAGCGAGTCTACGGCCTCCTGCAGCATGCGCTTCTCGTTGCGCATGATGACCTCGGGAGCCTTGATCTCGATGAGTCGTTTCAGACGGGTGTTGCGGATGATGACGCGACGGTACAGGTCATTGACGTCGCTGGTGGCAAAGCGTCCACCATCGAGCGGAATGAGGGGTCGCAGTTCGGGCGGAATGACGGGAATCACCTTGAGGATCATCCACTCGGGGCGGTTCACACCCTTGCTGGCGCGGAAGGACTCCACTACCTGCAGGCGCTTGAGGGCCTCGGTCTTGCGCTGCTGCGAGTTCTCCTTGTAGGCACGGTCGCGCAGGGTGTTGGCCAGCGAGTCAAGGTCAAGTTCGGCCAGCAGGTCATAGATAGCCTCGGCACCCATCTTGGCGATGAACTTGTCGGGGTTATCGTTATCCAGTGACTGGTTGTCCTTGGGAAGTTTCTCCATGATTGCGACGTACTCGTCCTCGGTGAGGAGGTCATACTTCTGCAACTCGACGCTCTCGGTACCGTTCTCGTACCTCACACCAGCGGGATTGATCACGACATAACGCTCGTAGTAGATGATCATGTCGAGTTTCTTGGTGGGAATACCCAGCAGATAACCGATCTTGTTGGGCAACGAACGGAAGTACCAGATGTGAGCCACGGGCACAACGAGTTCGATGTGGCCGCTGCGTTCACGGCGCACCTTCTTCTCGGTCACCTCGACACCGCAGTGGTCACAGACGATACCCTTGTAACGGATACGCTTATACTTACCGCAATGGCACTCATAGTCCTTGACGGGGCCAAAGATGCGCTCGCAGAACAAGCCGTCACGCTCGGGCTTGTAGGTGCGGTAGTTGATGGTCTCGGGCTTGAGGACCTCACCATGTGAATTCTCCAGAATCTCGTCGGGCGAAGCCAGACTAATCGAAATCTTGGTGAAATTATTCTTGATTTTAGAATCTTTCTTGAAAGCCATACTCTAGTAAGCGTTATTAATCCAGTTTCACATTCAGACACAAACCACGCAACTCGTGCAGGAGCACGTTGAGCGACTCGGGGATACCGGGAGTCGGCATGGGATCACCCTTGACGATGGCCTCATAGGCCTTGCTGCGGCCCACGACATCGTCACTCTTGACGGTGAGGATCTCCTGAAGCACATGGCTGGCGCCAAAGGCCTCCAGTGCCCAAACCTCCATCTCACCAAAGCGCTGACCACCAAACTGGGCTTTACCACCAAGGGGCTGCTGGGTGATGAGGCTGTACGGGCCGATTGAACGGGCATGCATCTTGTCCTCAACCATGTGACCGAGTTTGAGGAAGTAGGTCACGCCCACGGTAGCCTTCTGGTCGAAGGGCTCGCCAGTGGCGCCGTCATACAACTGGGTCGTACCGGCACGCGGCAGACCGGCCTTGTCGGTCCAGGCGTTGAGGTCATCCAGGCTGCAACCGTCAAAGATGGGGGTAGCGAACTTCACGTCGAGTTCCTTGCCGGCCCAACCGAGGACAGCCTCGAAAATCTGACCGAGGTTCATACGCGAGGGCACGCCCAGCGGGTTAAGAACCAGGTCAACGGGGGTACCATCGTCCAGGAAGGGCATATCCTCTTGACGCACGACGCGCGAGACGATACCTTTGTTACCGTGGCGACCTGCCATCTTATCGCCGACGCTGATCTTGCGCTTCTTGGCGATATAGACCTTGGCCAACTGCATGATACCCGAGGGCAGTTCGTCACCGATGCTGATGTCGAGTTTCTTGCGCTTGAGTTCGGCCTCATAGGCCTTGCTCTTGTGCAAGTAGTTCATCACAGTGGCACGGATGAGTTCGTTGCGGTGGGTGTCGGCAGTCCAGCGGCTCAGGTTGATGCTGTCGAAGTTCTCGATGCCCATGATGAGTTCGCGGGTGAATTTCTCGCCCTTGGGCACGATTTCCTCGTCCATATAGTTCTTGACGCCCTGCGAGATGCGGCCCTCGGTGAGGGTGTTGAGTTTCTCGATGAGGATGCCGCGCAGTTCCTCCTGGCGTGCATTATACTCATTGTCCAGTGCCTCGATTTCGGGATCCACGCCACGGGTGCGCTTCTTGACGGCACGGGCAAACAGGCGGGTGCCGATGACAACGCCCTTGAGCGAGGGATTGGCCTTCAACGATGCGTCCTTGACATCACCGGCCTTGTCGCCGAAGATGGCGCGGAGCAACTTCTCCTCGGGAGTGGGATCGCTCTCACCCTTGGGAGTGATCTTACCGATCAGGATATCACCGGGGATGACATGGGCACCCACGCGGATGATACCGCGCTCGTCGAGGTCCTTGGTAGCGTCCTCGCTGACGTTGGGGATATCGTTGGTGAGTTCCTCCATGCCACGCTTGGTCTCGCGCACCTCCAGGGTGTACTCGTCCACGTGGACACTGGTGAGGATATCTTCACGCACGAGGCGCTCGTTGATCACGATAGCGTCCTCATAGTTGTAACCCTTCCAGGGCATGTAGGCCACCTTCAAGTTGCGGCCCAGCGCGAGTTCACCGTCCTGGGTTGAGTAACCCTCGGTCAGGATCTGGCCCTTGGTGACACGGTCACCGGCGTCACAGATGGGACGCAAGTCGATCGTGGTGCTCTGGTTGGTCTTGCGGAACTTGGGCAACTTGTACTCCTTGACAGCGCTGTCAAAGGAGACGAACTCCTCGTCCTCGGTGCGGTCATAGCGGATGCGGATCACACTGGCGTCAACAAACTCGACAACGCCATCGCCCTCGGCCTGCAACTGGGTGCGGCTGTCATAGGCCATGCGCTGCTCGATGCCGGTGCCCACGATGGGGGCGTCGCTGCGCAGCAGAGGCACAGCCTGACGCATCATGTTGGCACCCATCAGGGCGCGGTTAGCATCGTCGTGCTCGAGGAACGGGATGAGGGCGGCAGCGATCGAGGCGATCTGTTGCGGCGACACATCCATGAGTTCCACCTCCTCGGGGGCAACCACGGGGAAGTCGGCGTTCTTGCGGGCCTTGACACGGTCCCTGATGAAGGTGCCGTCCTCGTTCAGGGGTGCATTACCCTGGGCGATGATGCGGTCCTCTTCTTCCTCGGCGGTCAAGTAGATGATGTTATCATTATTCAAGTCAACCTTGCTGTTCTCCACCTTGCGGTAGGGAGTCTCGATGAAACCAAGGTTGTTGATCTTGGCATACACGCACAATGATGAGATCAGACCGATGTTGGGACCCTCAGGGGTCTCGATGGGGCACAAGCGGCCGTAGTGGGTGTAGTGAACGTCACGCACCTCAAAGCCGGCACGCTCACGCGACAGACCGCCAGGACCCAGGGCGCTCATACGGCGCTTGTGGGTTATCTCGGCCAGAGGGTTGGTCTGGTCCATGAACTGTGACAGGGCATTGGTGCCAAAGAAGGTGTTGATCACGCTCGAGATGGTCTTGGCGTTGATCAGGTCGATGGGAGCGAACTGCTCGGTGTCGCGCACGTTCATGCGCTCGCGGATGGTACGGGCCATGCGGGCCAGACCCACACCGAACTGGTTGTACAACTGCTCACCGACGGTGCGCACGCGACGATTGCTCAGGTGGTCGATATCATCGACGTCCTGCTTGCTGTTGATCAAGCCGATGAGATACTTGATGATCTCGATGATGTCCTCCTTGGTAAGAACTCGCTTGTCGGGGTCGGTGTCGAGGCCCAACTTGGAGTTGATGCGGAAACGGCCCACCTCGCCCAGGTCATAGCGCTTCTCGCTGAAGAAGAGGTTGGTGATTACCTCGCGGGCGCTATTGTCATCGGGCGGCTCGGCGTTGCGCAACTGGCGGTAGATGAAGTTGACGGCTTCCTTGCCACTGTTACAGGTATCCTTGTTCAGAGTATTGAAGATAATCTGATAGTCACCGGTATTCACATCCTCGCGGTGCAACAAGATAGTAGCCACACCCGACTCGAGGATCTCGGTAATGTTCTCCTCCTGCAGTTCAGTGTCGCGGTCGATGATAACATCGTTACGCTCGATGCTTACCACCTCACCGGTATCCTCATCGACAAAGTCCTCACTCCACGAGCGCAGCACGCGTGCGGCCAACTTGCGGCCCACGGCCTTCTTGAGGTTGGTCTTGTTGACCTTGATTTCCTCGGCCAGTCCGAACTCCTGGATGATGTCATTGTCGGTCTCAAGGCCGATGGCACGCAACAGCGTGGTCACCGGTAATTTCTTCTTACGATCGATGTAAGCATACATCACGTTGTTGATGTCGGTAGCAAACTCGATCCATGAACCGCGGAAGGGGATGATGCGTGCCGAGTACAACTTAGTGCCGTTGGCGTGCAGGCTCTGTCCGAAGAAGACGCCCGGCGAACGGTGAAGTTGAGATACAACGACGCGCTCGGCACCATTGATGACAAAGGTGCCCTTATCGGTCATGTAGGGGATTGAGCCCAGATATACGTCCTGAATCTCGGTAGGGAAGTTGTGGTCAGGGTCGGTGCAATACAGTTTGAGTTTGGCCTTCAAGGGAACACTATAGGTCAGGCCGATGTCCAAACACTCATCGATGGTGTAACGCGGCGGGTCGATGTAGTAATCAAGGAATTCCAACTTGAAGTTATTGCGCGTGTCCTCGATGGGAAAATTCTCGGCAAAAACTTTATAGAGTCCCTCGTTTTTTCTCTTCTCAGTCGGTGTATCCAGTTGCAGGAAATCACGGAATGACTGTAACTGCACATCGAGGAAATCGGGATAGGGATGGGGATTTCTTACTCGCGCGAAATTGACACGTTCTTTTTTTGAAACTGACATTGACAATAAGTTTTGTGAACTCTAATGAGATTGTTTATAACGGAATACTTGTCAGTTCTGCGCCCTGCAGCCGTCATCGATCGGCATCACGATAAAGCAGGCGCAAACACTTGAGGATCAATATTCATCGGGAGTCTTGCCGCGCCTGTCGGCGGTGCCACGGCGCGGCAAGTCCGTGATGAATCATGTTGTGCAGGTCAAAATTGACACAAAAAGGTTAAGAACCCACTCATGTTGGGGATTCTTAACCCAAACACCCGTTACAGGTGCTATTATTTCAGTTCAACCTCAGCGCCCAGGCCTTCGAGTTCAGCCTTGAGAGCGTCAGCCTCGTCCTTGCTTGCGCCCTCCTTGAGGGTAGCGGGAGCCTTGTCAACCATGTCCTTAGCATCCTTCAGACCGAGGCTCAGGAGTTCCTTCACCTTCTTGATCACCTGAAGTTTCTGTGCACCAGCGGCCTTGAGGACAACGTCAAAAGAGGTCTTCTCCTCAGCCTCGGCGGCTGCACCAGCGGCGGGACCAGCGGCAACTGCAACGGCTGCAGCGGCGGGCTCGATGCCATATTCATCTTTCAAAATCTGAGCGAGCTCGTTAACTTCCTTAACGGTAAGGTTGACTAACTGTTCTGCAAATGCTTTCAAATCTGCCATAGTAGTATGGATTTAAAATTGGTTTTTGTTTTGTTTTGATTAATTTTCTTTTTTGGATAAGGTTTCCAGGACTCCGTGGAGTTTGTTGCCACCCGACTGGAGAGCACTGATAACGTTCTTGGCCGGCGATTGCAGCAATGCGACAACATCGGCAATGAGTTCGTTCTTGCTCTTGATGGCTACCAGGGCGTCGAGGTTCTGCTCGCCGATATAGACGGTCTCCTCAACATAAGCAGCCTTGAATGCGGGAATGGTCTCCTTCTTACCGCGGAAATCCTTGATCAGTTTAGCAGGCGCGTTACCCGTGTCGCTCAGCAACAGGGTGGTGGGGCCGGCCAGAGCATCATAGAGGCCACTGTAGTCGATGTCACAAGCATCCATGGCCTTCTTCAGCAGGGTGTTCTTGACAACCATCATCTTGATGCCAGCCTTGAAGGCAGCGCGGCGCAAGTCCACGGTCTTCTCGGCATTCAGCGATGTGGTGTTTGCCAGATAAACGACACTATACTTGTCAAGAGTCTCTTTGATCTTATCGATCATTAAGGTTTTATCTTCCTTCTTCATTTTGTCTAATCAATGTTTTTAAAATGTTTAAGCCTCAATCGACTTGGGATCAACCTTGATACCCTTGCTCATGGTGCTCGAAAGATAAATGCTCTTGATATATGTACCCTTGGCAGCGGCGGGCTTCAGTTTGATGAGCGTGTTGATGAACGCGGCAGCGTTGTCGCGGATCTGCTCGGGGCTGAAGGACACCTTACCAATCGAGGTGTGTACAATACCACCCTTATCGACCTTGAAGTCGATCTTACCTTGCTTCACTTCTTTCACAGCCTTTGCCACGTCAGGAGTAACAGTACCGCTCTTGGGGTTAGGCATCAAGCCACGGGGGCCGAGGATGCGTCCCAGGGGACCTACTTTACCCATGATTTGGGGCTGAGTGATAATCACATCAATGTCGGTCCAACCACCTTTAATCTTGTCGATGTATTCTTCAAGACCGACATAGTCTGCTCCTGCTTCCTTAGCAGCGGCTTCGGCATCCGGTCCACAGAGAACCAGGACGCGAACCTGCTTGCCAGTACCATGAGGCAGAGACACAACGCCACGGACCATCTGGTTGGCCTTACGCGGATCAACGCCAAGACGCACGTCGATATCGGTGGAAGCATCAAACTTGGTGAAAGTGATTTCCTTAACCAATGCTGCAGCTTCCTCAAGGGTGTAGGCCTTCGACGTTTCAACCTTTGCGTTGTACAACTTCTGATTTTTCGTTAATTTACTCATAATCAATAAAGTGTTTAAACGTTCTCAGGGAATTGACCCTTTACAGTGATACCCATACTTCTTGCTGTTCCGGCCACCATACGCATAGCCGAGGCTAATGTAAAACAGTTCAAATCAGGCATTTTGTCTTCAGCAATTGCCTTCACCTGATCCCAGGTCACCGAAGCCACCTTGACGCGGTTGGGTTCACCAGAACCACCCTTCACCTTGGCAGCCTCCAGGAGTTGTACGGGCACGGGAGAAGTCTTGACGATGAAGTCAAAACTCTTGTCGGCGTAGTAGGAGATCACTACGGGCAACACCTTGCCAGCCTTAGCCTGGGTGCGGGCGTTGAATTGCTTGCAAAAATCCATGATATTGATACCCTTAGAACCCAGAGCGGGGCCTACAGGGGGCGAGGGGTTTGCTGCCCCGCCTTTAATCTGCAATTTGATCTGTCCAGCAATTTCTTTAGCCATTGTACAAATTAAGTTTATATGGTGTTAAAAAACAGTGCAAGCACGATGCGGTTGCGTAACATCGACCGCTATCATTACTCGCGTTCGACTTGCGAATTATCCAACTTGAGCGGCGTCTCGCGACCGAATACCTTAACCATAACCGTCAACTCACGCTTCTCGCGGTTCACCTCCTTGATCTCACCGATGAAACCAGAGAAGGGACCGAAGTTGACCTTGACAGACTCGCCAACCACATAGTCGGCAGCGCTGTCGGAGGCCTCCATCTCGCGCGCTTCGGCCTGGCCAAGCATTGTGAGAATCTGCTGTTCGGGCACGGGCTCGGGGCGTCTTTCGCCCTCGCGCGAGCGAACAAAGTTCACAACGTTGGTCGTGTCCTGAAGAGTCAGTTCGATGTCAGGGGTCAACTCCAACTGTACAAACACGTAACCCGAGAAGAGGACCTTTTCCTTGAGGACCTTTTTACCGGCACGAGTTGTGTAGACCTTCTCGGTGGGGACGAGAATCTGGGAAATGTTCTCGGCATAGACAGGATTATTCTTCCTGTAACCCTCAATCATCTCCTTGACCTTCATTTCCTTACCCGAAATGGTCCGCAGGATGTACCATTGATGCTTACCTTGAGACATAGTTGTGACTAGTGCAGTGACAGTTTGTTAAAAAAATAAATCGGTAGTGAAACATGCCGCACTCAAGAGTGCGCTTTTTATAATGCTTGGGCCTTATCAGGCAGCCACATTATAGACGAGGTGCATCACTTCATTGATGCAGAGGTCGATTACCCAAATTACCAGCGACGCGATGATGGAAGCAACCATCACGATAATGGTACTATTGGCCAGTTCACTCTTAGTAGGCCAAGAAACCTTATGAACGAGTTCGTTATAAGATTCCTGGATATCCGTAAGCCTGTTATTAAAAAATTTCTTCATTTGTTTATTTGTCTTTCTATTAGCACGGGAAGTAAGGCTCGAACTCACGACCTACGGTTTTGGAGACCGTCGCTCTACCAACTGAGCTATTCCCGTATTTTAAAAGGGTCTGGCTGGCACGCAGCCAGACCCTTTTCTATTTTTCGCCACCTGGCCTCGCGCTCGGCACGAGCCGTGATGACTATTGTTGACTAACTGTTGTGATTAGTCCTCGATGATGCCAGTGATCTGACCAGAACCTACGGTGCGGCCACCCTCACGGATAGCGAAGCGCAGACCTTCGCTGCAAGCAACCGGGGTGATCAACTTCACGTCGATCTCGACGTTGTCACCAGGCATTACCATCTCGACGCCAGCGGGGAGCATGATCTCACCGGTAACATCCAGGGTGCGGATGTAGAACTGGGGACGATAGTGGTTGTGGAACGGGGTGTGACGACCGCCCTCTTCCTTCTTCAGGACGTAGATAGAAGCCTTGAAGTGATCGTGGGGTTTGATAACGCCCGGGTGGCAGATTACCATACCGCGCTTGATGGTCTTGTAGTCAATACCGCGGAGCAGCAGACCTACGTTATCACCAGCCTCACCCTCGTCGAGGATCTTGCGGAACATCTCCACACCGGTAACAACCGACTTCATCTCAGCACCCAGACCCATGATCTGAACCTCGTCGCCGACCTTAACGACACCAGTCTCGATACGACCGGTAGCAACGGTGCCACGGCCAGTGATTGAGAAGACGTCCTCGATAGGCATCAGGAAGGGCTTGT
>Ga0310695_10002569_pt1 | contig 37907 bp, 31 predicted proteins | sample RumenRJG_04DNA_FD_203882 | JGI IMG/M metagenome (GOLD analysis project Ga0310695, IMG submission 203882) | Bovine rumen microbial communities from Lethbridge, Alberta, Canada - RJG_04 (v2) (version 2) | ecosystem: Host-associated > Mammals > Digestive system > Stomach > Rumen | place: Canada...
ATTATAGTGTATCTTTTCGGCGCATCGTTTTCAGCTTCTGAAAATCTTTTCACACAATAAAAAAAGCCTTCCCCATAGGGGAAGGGGGACCGCATTAGCGGTGGATGAGGTGTGGCCGCCCAAATAGAGGCACATAGAGATGTTCATCCAAGTCACTGCCAACACCTCATCCGTCTGCCCTATCGGGCAGCCACCTTCCCCTGAGGGGAAGGCACTCTCCGCCTTTACTGGCGGTAGAATTTGATGTTGTCGATGCTGCCCCAGTTGTCGCCGTTGCCTTTCTGCGTGACGCCGATCGTAACCTTGCCGTTCTTCACGGTGATGTCCTTGATCTTCGTCGTGCTCCAGTTCGACCAGCCGGCGTCCTTGATCGGCGCGGACTTCCGCTCGCCGTTGTCGCCGATGACGAACAGCTCATAGCTTGCGGTATCGCCCTTGCCCTGCGTCTCGACCTCTGCCGTGTAGACGCCGTCCGGGACATTCGCGATATCCTGCGAGAGCGTGAACTCGAACGCGTTCTTGCTCCAGTAGTGCGCGGCGCCCTTGCCGATGGCGTTGCCGTCACCGCTGTCGATCGTGAGCCAGGACGTGCCCTCCTGCTTCCAGCCCGTGAAGTCGACGGTCTCGAAGTCGCCGTTCTTCACGAGGTTCGCGTGCTGTGCGACCTTGACCGTGCAGGTCACGGCGTCGCCGTAGCCCTCGAGGGTTCCGTTCACGTCATAGCTGCCCTCTTTGTCGAATACCGGCGCCGCATTCGACCATTTCACTGGGACGTCGTGCGTGCTGTCATCCGAGAGCGTCACGAACGCCGTCTTCGGCAGCGTCACCGGGACGCCCGGCATCGCGATGGCCGTGAGGTCGCCGATCTCATCGACGGTCGGCTCGACCGTCGGCAGGCTCTCATCCGATACGTCTTTGAACACATCCCAGGATTCGAGCGCCTTGCCGTGCTTGTCGAACATCGCGAGGTTATCCCAGTTGTTGCCCTCGCCCTGCGTCCAGCCGACACCCGGGTAGCAGTACCAGTCCGGCGCCCAGTAGAAGATACCGAGTCCCTTGCCGTTCGGGATGTCCGCGACGTCCTGCATGACGGTGCGCAGCCCCGTCGCCTGCCCCTGTACGGTCGGCAATAGCCCGCCCGTGCGCGCGGCCGCCGCGTTGCAGTGGTTCTGCCCGCCCTTCACATTGGCGTCCGGGTCATCGAGCGTATACGGGAACGCGGTCTCCGCGACGACGATGGCCTTGCCGTAGCGCGCCGAGAGGTCGTCGGCGTTCTTCTGGAAGCCCGAGAACGGGCCATGCCAGAACGGATAATACGAAAGACCGATGATGTCGAAATCCTTGACGCCGTTATCCGTCACGAGCTGGTCGAGGAATTTCCGCGCGGCCTCGTTGTTGCCGCCATCCTGCAGATGGATCATCGTCTGGATGTTCGCGTCAAAATCGTGCACAGCGGAAAGGCCGCTCTGCGTCAGGCGCGCGAACGCTGCGCCGTTATCGGCCGACGGCAGCTTGCCCGTCGGCCACAGGAAGCCGGCCATGACCTCGTTGCCGACCTGCACCATGTCCGGCTCCGCGCCAGCCGCCTTGAAGTCCGTCAGAACCTTCTTCGTGTAGTCGTAGACGGTCTTGTTCAGCGTGTCCGCGTCCATCTTCGCCCACGGTTTCGGCGTGTACTGCTGGTTGCCGTCCGCCCAGAAATCCGTGTAGTGGAAATCGAGCAGCACCTTCATGCCGAGTTTCTTCGCGCGCTCCGCGAGCTTGATGCCGCGGGCCTCGGTCGTGTAGCCGCCCTCGCGGCTCGCCTCCGGCGCGACCCAGACGCGTACGCGGATCCAGTTGATACCGTGGTTCTTCATGATCTGCAGGGCATCCGCCTGCTTGCCGTCCACATCGTAGTATTTCGCGCCCTTGCTCTCCATCTCCGAAAGCATCGAGACGTCCGCACCCTTGATGAAGTCCGGCGAGATATTCTTAATCGGGTTGACCTGGATCTCCGCCCATGCCGGCACCGTACCGAACACGAGCGCCGCCGCGACGAGGCCGCTCAGGACTTTTTTCTTCAACATCATCGTTTCATGTCCTCCCTTTTCTCAGACCTGTCCCATTCTAGTCTCCTAGCCACATCATAAAAGGCAAAGATAAAGCCCGCCCGCGAAAACCTTTACCTATTCGTTAAAAAAGCCTTCCCCTGAGGGGAAGGCTTTTTATTTGTGTCTTCCTATACTTTTGTTGTTTACTTCACCTCAAAGACCTTCCAGGACTCGAGCGCCTTGCCGTTCTTGTCGAACATCGCGAGGTTTTCCCAGCCGTTGCCCCAGCCGCCGCCAGCGCCGCAGCCCGGCACGACGATCCAGTCCGGCTCCCAGTAGAATACACCGAGCCCCCGGCCATCCGGCACATCAGCGACCGCCTGCATGACGTCGCGGATGGCATCGGCCTGCCCCTGCGGGCTCACGGAATAGCCGCCCATGCCGGCCTCTTTCGCCGTGAAGTTGTTGCCCTGTTCGTCGTAGTTGTCAAGCGTGAACGCATACGCCGTTTCCGCGACGCAGACGTCTTTCTTGTACCGCGCGGCGAGATCCGTCATATTCGCCTCGAGCTTCGCCGGCCGCCCGTTCCAGAACGGGTAGAAACTCAGCCCGATGACATCGAAATCGTTGACGCCATTGCGCAGGATCAGCTGGTCGAAAAAGCCCCGGCTGACCTTGTTGTCGCCGCCCCGGTCGATATGGATCATCGTGCGGATATCTTTCCTGCCATCGGCGAGGTCGACGTCGTGCACGGCATGCAGTCCGGCCTCGACGAGCGAGGCGAACGCCTTGCCATCGTCCTTTGCGGGCAGCTGTCCGGCCGGCCAGAGCATGCCGTTCGTGATCTCGTTGCCGACCTGCACCATCTCCGGCGTCTGCTCCTCGTCGGCGAACCGTTCGAGCGTCTCCTTCGTGTAGTCGTAGACGTCCTGCTGCAGTTGCGCGAGGTCATGCTTCTGCCAGACGAGCGGCGGCGTCTGGTGGCTCGGATCCGCCCAGGTGTCGCTGTAGTGGAAGTCGATCAGCACTTTCATGCCGAGCGCGTGCGCGCGTTCCGTCATCACGATCGCCTTTTTCGCGTTCATCGCGCCGGCGCCGCCACCCTGGCTCGGGTGGTTCCAGACGCGCAGGCGGATCCAGTTCACGCCATGCTTCTTCATGATGGCGAGATTGTCCATCTCCTGCCCGTCGGTATCGTAGAATTTCGCGCCGTTCTTTTCGAGGTCGTGGAGCATCGAGACATCCGCGCCCTTGATGAAGTCCGCGCGCATGTGCTCGATGGGTTTCACCTGCACCTCGGCCTGTGCAGTCGGTATGCCAAAGGCCAGTGCAAGGCCGAGCAGCACGGCCATCCATTTCCATTTTTTCATCGCATCTGTACCTTTTCCGTCGTCCGGGCTCAGTCTTCCTGACGGTAGAACTCGAAGTTATCCATGGAGCCCCAAGTGCCCGGCTTTGCCTGCATCGTGATGCCGACGACCGCCTTGCCGTTCTTGACGACCACGTCCTTGATCGCAACCGTATGCCACTCGTTCCACTTCGTGTCCTTGATATCCGCGGTCTTCTTCTGGCCGTCCGCCTCTGCGAAGAGCTGGTAGAGCGTCTGTCCGCCGCCGCCCTGCGTCGAAACCGCGACCGTGTACTTGCCGTCCTTCAGCCCCGTGAAGGTCTGGCTGACCGTGAACTGGAACGCCTTGTCGCTCCAATAGTGCATGGCGCTCGTGCCGAGTGCGTCGCCGCCCTTCGTCACGACGTCGAGCACCTTGTCGCCATCAATCGTCCAGCCATCGAGCGTCTTCGCGCTCTCGAAGTCGCCATTCTTGAAAAGGTTGACCTTGTTAATGACCGTGATATCGCCCGTGACCGGATGCTTCACGCCATCCACCGTGACCGTGCCCTTGACCGTGTACTTGCCCGGCTGCGCGAACGTCGGGGATGGGTTATCCCAGGTGATCGGCAGGTCGACGGAATGGTCATCCGAATACGTGACGCGCGTCGAAGCCGGCAGCTTCGCCGGCACGCCCTTGCCAACCTCGGCCGTTACCGTATCCGCTTCTTTGAACACCGGCTTCACCGCCGGCAGGCTCGCATCCGAAACATCGTTGAATACCTGCCAGGACTCGAGCGCCTTGCCGTTCTTGTCGAACATCGCAAGGTTGTCCCACTCGTCGCCCTTGTCCTTGAACGCACCGGCACCCGGCACGGCGTACCAGTCCGGCTCCCAGTAGAACATGCCGATACCGCGGCCGTTCGGCACGTCTGCGAGGCTCGCCATGACCGTGCGGAGGCCCGTCGCCTGACCCTGCGGCGTCGAGCGGAAGCCGCCGACATGCTCGGCCTGCGCATCGTACGGGTTCTTCATGTCATCGAAGTTCTCGTTCGTGTAGCCGAACGCCGTCTCGACGATGATGACATCCTTGTTGTAGCGCGCGGAAAGGTCGTCGATATTCTGCTGCATCGCTTTCATATTGCCATGCCAGAACGGATAGTACGAGAGCCCGATGATGTCGAAGTCGCTGACGCCGTTATCCTTGATCAGCTGGTCGTAGAACGCGCGCGATGCGCCGTTGTCGCCGCCCTTATCGATGTGGATCATGGTCTTGATGTGCGAGTCCGTGTCATGCACGGCCTTCAGGCCGCTCTGCACGAGCTCCGCGAGCGTCTTGCCGTTATCCGCGGACGGCAGCTTGCCGAGCGGCCAGATCATGCCGTTCGTGATCTCGTTGCCGACCTGCACCATTTCCGGCGTCTGTCCGGCCTTCTTGAAGTCGCCGAGCACCTTCTTCGTGTAGTTGTAGACGTCTTTCTTGAGCTTTGCCTTATCGTCCTTGGCCCATGCCTTCGGCGCCCACTGCTTGCCCGGATCCGCCCAGGAATCGCTGTAGTGGAAGTCGATCAGCACCTTCATGCCGAGTGCGTGCGCGCGCTTCGTCATCGCGAGTGCGCGTTCCGCCGTCGTCACGCCGCCGCCATTGTCCTTGGCCGGGTTGTTCCAGATGCGCAGACGGATCCAGTTGATCCCGTACTTCTTCATGATTGCAAGCTCATCCATCTGCGTGCCGTCCATGTCGTAGAACTTCGCGCCGAGCGACTCCATCTCCGGAACCATCGAGACATCCGCGCCCTTGATGAAGTTCGCCGGAAGATTCGGGATCGGGTTGACCTGCACGGCCGCGTCCGCCGTCCCCCCGAACGCGAACGCCCCCGCCGTGACCGCCGCCAGAACGAGTCCCCTTAACATTGATTTCTTCATGTCCTTCACCCCATACAACGAATTTCAGAATTTCTTTCTTCTTCCTTTTTATTATATGAACTTCTTTCTATTCCCGGTTTCCGAAATTTGAAAATCCTTTCAGCTTGCTTCCCGGCGGCTAAAAAATAGGGGCAGGCGGACGCCTGCCCATTGCAGGAACCCGAAAAATCCGATAAAATGGAGAAAGATATATCAAGTCCGGGGATAGGAGGGGTTTCCCATGCAGGATGAGCAGAAGATCAGCGCGCAGCACCGTCTTTTTCTGGTGCTCTTTTTCCTGTTGTCCTCCTTCATCGTGCTCTACTGGGTCATCTCCCAGCTCACGTTCCCGTCCGACCACCCGGAACTGCCCGCGCCGATCCCGTTCACCGCGGACGCGGAGGTCACCTATGCCGACGGCACTAGGGAATCCGTCACGATACCGGGCTCCTTTCCCATCCACGAGGGAACGCATGTCGCGGCGGTTTCGTTCCATCTGCCGGAGCAGTTCGGTGACTCGAACTGCCTCGTCATCGCGAACCGCGACGTCAACCTGACGCTGACCTCTGGCGGCCAGACGCTGCTGCAGTATACCGCCGAAAAGACGCAGCCCGTCGGGAAATACGCGCCGTTCTCGTATCTGTTCGTGCACATCCCGCGGAACTGCTGGGGCAAAGAGGCCGTCTTCACGATCCATACGCCGGATGACGCCGTCGCCCCGGCCATCGGCGAGATGTTCTATGGGCGGAGATATATCCTCGTCATGAATCTCCTGCACGATCAGCTGCCAGAGATCATCGCGGCGGCCATCTTGCTGATGGCCTGCATCGTCTCGCTGTGCTTCAGCATCCATTACAGCGTCCGCGGGCGGAGGATCCTGCCGCTGCTCTACCTCTCGATTGCCACGGGGCTCATCGCCATCTGGGCGCTTGCGAACTCCCCGGCGCGGCAGATCTTCTTCCCGAACTATTCGGCCATCCGCGACGTCGCGTTCATGGTCGTCGCGTTCATCCCGGCGCCGTTCCTGTTCTACCTGAACTGCCTGCAGAAGGGGTGGCACCGGAAGCTGCTCCACACCACCGCCATCATCGTTTTCCTCGACTTCCTCGCGCAGATTGCCGCCTATTTCCTGAAGCTCCAGGGCTGGAACCAGATGTTCCCGATCTCTGCGGCATTGCTCACGGCCGTCGTCCTCGAATATTTCTTCACCCTGTTCTGGGATATCCGGAAAAGGCATATCCACGAGTATCTGCTCTCCGCCATCGGGCTGATCTTCCCTGCCGTCGCCGCTGTCTTCCAAGCGTTCATCTACCTGCAGCGGCACAACATCGGCGGGCTCGTCGCGATTGCGGGACTCGCCGTCCTGCTCGCGTTCGAGATCACGGCATCCATCCGCAATGCGCACCGCATGGCCATCGAGCGCGACAAGGCCCTGCTCGATGTCAACAATATCTCGATCCAGGCCATGAGGGCGCTCGCGAAAACCGTCGATGCCAAGAGCAATTACACGGCCAACCACTCCGAGCGCGTCGCGAAATACTCCTGCATGATAGCCGAAAAAGCCGGCTATGACGCAGAAGCGCGCCACCGGCTCTACTATATCGCATTGTTGCACGATGTCGGCAAGATCGGCATCCCGGACGAGATCATCAACAAGCCGGGCAAGCTGACCGATGAGGAATACGCCACGATCAAGACGCACCCGGTCATCGGTGCCGACATCCTGAAGAATATCAAGATCCCGGGGCTCTACGTCGGCGCGCGCTGGCACCACGAGCGCTACGACGGCTGCGGCTATCCGGACGGGCTCCTCGGCACCGATATCCCCGAAATCGCACGCATCATCGCCGTCGCCGATGCCTACGACGCGATGACCTCCAACCGCAGCTACCGCGGTATCATCCCTCAGGAAAAAGTCCGCTCCGAAATCGAGCACAACAAAGGCACCCAGTTCGACCCGATATTCGCCAACTTCATGCTCGAAATCATCGACAGCGACCCGGACTACCAATACCACGGATAAGCAGCCCAGCCTTCCGCCTGAAGGCACGCTCGCCTGACGGCTCGTGCCCTCAGGGGCAGGCTATCCTCTCCACGGCACAAACGAAGAATATCGGATGCCGAAGAATCCGAGGGCCTTGCCGATGATGTGGTCGACCTGTTTCTCGACCGTATCCGCGCCGTTGTAGAACGTCAGCACCGGCGGCAGAATCGTACAGCCAGATTCTGCCGCCGTTTTCATATTCCGCAGATGGATGATGGAGAGCGGCGTCTCGCGCGGCACGAGCACGACGCGGCGCCCCTCCTTGATGCAGACATCCGCCGCACGCAGCAGCAGATTCGTCGAAAAGCCCGAGGCGATGCCCGCGACCGAGGCCATGCTGCAGGGCAGCACGAGCATCCCCGCCGTCTCGAACGAGCCGCTCGAAATCGCCGCCGCGAGATCCTGATTGTCATAGCAGACATCCGCCATCGCCTCGACCTGCCCGCGCGTCAGATCCGTCTCACATTCAAAATTCCGCCAAGCTCCCTCCGTCACGACGAGATGCGTCTCCACCTCCGGCATCTCCCGCAACACCGCGAGCAACCGGTACCCCATCAAGACGCCGCTAGCCCCCGAAATCCCAACAATCAGCCGCAAAACCACTGCCTCCGTTCCCAGATACAAAATACTGGCCATCGCTGGCCAGTTTCACCTCATCGCCTAAAAAATCTCGCCCTCTGCAAACTCTGAAAAACAGAATGCCAGCCCGCGCCATCCATCACGAAATGAACGCCAGATACTTCTGCCGTGCGGCGGGATCGATGCCCATGGATTCCATGACCTTGTCCACGGTCTGGCCGGTGGACTTCATCAGGTTCTTTATCGTCTTCAAGTTCGCCATAAATTCCCCGCGAGCCTCTCCACGAGCTTCTCCGCGGGCTACTCCGCGGGCTTCTGCTTCGGCTTCTCTTTTCTTTGTCAATTCGTCCAGCGCCTTGCACATTTCTGTCACTCCCTCCGGTGTTTTCTTGAAGTGATTCGCTCTTTGTTTCAGTACGTCAAAATACATGTCATCCGGATCCTTGCATTGGAAGTCATGCATGAGTTTCGCCAGCGGTGTGGTATCTCCCGCGAATTCGCTGTCCACGTAGATGATATGGCTCCCATCCGGAAAGCGGCCTCCAGTCTCTTCTATCACGCGTTCGATATGGCAGATGGGGAGATGCACGCCTAGCGGATCTTTTTCTGTGATGAAGATGACGTAAGTATCGTGCAGCGCGGTGAACGGTTCTCCCGGCTGGAGCTGCTTCGCATCCATCATGCTGCCATTGTAGCGTGCCCGTTCCGGCACGGCCCCGCTGTCCTCCCGCTGAATCTCGACATCGATATCCCGGCCATCGGCCTTTGCGTGGATATCCAGCCGAACGTTGCGCCCTTGAAAATTCGTGATGGTTTCCTGCGTGACGACGCTCTGCGCGTGTATGTCATCCCGCCCCAGCAGAATCTGTATCGTGAGGTCTGCACATGGCAGGTCATCCTGATACACCGCGCTCATGAATTCATCATCCATCAGGCTCAGTTCCGCAAGGACTGCCAGATTCTCCCGGCTCCGCTTCTCCCGCTCCGCCTCCGTCATAACACCACATCCTTGTTTTACTATCCATCACGAAATGAATGCCAGATACTTCTGCCGTGCGGCGGGGTCGATGCCCATGGATTCCATGACTTTATCTACGGTCTGTCCGGTGGACTTCATCAGGTTCTTTATCGTCTTCAGGTTCGCCATGAACTCTCCGCGTGCCTCACCACGCGCCTCTCCACGCGCCTCTCCGCGGGCCTCACCGCGGGCCTCTGCTTCGGCTTCTCTTTTCCTTGTCAATTCGTCCAGCGCCTTGCACATTTCTGTCACTCCCTCCGGTGTTTTCTTGAAGTGATTTGCTCTTCGTTTCAATACGTCAAAATACATGTCATCCGGGTTCTTGCATCGGAAGTCATGCATGAGTTTCGCGAGCGGCGTGGTATTTCCCGCGAATTCGCTGTCCACGTAGATGATATGGCTCCCATCCGAGAAGCGGTCTCCGGTCTCTTCTATCACGCGTTCGATATGGCAGATGGGGGGATGCACGCCTAGCGGATCTTTTTCTGTGATGAAGATGACGTAAGTATCGTGCAGCGCGGTGAACGGATCTCCCGGCTGGAGCTGCTTCGCATCCATCATGCTGCCATTGTACCGTGCCCGTTCCGGCACAGCCCCGCTGTCCTCCCGCTGAATCTCGACATCGATGTCCCGGCCGTCGGCCTTGGCATGGATATCCAGCCGGACGTTGCGCCCTTGAAAATTCGTGATGGTTTCCTGCGTGACGACACTCTGCGCATGTATGTCATCCCGCCCCAGCAGAATCTGTATCGTGAGGTCTGCGCATGGCAGGTCATCCTGATAGACTGCGCTCATGAACTCGTCATCCATCAGGCTCAGTTCCGCGAGAACTGCCAGGTTCTCCTGACGCCGCTTCTCCTGCTCTGCCTCCGTCATAACACCACATCCTCTATCTGTATTTTATATCAACGATAGACATTTTGTCAATCAGGATGTACACGCAAAGAGTAAAATCGTTCTCATATGGAATGGAAACTTGATTTTCGTTGGATAGCTCTTTCGTTGGATAGACAAAATCTGTCGAGTGTAGTACAATGTATTATGAAGATAAAGGAGGGGGTGATGGTATGCCTTATTCGATCCGGCTTTCGGATGAGGAGCGGCAGCTCGCGAACAGTTATGCGAAACTTCATTCCATGAGCGTTGCGGAGGCCTTCAAGGACGCGCTTTTCGACAAGATTGACACGGAATACGATGCCGAGGTGGCACGGGAGGCCTATGAGGAGTATCTGGCCAGCGGAAAACGTGCTCGTCCCGCGTCGGAAGTTTGGAAGGAGCTGGGGCTATGAGCCAGTATACCGTCATGGTCACACCCAAGTTCGAAAAGTCCTTCAAAAAGCTCGATAAGTACACGCAGCGCATGATCAAGGCGTGGATTGACAAGAATCTGGATGGCTGTGAGAACCCGCGGGCGAAGGGAAAAGGGCTCACGGCGAACCGCAGCGGGCAGTGGCGGTACCGCATCGGGGACTATCGCCTGCTCTGCCATATCGAGGACGAGCAGCTCATCATCCTCGCCCTCGCCGTCGGGCACCGCCGCGATATCTACACGGACTGATGTGCAAAATCCTCCTTGCATAAATCCCGACGGCACAGTATAATATAGGTATGAGATGCATGGAGAAGAGCATCGCCATAAACCCAAAAGCCCCAGACATTGTGGTCGTAACACGCTGTCCGGGGCTTTCTTTTTGCATCTACAAACTGCACGGGGTAATCTTACGCTGGATGTCACGGACAGTTGCTAAGCCGTTCCAGCCGCTTGATCAGATAGTGCGCAATCACACTGCCCACTATACTGACAAGGAGAGAAGCAAAATTGGAGAAGAGTATCTCTGCCATAAACATCCCTCCTTTCTGGTCAGGATTGACCGAAAGGCCGTGACAGTTTCAGTATAATATATCCTCGCACAAAGTACAATGGTTTATGTTAAATAACATGGATGCCGCTTGCATAAATCCCAACGGCACAGTATAATATAGGTATGAGATGCAAATGAGGTAGAGAGCATCCACGGAATCCCAAAGAGCTCAGGCAGCGTGTTGCAGCACTTTGCCTGAGCTCTTATCTTTGTACCTACTTTATACACGGGGTTGGTTTCGCTGGGTGTCACATGCGGTTGCCAAGCCGCTCCAGCCACTTGATCAGATAGTGAGCGATAATGTCACTCAGCACACCGCCAAGAAGTGAGGCAAAAAATGAGGTAGAGAAATCTGCCATGGATATCCCTCCTTTCCGGTCAAGATTGACCGAAAGGCCGTGACAGTTTCAGTATAATATATCCTTACACAAAGCACAATAGTTTATGTTGAATAACATAGAAGCCGCTTGCATAAATCACAATGGCACAGTATAATATAGGTATGAGATGCAATGCGGTTATAGAGCATCTAGAATATCCCAAAGGCCCCAGACAATGTGGTGCAACACGCTGTCTGGGGCCTTTGTGTATCTGCAATGGATCTGGCGCACGAGTGGAGAAAGCCTTCCCCTCAGGGGAAGGTGGCTGCCCGGCAGGGCAGACGGATGAGGTGTTGGCGATTACTTGGAGGAACATCTCTATGTGCCTCTGCTCTAGTGGCCACACCTCATCCACCGCTAACGCGGTCCCCCTTCCCCTGTGGGGAAGGCTTTCATCCCCCCCTGTGGGCACGAGCCGTCAGGCGAGCGTGCCTCCAGGCAGAAGGCTTTTTATAGCGAAAAAGGGCCGCCGCGGACGGAGTCCGTGGCAGCCCAATGTTGCTGCAGGATATGCAATCAGAAGCTGAACGTGAGTGCGCCAAGAGCGACATCATCGTACCGATTGAAAGGATACCAGCCAGCATGCTTATCGAACGGCTTGAGTTTGTAGTAGCAGAATTCAAGGTTCGTATTCGCAGCGAGCATATAATCAAAGGCAAAACCATAACCGCGGTCACCATTGCCCCACTGATTGTCGCCGCCGCCCCAGCTGCTGTTGCCGCCGGCGATGTTCAGGCGATGGCCCCAATACTTCGAATCCACCGATGCGTTGCCGAGGGCAAAGTACTCGCCATAGACCTTCCAAGTGCCGCCCTTGCCCCAGTTCATATTCCCGTAGGTCAGGCGCGTCCAAAAGCCCTTCTTGTTCAGATCGTAGCCTTTATCGTTCTTGCCGCCAATGTTGTTGTAGATCCCCTCGGCAATGAGGTTCCATTTCGGCGCAAGCTGCGTGTTGATGCCAAGAGCGAACTGGTTGAACTTATACTTCTTCTGGTTCCAGGTATCCGGATTCTTTGTCGTCGTTGTCGTAAATTCTCCCGTCGGGGTCTTCTGTACGTTGCTGTCCTCCGTATTTATCTCGTAGTTACCGTCGGTTGCATTCCAGCCAAACAGTTTCCCCTCCTTCGTCCAAGTGCTACTTACCTTGTGTTCCTTACCGTCTACATCCGTTACCTGCGCATTCCAATCCTTGATGCTGTAGTCGTACTCCGGCGTAACCGTCGTGGTGTAGCTGCTTGATGCATTATACGATTTGAGGTCGCTGTTCGTATGCAGGGTGGCGAAGGTGATGGTCGTCGCGGGGCTGGTCTTGACCGACGTATTGGTGAAGTACGCCCACATATTCGTATCCTGCCAGCCCTCGGCGCTCATATCGCCATAGCCTGCCATGATGTTGACCTTCGGGCCGAACTGATGCGAGACATAGGCGCCGTCCATCGAATTCTCCCACCAGAGGCCGCCCTGGCCGAGGTTGAACTCGTTGCGGCCGACCGCGACGCGCGTGCCGGCGTTATCCCAGAACAGGCTCATCTTATCGAGCTTGAAATTGTTCTGGTTGCGATAGCTGCTATCCCAGGTATTGAAGTTATCGTTATTGGGATCGCTGGAGCTCCATGCTGCACCCGCATGATGTCCCGTTACATCTTCGTATTTCAGGCGGGCATCTACCGAAAGATTCTTCGCCGGGCTGCCCCAAAGGCCGAGACGAACGCGTTTCTCCCACTCTCTTTCTTTTCCGTTCTGGTTGGCACCGTCTGCAGCTGGATGGGTCATTTTGTTATCTTTGTTCTGGAAATAACGCAGACGCGTGTCGCCGTACCATTTGAAGCTGGACTGATTTTTCTTGAGCTGCGTGACTTCGCCTTCTACGGCGGTCAGGCGGGAATCCATGTCTTTGAGCTCAGCGGAGAACTCGCGCTGGAGTTTCTTGATGGCGCCTTTGTCGGCCGGTCTTGCGGAGCCGTATTTCTGTGCGGCTTTTGCGACGATCTCGGCCATCTCGTAGCGGTTCATGAGCTTCGTGCCGTTGAAGTTGCCATCGCCGTAACCGTCGAGGACGCCGTCCTTTGCGAGCATGGCTACTGCATCGTACGCCCAGTGGTCCGCCGGCAGATCCTTGAACGGATTTGCCGTCTTTGCGAATGCCGGGGTCGCGGATGCGGCCGTCAGCGTCGTTGCTGCGAGGACCGCAGCAATCAGAGCTTGTTTCTTCATGATTCCTTCTCCTCCTGTTGTACCCTAACGATTATTGAATCCTCAGCAGGAATGGGCGGAACTTGTATCCTCGTTCCCAAATCCTCCCATCTCTTACTATGCTTATTATAGCTTCTGCGCGATTCATCTTGTTTTCAGAGTTTGAAAATCTTTTCAGGCGGTTCGCCCTTTTTCCGTTGCACTTCCATCGCCAGATAAAAAGAACCCGCTGCAGCAATAGCAAACAGCGGGTTCTTTGAACGGTTTTGAAACAGGTTATGCGTTCATAAGTTTCAGTGCGAAATTCAGGGCCGCGTCCGGATCGCGGGTCAGGCCGACGTATTCGCGTCCGCTCGTCGTCGCGCTCTTGACGCCCTTCTCGTCGCAGTCGTGCTTCAGTTCGTCGAACATCGACGCCATCTGCGGCGCGAGGATGATCAGGTCGAAGTCGCTGATCAGGTCTTTGTGCTGGCCATAGGCCATCGCGATGGACTCGACCGGCACGTCGTTCTTCTTCGCGCCCTTTTCGATGGCTTTTGCAAGCATGGAGCTCGTCGCACCGGATGCGCAGAGCACGAGCACGCGCTTCATTTCGGTCGGTTTGGCCGGAGCGGCCTCGGCGGCCGACTCAGCCTTTGCGGCAGCAGGTGCTGCCTTTTCTGCCGGCGCATCAACACCTTCCTCGATGGCCTCGGCGGCCTCGATGGCGTCCTCCGGCGTAGCGGTCTCCTCATCGTCCGCGGAAATCTCACCGCGGGCGATGGCCGTCTCACGCGCTACGAGCTGTGCGTCGTAGACGCGGAAGAACGGATAGTACATGACAGCATCGACAATGAGCAGCAAGGGGGCGAGGATGAACGCGAGCTTTGCGAAGCCCGTCGCGATGACGAGGCCGATTGGGGCCGGCGTCGTCCATGGGAGGATGTAGATGAACGAGTTCATGCCGAGATTATCGACGAAGAATTTGAAGATCCAGACGTTCGCAATCGGCGTGAAGATGAACGGGAAGAACAGGACCGGGTTCAGGATGATCGGTGCGCCGAAGATGATCGGCTCGTTGACCGCGAAGCAGACCGGGATGATCGACGCGCGGCCGACCGCCTTGAGCTGTTTCGACTTCGCGATGAACGCGCACATCGCGCAGAACATCAGCGTTGCGCCGGTGCCGCCGAGCGTCGCGACGAAGTAGCTCGTCGGATGCGTCAGGATGTTCGTCGCATGGCCGCCTGCCGATACGATCTGCAGGTTGGCCTCGATGTTCGCGATATAGATGGCCGTGACCGCCGGCTCGACGATGGACGGGCCGTGGATGCCGACGAACCAGAACATCGCCATGGCGCCGTAGATGATCGCGATGCCGATGTAGCCGTCCGCCGCGACGAACAGCGGCTTGAAGAGCTCGAGGATCCACTGGCCGAACAGCATGCCCGTGATGTTCTGGAACACGATGCTGCCGAGCCAGAAGACGAATACCGCGACCGACAGCGGGATGAGGTCGGCGAACGTCTGCGCGATGTAGTGCGGGACCTCATCCGGCAGCTTGATCGTGATGTTGCGGCCGACGAAGAACTTGTAGATGTTCGGGACCGTGAATGCGACGACGAATGCCGAGAGCAGGCCTTTCGTACCCATGAACTCGAGCGATACGCCTTTGTCAATCGGCGCGACCGCGAGAAGCATCAGGCAGATGACCGAGACGATCATGACCGATACGTCGTTGATCTGCCGCAGCTTCGGCATCTTGTGGTTGATGTTATCCGTGAGGCTCTTCGCGATGGTCATGACCATCAGGATTGCGAGGAGACCCATCGAGTAGTTGTAGGCCTGCCAGAGGTATTTCGAGATGTTATCCGGCACCTTGACGCCGAATATCTCCGGGACGCTCGCCACGAGGATGAACAGGGACGAGAACAGGATGACCGGAATACAGCTGACGAAGCCATCGCGGATGGCGCGGAGGTACGGGTTGTTCGAAACCTTTTCGAAGAACGGTTTCATGACCTCCACCATCTTGATGAGTTTGTCCATCATAACGTTTCCCTTCCTTTAACTCTTTACTCAACGAGAATGTAGGTATTACTGTTTCCTTGCTTTGCTCGTTTTCTTTCTATGTTTGTATTATACGAGAAAAGGAACGGGGCGTGTTTTCATTCTTTGAAAATCTTTTCACCGGACTTCTTTCCTATAGCCGCGATATCAGACGCTCCTGTACGGTCTGATTGATATAGGCACAGACGGCAGGAAATGCCTCCCATAAATCCCGGTTGCTGATGCGCAAAACCTGGATGTCTGCCTCCCGCAGTTTCGCATCACGGGCAATGTCATAATCTCTCCCGTGCTCCTCGTAATGCTGGCTGCCATCGAGTTCCACAGCCAGCTTTGCCCGTGTGCAGTAAAAGTCGAGAATGTAGGAGCCGATTGGCTTCTGTCGCCGGAATGATACTGGGTAATCGCGTAAAAAATCGTACCAGAGGTGACGCTCTTCTTCCGTCATTTCTCGGCGGAGTTTCTGTGCACGCGCAGTCAGATCCCTGCGATATTTCTGCATACCTTGCTCCTTTCATCATCGTCTGCGGTGCCTTCCCCTCAGGGGAAGGTGGCTGCCCGACAGGGCAGCCGGATGAGGTGTTGGCGATAACTTGAAGGAACATCTCTATGTGCCTCTACTTGGGCGACCACACCTCATCCACCGCTTCGCGGTCCCCCTTCCCCTATGGGGAAGGCTTCAGTTTGCATGATTGTGTATTTTTAAGATAGACTTTCATGTTAATATAATAGTACACGCAAGAACAAAAAGCAAGACAATCGACACAATTTCCTCTTTATTCAGCAATGCCGGGGGTGGTCATCTGCTCGGGGGAGAGGATGTGTTCGACGCGGGATTGTTCCATGAGGTGTTTCTCGAAGATGACCTGGCGGATCGGCTTGCCGGTGTTGTATGCCTCTTTGGCGAGCATCGCGGATTTCTCATAGCCGATATGCGGCAGGAGCGCCGTGACGACGCCGACACTGTGGTCGAGCCATTCCTGGCACTGCTTGCGGTTCGGCTCCATGCCGACGAGCAGCTTGTCGACGAAGGTGTTCACGGCGTTCGTCAGGTAGTTCATCGAGTTGAACGTGTTGAACGCAATGACCGGCTCCATGACGTTGAGCTCGAACTGGCCGTTCTCGACGGCCAGCGTGACCGCGAGATCGTTGCCGATGACCTGATAGCAAGCCTGGTCGAGCACCTCGGCGATGACCGGGTTGACCTTGCCCGGCATGATGGACGAGCCCGGCTGGCGCTTCGGCAGGATGATCTCGTTGAGACCGCAGCGCGGGCCGCTCGCCATGAGCCGGAAGTCGTTCGCCATCTTGATCAGCACGAGCGCCGTGACCTTCATCGAGGCCGACACGTCGGCGAAGCCGTCCGTGTTGTTCGTCGCGTCGATCATGTTGTCCGCGGTCCGGTAGGTCTCGCCCGTGACCTCCGAGAGCTTCTCGGCGATTTTCGGGATGTAGGACTTCTCCGCGTTGAGACCGGTGCCGACCGCCGTGCCGCCCATGTTGATATAGTGGATCTCGTCGAGCGCGCCCTCGATGCGCTTCATGCCGCGGCGGACTGCCGACGCGTAGGAGCCCATCTCCTGCCCGAGCGTGATGGGAACGGCATCCTGCAGGTGCGTACGGCCCATCTTCAAGACGTCTTTCCAGTCCTCGGACTTCTTCTCGAGCTCGGAGGCGAGGCGGTCGAGCGCCCTGAGGAGCTTCCGCGCCTTGTGGTTCATGCAGACCTTGATGCTCGTCGGGAACGAATCGTTCGTAGACTGCGCCATGTTCGCGTGGTTGTTCGGGGAGACGATGTCGTAGCGGCCGCGCGGCTGCCCGAGAATCTCGAGCGCGCGGTTGCTGAGCACCTCGTTCATGTTCATGTTGATGGACGTGCCCGCACCGCCCTGGATCGGATCGACCGGGAACTGGTCGAGCATCTTGCCTGCGAGGATCTCATCGGCGGCCTGCACGAGCGCATGGCCGATCTTCGCGTCGAGACGGCCCGTCTCCATGTTCGCGAGCGCCGCGGCCTTCTTGACCTTCGCGATGCTCTGCACGAATTCCGGGTCAATCGTCTGCCCCGTGATATGGAAATTGTCGACCGCGCGCATCGTCTGCACGCCGTAGTAAACCTCGTCCGGGACTTCCATCTCACCGATAAAATCATGTTCTTTTCTCATGATATTGCCACCCTTTCCTGTCTGCCAGATCCAATCGCTATCTTGCGCGGCCCTTCCGGCCGCCCGGTATTTCCTTTTTCACCTGTATTGTATCATGTATACAAAATACATGCAAGGACAAATTTGAAAATTGTCTTTTCATGTATACAATGCATCGGCATAAAAAGCCCCGCATGTGGCTGCCATGCGGGGCTTTCTCTCTATGTACTGGATATCAGTCGAGAACCTTTTTCAGGTACTCTTTGATCTCATCGCCGTCTTCCATCTTCATGACGTCGGCGAGGACTTCCTTCGCCTTGATCGAGGTGATGGAGCGCAGCTTCTCCTTGACGCGTGGGATGGACGGCGCGCTCATCGAGAGCTCGTGGATGCCCATCGCCGTGAGCAGGACGGCCGCGTTCGGGTCGGACGCCATCTCGCCGCACATGCCGGCCCAGATGCCGTTCTCGCGCGCCGCCGTGATGGTACGCTGGATGAGGCGAAGCACCGCCGGGTTGAAATGGTTGTAGAGGTACGAGATGCTCGCGTTGCCGCGATCGCAGGCCAGCGTGTACTGAACGAGGTCGTTCGTGCCGATGGAGAAGAAGTCGACGTATTTCGCGAACGTCGGTGCCATGACGGCTGCCGCCGGCGTCTCCACCATGATGCCGACCTCGACGTTGTTCGCGTAGACCTTGCCCTCGTGCGCGAGCTCCATCTTCGCTTCCTCGATGAACTCTTTGACCTGCTTGAACTCCGAGATGTTGATGATCATCGGGATCATGATCGCGACGCGGCCGTAGACGCCGGCGCGCAGGATCGCCTTGAGCTGCGGCAGGAACAGGTCGCGGCGGTGCAGGCTGATGCGGACTGCGCGGTAGCCGAGGAACGGGTTGTCCTCTTTCGGGATGTTGAGGTACGGCAACGGCTTATCGCCGCCGATATCCATCGTGCGGATGACGCAGAGCTTGCCCGCGCATTTCTCGACGGCCTCTTTGTACGCCTTGAACTGGTCTTCCTCGGTCGGGATCTCCTCGCGGCCCATGAACACGAACTCCGAACGGAACAGGCCGACGCCCTCCGCGCCGTAGTTCAGCGCATTGTCGACGTCCATGTGCGTGCCGATGTTCGCCGCGAGCATGACCTTCACGCCGTCCTTCGTGACAGCCGGCAGGTCTTTGAGCGCCGCGTAATGCGCCGCGAGCTCTTCCTGCTTGCGGATCTTCTCCTGATAGGAGCCGATCTCTTCCTGCGACGGGTTGATCGTGACCTCGCCGCGCTCGCCGTCGAGGATGACGCGGTCGCCGTCGGCGATCTTGTCGATGCGGTTCTCCTTGTTCAGGCCGACGATGGTCGGGATGGCGCGCGCCTTCGCGATGATGACGGCATGGGCCGTCGTGCTGCCCGAGCCGAGCAGCACGCCCGCGATCTTGTCGGTCGGCATGCCGGCGATGACCGACGGCTCGATCTCATGGCCGCAGAGGATCACTTTCTCGTCGCCGAGCTCCGGCTCCTTGACGCCGAGGATGAACTTCGCGACGCGCTTGCCGACATCGCGCAGGTCGACGGCGCGGGCCTTGAAGTACTCGTCGTCCATCGCCTCGAACATCTTCGCCTGTTCCTCGGATGCCTTCAGGACAGCGCGCGGCGCGTTCTTGAGCTCGTCGATCTTCTCCTCGATCGACTGCGCCATCATCGGATCCTGGATCATCATGCGATGCGCCTCGAGGATGGCCGCCTGTTCCTTCATCTCATCGTTCTTCTGCATCTTCTCGATGCTTTCCTGGAGGTGTTTCGCAACAGCTGCAATAGCGGCCGTCGCCTTCTCCTTTTCCTCTGCCACCGTTCCCGGCTTGTAGTTGACGAGATAGCCGTCGAGGTTCTGCCCCGCGAGCATGATCTTGCCGATAGCGATGCCGGAGATGACTCCCTTTCCGCGTACTTTTACTGCCATTTCTCTTTCCCCCGTGACAATCGGACGAACCCATCCGGACTGTCTGAATATTTTGTGTATTTGCGTTCAAAAAGACCGGACTGGGGAATACCCAGCCGGTCCAGTGGGAATATCCCGCTCAGTCTTCGCCGAACTTCGAGTTGACGAGGTCTACGAGCGCCTTGACTGCCTCAGCCTCATCCGGGCCGTCTGCGACGATCGTCATCTCCGTGCCCTTCACGAGGCCCATGCTCATGATCATGAGGATGCTCTTCGCGTCAACCGTCTTGCCCTTTGCCTGGATCTGGACCTTGGACTTGAACTTCGTCGCCGTCTGCACGAAAATCGATGCCGGGCGTGCGTGGATACCCGTCTTGTTCTCAATCGTAACCGTCTGCTGCGTCATAATGAATCTCTCCTATCTTCTTCTGTGGGAGTCCTGCTCCCACGTACCTTTTCTGCCATAAGTATAACATGCATTTCGCGTGCCAACTTTTATCCCCTGGCAGAATCGACTTCTTATTTTTTCGAAAAAGCCCGTATGTATACGGTATTCTTCGATAAAAATCTTTTTTAGCCGCCTCTGAATTCATCCTTTGTCCTCGGCGGATTCCTTTTCCTTCTTTCGGTTTTTGGTAAATTTTACCATAAAGCCGGATAGGGTTGGTAATTTCTTCTATATGCTGGTAAATTATACCAGCCCGTATTTCCGCGCTTTTGCGGCAACGGTCTTATGCGAGATGCCGAGCTGCTTCGCGGCCGCGTTGAACGTGCCGCACTGCTTCAGGGCGTTCGCGATGATCTGCTTCTCATAGTCCTGCCAAGGCAGCACGGCGTCCGTGGTCTCGACGCCCGATGCGCGGATCTCGCGCGTCGCGGTCTCGCCGCGGATATACGACGGCAGCACATCGACCGTGATGGTCTGGCTGTCCATCAGCGTGATCACGCGTTCCATGACGTTCTCGAGCTCGCGGACGTTGCCCGGCCAGCGGTAATGCATCAGCAGGTTCATCGCCTCCGGCGTGATACCCTGCACCGGCTTGTGCGCCTCGTCGCTGATCTTCTTGATGAAGTGCTCGACGAGCAGCGGGATGTCATCGACGCGGTCGCGGAGCGGCGGCAATTTGATGGGGATGACGTTCAGCCGGTAGTAGAGATCCTCGCGGAACGCGCCGTCGCGCACCATCTGCTCGAGGTCGCGGTTCGTCGCCGCGATGATCCGCACGTCGACGTGGATGGTCTCCTCGCCGCCGACGCGGTCGAACTCCTTCTGCTGGAGCACGCGCAGCAGGCGCACCTGCATCTTCTTGTCCATCTCGCCGATCTCGTCGAGGAAGATGGTGCCGTGGTTCGCGAGCTCGAACTTGCCGAGCTTGCGCCGCACGGCCCCGGTGAACGCCCCTTTCTCGTGCCCGAACAGCTCGGACTCGAGCAGGCTGCCCGGGATTGCGCCGCAGTTCACGCGGATGTACGGGCCGCGCCGCCGCTTGCTCGCATAGTGGATGCCCTCGGCGATCATTTCCTTGCCCGTGCCGCTCTCCCCCTGGATCAGCACGGTCGCCGCGCTCTCCGCCGCCTTCGTCGCGAGGGCGAGCACGTCGACGACCTTGCCGCTCTTGCCGATGTAGTTCGAGAAGGCCGCCGCGGTCTTCTTCGTGCGCAGGAGCTCCTGCTCGAGGTAGTCCGCGCGCGCCGTGAGCTGCGAGAGGCGCTCCATGAGGTTCTGGATCTCCGTGATGTCCTTGATGACGGACACGGCGCCCGTGATCTCCCCATCGACGAAGATCGGGTTGACATTCGCGACGACCGTCGTGCCGTTCTTCTTGCGGCTCAGCACGCCGATGCGCGCGATGCCGGATTTCAGCACGCCGACGCGGTTGCCGTCCGGCGCCGACTCGTAGACGTTCTGCCCGAGCACCATTTCCTTGGTCTTGTGCACGATGCGCAGATACGACGGGTTCACATAGGTGATGACGCCGGATTTCTCGACGACGCAGATGCCGTCCTGCACAGACTCGAGGATCATCTCGAGCCGCTCCTGCATCAGGGCATTCTCGTGCAGCAGGCGGTCGACCTCGCGGACCTCCGTGCGGTCGTGCATCTCGAAATCCCCTTCGAGGAACGGGATCATATCCTCGACCGCGTTCCGCGCTGCTTCCTCATCCGCCCCATCTGCGGAGATGAACACCGAATCCCCGGCCATCACCTTCAGCGCGATGAGCTTCATGAGGCTGTGCATCTCGCACCGCTCGCTCTTCGCCGTGCGCAGGTACAGGCGGCAGCCGTATTTCTGCCCCAGCTCCTGTGCCCTCTGCACGATCATCGCCGCGACCCGGACATGGATGCCGCTCTCGTTATGGATAACGGCTTCCCTTTCGTATAACATAGACGTCTTCCTTCATGACTGCGCCGTATTTCTCCGACATTTCCTGCTGATTCGTCTTTATTCTACCCTATTATACTATAAAACTCCATCAAAGTCGCGCGAAATCCGCAATTCATTGAAAAACTTCGGAAATAATGGTATAAATATAAGTATACAAGCGCGATTTGGCAGGATTTCCGCCCCCATATCGCGAAAGGTATAGGGTATGGGACGAGTCCGGAGGGAGGTGGCCGTATGTCGTTCTTGCTGATTACGGGAACCATCATGGCCACGAGCATCTACCTGATTGAGAAGCTCTGCCATTTCGCGGGCATCGAGCTCAAGCGGTCCTCGCTGATCCTGTGCGCCATCATGGCCTTCGTCGTGAACGCGCTCGCCATCGCGCTGTCGCCGTTCCTGACGCACGCGCATTACGTGCGGCTGTTCGGGCTCGTCGTGCTCGCGGCCGGCATCGTGACCCTGTTCAACGAGCGGCTGCTGCGCCACGATGAGGCAAAGCAGGCGCAGGCCGCGACACATCAGCCGGAGCCTGCAGAGACGCCGCTTCCCGAGAAAGAAAAAGCCGCCCCGGCGGAATCCGTGCCTGCGGAAAAGAAGGCCGCGCACGTGCCAGAAAATCCAATAGAAAAGGCAGCGGAAAAAAGCATGGGAACGCCGCCCCAAAAGCCCGTTCCGGAAAAGGCACCGGCCAAGATCCCCGCACCCGGAAAAGAACGCGCCCTGCCCCACAAGCCGCTGATCGTCGGCGCCAAGGGCTCGGCGGCAGAGACGGCAGCGCAGGATATCCAGGTTCTGCCACAGCTGCCCGCGGCGAAGCCTCAGCCAGAGGAAAAGCCCGCGCCGCAGCAGCCGGTCACGATCCCGGCGCCCGCCGCTGCAGCTGCAGCGGCCATCTCCGCGATGGACTCGCTCGACGCATTGCTCGACTACATCCTGCAGTCGGATGACGTGCCGTCGAAAGTCTACGCGGCGCAGCTCGCCATCGACCGCTATGAGGGCGATTCCTACGCGCCCTTCCTGATGATCGAGCTCGCGAACCTCTACAAGGACAACGCCGCATACGAGAGCGCGATTGCGGTCTATGAGCAGGCGCTCCAAAAACCAATCATTGCAGACAACGTTGCCATGGCAGGGAAGTTCCAAGAGACGCTTCTCTACTTGCGCACCGTTTTGTCCATATTAAAAAGGCATCAAGCCACTGCCATGAAGTTCCCGGATATCCCGGATGCATGGATGCAGGAAATCGAAGCTGCAGACGAGCAGGCAGAACAGGCAGAAAAGCATCATCCAGATTTGGGGGAAGAAAAGCATGAAGAAAAGTGAAGAAATCCTCGGTCTGCCCATCATCAGCATCACGGAAGGCCGTGAGCTCGGCATGAGCAAGACCCTCCTGATCAATGCACACGAGGGCAAGGTCGCGGCCATCACGATTGAGGACGCGGACTGGTACCGCGGCGTCAAGCTGATCCCGTATGAATCGGTCATCGCCATCGGTGATGACGCCGTCACGATCACGAACAGCGAGAACATCCTGACGCTCGAGGATGCCGGCGACTACGAGACCCTGCTCGACGAGAACATCCGCGTCATCGGCACGAAGGCCATCACGAAGACCGGTACGATCCAGGGCAAGATCACGGAGCTCTTCATCGGCGACGATGGCAAGATCGAGAAATGCGAGATCACGGCACCGGACGGCACGACCTCCGAAATCACGAACGACCAGATCTCGATTTTCGGTAAAGAGGTCACGGTCATCGACGCGAACATCGAAAAAAAAACGGTGACGGCGCCGGCCGCTGAGGCACCGAAACCGGCCGCGAAGCCGGAACCGGCAAAGCCAGAGCCGAAGAAAGAGGCCCCGGCACCTGCGCCGAAACCAGCCGCAAAGCCAGTGGAGCCGGAAGTGAAGCCGGAGCCGCCGAAGACAGAGCCAGCGCCGGCAAAGCCGGAGCCGAAGAAAGAGATCCCGAAGGCGGAGCCAGCGCCGCAGCCGGCCAAGGATCCGAAGCAGGCCGCCGCGGATAAGGCGACGGAGGAGCGTCACCGCCGCTTCCTGCTCGGCAAGAAGGCCGCGCGCACGATCAAGACGGATAACGGCGTGACCATCGTCGAGGCCGGCGCGGACATCACGGAGGAAGTCCTGCAGAAGGCAAAGCTCGCGAACAAATTCATCGAGCTCTCCATGAACGTGCAGTAAAAAAATACGATAGAAACAGCAAAAAGCCTGTCCGGCACGCCGGGCAGGCTTTTTGCTGCAAGTAATCAGTTTTTCTCTTTCTCCTGCTCTTCTTGCAGGATATCGTCGAGGGTGTGCCAGGCCATGACCGCGCATTTGACGCGTGCCGGCATGTGGCTGACGTTCTGCAGGGCGAGCGCCTCGTCGAGGTCTTCTAGCTCGCTCTCGTCCGTGATCTCCCCCTTGATCATCGCGATGAACTTCTGCGCGAGCTCGCGCGCCTTCTCGACGGACTTTCCCTTAATCAGGTCGATCATGATGTCCGTGCTCGCCTGCGAGATTGCGCAGCCGACGCCCGTGAACGCAGCATCCGTGACGATGCCGTCCTTGATCTTGAGCTGCAGGGCGAGCTCGTCGCCGCAGCTCGGGTTATGCGCCGCGACCGAACAGGTCGGATGCTCGAGCGGATGCTTGTTCTCCGGATCACGGCTGTGCTCGCTGACGAGTTCTGTATAGATGCTTTCAATCCCCATAGCCAAGTACCCCTCTTACTTTCTTGAGCGCCTCGACGAAATGGTCGACGTCCTCACGCGTATTGTAGAAATAGAAGCTCGCGCGGCAGGTCGCGTTCTGGCCGAGGTAGGCCATGAGCGGCTGCGCGCAATGATGTCCGGCGCGCACGTCGACGCCGAAGCTGTCGAGGATTGTCGCGACATCGTGCGGATGGACATCCTTGACGTTGAACGTGATGATGCCCGTCTTGTTGTCCCGCTGCGAATCGCATCCGTAGAGCTCGATATACGGGAGCTCACGGAGCTGCGGCAGGGCGTATTCGACGAGGTCTTTCTCGATGGCCTCGATCGTGTCATAGCCGACCTGATTCATGTAGTCGATGGCCGCAGAAAGGCCCATCGCGCCGCCGACGTTCTGCGTGCCGGCCTCGAACTTCGCCGGGAGCTGCGCATACGTCGTTTCCTGTTCCTGCACGTATTCGATCATATCGCCGCCGCGCAGGAATGGCGGCATCGCGTCGAGCAGGTCGTACTTGCCATAGAGCACGCCGATGCCCATCGGTGAGAGCATCTTATGCCCCGAAAACGCGAAGAAATCCGCGTCGAGCGCCTGCACGTCGACCGCCATGTGCGGAACGGACTGCGAGCCGTCGACAATGGCGACGGCGCCGACGCTGTGTGCCTTGTCCACGACCTTCTTCACGTCGTTCTTGAGGCCGAGCACATTCGAGACCTGCGTCACAGCGACGATCTTCGTCTTGTCCGTGATCTTGCTTTCGATGTCGTCGTCCGACAGGTTGCCATCATCCGTCAGGTAGATGTATTTGAGCGTCGCGCCCTTCGTCTGTGCGACGAACTGCCACGGCACGAGGTTGCTGTGATGCTCCGCGATCGTGATGACGATCTCGTCGCCGGGCTGCACCTTCTTCAGGCCATAGCTGTACGCGAGCAGGTTCAGCGACTCCGTCGCGTTGCGCGTGAAGATGATCTCCTCCGGGCGCTTCGCGTGGATGAACTTCGCGACCTTGGCGCGCGTCTTCTCGTAGATCTCCGTCGCCTCGACGGAAAGCTGATAGGCCCCGCGGTGCGGGTTCGCATTGTACTTCCGATAGTATTCGTCGACCGCCGCGAGGACCTGCACCGGCTTCTGCGTGGTCGCTCCGCTGTCCAGGTAGGCTACGCGGTGCCCCGCTGCCTGCTCTTGCAGGACGGGGAAGTCTTTCAGAAAATCATTTCCGTCTGCCATCAGTCCTTCAGCCTCCCTTTCAAGAACGTCTGGATTTCATCTTTCAACGCATCGTCCGGGATGCGGTCGAGCACCGGATTGAACGACGCCTTGACGACGAGGCGCTGCGCCTCTGCAAGGTCGAGACCGCGGTTCATCAGGTAGAACAGCTTGTTCTCGTCCATGCGGCCGACCGAAACGGCGTGATGGCCGTCGACATCGTCCTCATGCGAGAGCATGATCGGCACGGAGCGGTTGCGCGCGCCATCCGAGAGCATCATGACTTCCTCGTTCTCGCGCCCGACCGAGCCGCTCGTCCCCTCAAGGAAATCGAGCGTCCCGCGGAAGATCTTTTCGGACGTCCCGAGCAGCGCGCCGCGGACCTGCATGTTCGCGTCGGTCCGCTTGCCGCGCTGACGGATGATGTAGTTCAGGTCGATCTTCCGCGAGCCATCGCCGAAATAGAGCCCCCAGACATCGGCCGTGCTCTCATCGCCATCGAGGTTCACCGTGAGCTCCGACGCCGTATGCGAGGCACCCGCCTCGACCACCGTATAGGAAAAAGCGCCGCCCTTGCCGACATTCGCCGTGACGCGGCTCGTATAGGCCTCATCCACCGGCACAAGCTGGATATTCACGAGATGCATCTTCGCGCCGGCCGCCACGTCGACCGTGACCTCCTGCGCGCCGCCCTTCCGGTTCACATAGACGACCGTGTCTTCCTGATCCTCCGCGACGGAAAGCTCCGTATGCTGCAGCTTCGCGCCGACCTGCTCCGGCACCCGGACCTCGTTGACGCCGAGCCAGCGCCACGTGCGCATCGGGATGGCGGAGAAAATTTCTTCATCAACAGCTGGTTTTGCCATGTTTCTTCCTCCTATCCCCTCAGCCCATCGTGCCTTCGAGCTCGATATTGACGAGGTTGTTCATCTCAACCGCGTACTCGAGCGGCAGTTCCTTCGCAATCGGCTCGACGAAGCCGCGCACGATCATCGCGCGCGCCTCGTTCTCCTCGATGCCACGGCTCGTCAGGTAGTAGATGGCCTCATCGCTGATGCGGCCGATCTTCGCCTCATGCCCGATATCCGCCTCATCGCCCTCGATATCCATGGTCGGCAGCGTATCGCTGCGCGACTCGTTATCGAGCATCAGGGATTCGCAGTTGACCGAACACTTCGCGTACGGCGCGTTCTTCGTGACCTTGACCGCGGAGCGGTAGGTCGCCTTGCCGCCGGCCTTCGAGATCGTGCGCGTGTTGATGTTCGCAGACGTATGCGGCGCCGCGTGGATGACGCTCGCGCCCGTGTCGAGATCCTGGCCGGACGAGGCGAACGTCACGCCCGTGAACTCGCAGCGCGAGCCCTCGCCGTGCAGGATCGTGCACGGATAGAGGCACGAGACATGCGAGCCGAACGAGCCGGACACCCATTCCATGATGCCGTTCTTCTCGACGAGCGCGCGCTTCGTGTTCAGGTTCATCATATTGCGCGACCAGTTCTCGATCGTGCTGTAGCGCAGGCGCGCGCCCTCCTTGACGAAAAGCTCGACGCAGCCCGCGTGCAGGTTCGTGACGTTGTATTTCGGCGCCGAGCAGCCCTCGATGAAATGCAGGCTCGCGCCCGGCTCGACGATGATCAGCGTGTGCTCGAACTGGCCGGCGCCAGCCGCGTTCAAGCGGAAATAAGACTGCAGCGGGATATCGACATGCACGCCCTCCGGCACGTAGACGAACGAGCCGCCAGACCATACCGCACCGTGCAGGGCCGCGAACTTGTGATCCTTCGGCGGCACGAGCGTCATGAAATACTCCTTGACGATGTCCTCGTGCTCGCGGATGGCCGTCTCCATATCCGTGTAGATGACGCCCTTATCCGCCATATTCTGCTGCAGCGAATGGTAGACGATCTCGGAGTCGTACTGCGCGCCGACGCCCGCGAGGGACTTCTTCTCGGCCTCCGGGATGCCGAGCCGGTCGAACGTGTCCTTGATATCCGTCGGCACATCCTTCCAGTTGCCCGTCATCTTCGCATCCGGCTGCACATAGGCCGTGATCTCATCCATGTGCAGATCCGAGAGATCCGGGCCCCAGGTCGGCATCGGGAGCTTGTTGTAGATCTCGAGCGACTTCAGGCGGAAATCGCGCATCCATGCCGGATCGTGCTTGCGCTTCGAGATATCGAGCACGACCTCCTCCGAGAGGCCCTGCTCCGTCTTATAGATAGAGTGATCTTCGTTCCGGATATCGTAGAGCGTGCGCTCGATATCCTCCACATAGGTTTTCTTTTTCTCTGCCATCTTGCACGCCTCACTTTTCCTGTCCGCTCTGAATATGCGTGAACCCGCGGCGGTTGATCTCGTCGACGAGCTCCGGGCCGCCCTCCTCGACGATCTCGCCGTTCATGAGGACGTGGACGTAGTCGACCTTGAGCTTGTCGAGGATGCGCGCGTTATGCGTGATGATGACGCACGAATTGTTCTCGTTGTGGAATTTCGCGACGCCCTCCGAGACGATCTTGACCGCGTCGACGTCGAGCCCGGAATCCGTCTCATCGAGCAGCGCGAGCTTCGGGTTCAGCATCAGGAGCTGCAGGATCTCCGCGCGCTTCTTCTCGCCGCCCGAAAAGCCGACGTTCAGATAGCGGTCCGCGTACTCCGGCTTCATCTTGAGCTCCTCCATCGTCGCCTTGAGCTGCTTGCGGAACGGGAGGATCTTCGCCTTCTTGCCCGTGACCGCCTGGATGGACGTCCGGATCATGTTCTCGAGCGTGATGCCCGGGATCTCCTCCGGCGTCTGGAACGAGAGGAACAGGCCTTTGCGCGCGCGCTCATAGGTCTTGAGCGGCGTCATATCCTCGCCCTCGAAGAGCATCGAGCCGCCCGTCACCTGATATTTCGGATGGCCCATGATGACGTTCATGAGCGTCGACTTGCCCGAGCCGTTCGGCCCGAGGATGACATGGACTTCGCCCTTCCCGATCGACAGGGAAAGCCCCTTCAAGATTTCCTTGTCCTCTACACCGGCGTGCAGGTCTTTGATTTCCAGTAATTTCTCCGACATATTCAGCTCTCCTAATCTTATCGCTATGCCTAGATGACACCAAAACAGCCCCGCAATCGCGAGGCTGCTCCTGGCATCGTTGATACCTTAGTAAAATACTCGGGATTAACGATTTTTATTTTAGAGGCTTTCGGGATAAATGTCAATAGGGCAGGCAAAACTCGGCGAAAATCCCATCATTTCCCGGCCATTTCCTTGCTCACGCGGCGGTTGAAATCGGTGACGCGCATCGGCTTGCCGAACAGGTAGCCCTGCGCGTAGTGGCAGCCATTGTTCATCAGGAGCTTCTCCTGCTCGCGCGTCTCGACGCCCTCGCAGAGCACGAGCATGCCGAGGTCGCGGCCGAGGGATATGACATGGCGCAGGATGCCCTCCGATCGCACATCCTGCTCCGCCGCGAGCAGCATCGCGCGGTCAATCTTCATGACATCCATCGGCAGGTTCCGCAGCATCGCGATGGACGAATAGCCCGTGCAGAAATCATCCATCGACAATGAGAAGCCGAGCGCGTGCAGGCTGTCGATGATGTGCTTCGCATTCTCCCGCTTGCCCTGCGTCCCGAAGTCGATGAACGCGGTCTCCGTGATCTCGAGCTCGACGCTGCGCTCTGGCAGATGGTATTCCTCCATGATGGCCTTCAGCTTCTCGAGGTAGCCTTCCTCCGTGATATGCAGGCTGGACTGATTGACGGAAATCGGGATGATCTTCTCCCCGCGGTCCACATAGAACTGCTGGAGCTCCATGACCTTGCGCAGCATATAGTAGTCGAGCTCGACGGCAAAGCCATTCCGCTCGAAGAAAGGCATGAACTGCCCCGGCATCAGGAGGCCGAGCTCCGGGCTCTGCCAGCGCACGAGGGCCTCCGCTCCGACGATCTCCTGCGTGTCGATATTGTATTTCGGCTGCAGCCAGACCTGGAATTCGTCCTGCTGCAGGGCTCTTTCCATCAGCATCTCCATCTTATGCTGATGGTCGAGCGCCGTCTTCATTTTCTCGTTGTAGACCACACAGGTCCTGGAATCCCGCAAGGCCTCGTCGATGGCAGTCTGCAGGCAGACGAGATAGCGCTCCATCACCTTATTGTCGACATGCGCGTCCGGCTCGATCTGGAAGAAGCCCATGCTGTAATCGAAATTCGTCGTGAAGGATACGCCGACCTCGACCGGGCCTGCTTCCCGCTGGATAAGTTCTGCGGCCTGCTGCGGCGTCATGTCCTCCGGCATCACGAAAAACGCGTAGAACCGCGTGAGCTCGGAGTTCACCGCGTCCTCTATCATCCAGCTGTGCTGCGCGCGCACGCGGTTCCTCACCTTCAAGATGGCCTGGATCAGGAGTTCCCGGTTATAGCTGTCCTTGATGAACGACATGTGCTGCGCCGTGATCAGCATGAGCCAGAGCCTGCCGCGGATCTGCTCATACCGCCGCTGGGCGATGAGCTTCGGTCCGAAAGTAATGAGCCAGCTCAGCGTATGCATACCCGTCGCACGGTCGGTGTAGGCGAGCATCTGCATGGCCTGATTATGCCGGTAGCGGTAATAGACATAGAGCAGGATCAGCGCAATGATGGCCAGCGCCGCGAGCGCGCCGAACTGCAGGGTCGCAACCGGGTTCCGGAACAGGATATCCTGCAGCCCGTGGTTCTCCTTTCCGGAAAAGAACTGCTGGTTGACGACGCCCTGCACCGCCTTCGGGTTGAGCTGCACGATGGCCTTGTTCAGGATGCGCAGCAGGCGCGGGTCGGCGTCCTTGTGCACGGCAATCGACACGCCATGCGAAAAGACGACGCCGCCATTCGTATAGAGGTTATAGTAATCTCCCTCGTAGATGTCGTGCTGGACCGTGATGGCCTTCGCGAACGTCATGTCCGCCATGCCCTTGCTGACCGCATCCATGCATTCGTGGACGGTATTGAAGTAGATGCGCTGCTTTTCCGGGTATTTCTTCTCCACGAACTGCTTCGTATAGTAGTGCCCGCGCACGCAGGCGACCACCGGCTCATCGGAGATCTTCGCCCCGCGCCGCATGACCGTCACATAATCGATATGGATATACGGGAACGTGATGCGCGCCTCGTTCTTATCTGCCCAGTTGAAGTCGCTGTTGAAATCCGTGATGATGTCCGCCTCGCCATTGCGGAATCCCTGCAGCAATGCGTTGTTGTCCCCAAGGCTCCGGCTCTCGATCGGAATGCCGATTTCGTCGGAAAGCATCCGCATGATCTCCGCGACCACGCCTTTTGCCTCATTGCCATCAAAATAACTGTACGGCTCCTGCCCCTCCGAGGAAACGGCCGTCAGATGGCCGAGGCTCTTGACATAGGCTCGCTCCTCCGGCGTCAGATCGATGCGCGCATCGACCTGATTGTATTTCGCGAGCACATGGTCGCGGAAAAGCGGATCGGCAAGCAGGATATCCGATATCGCTGTGTCGATCTTTTCCCGGATGGCCAGCCCTCTCGCCGTATGCGAATAGGCAAGGTAGGTATTCTCATACGCCAAGGGAATCACAGCATTGGATCCCGCCTGCGGATGGAAGGAATTGGTGATGATGGCATCAATCTTTCCGCTGTCGTAATCGGGGTCAATCGAGCCGGGGATGGTATAGCGGCGCAGGTCATAGCCCGGCGCATAATTGCTGAGCTGATGGTCTAGCCAATCCTTCAATATCGCCGGATGAAAAGCAGGACCGAAATACCCGACCTTCAGTTCCTCGCCTTGATCCATCACGGACACATCATGGAAGGCCGCCTCAATCGTCGTCTGAAAAACCGGCTCCGTCGAAAGCGGATAGCGGCTCTTTCCACTAGGCCCCTTCAGTACAGCCGGCAGGATATCGATTTCGCCGCGCTCGAGACGATCATAATTTTCCCGTTCATCCCCCTCGACATAGACGATATTGACACCCGCATAAGCCGCAACCGTCTCCATGAAATCGTACAGGATCCCGCTGTATTCCCCATTCTCGTCCTTCGTCAGCAGGTTCGGCATATCCCGGTAGCCGACGCGGATGGTCTGCAGATCCTGTTCCTCTGCGCACGCCTGCCCCCATGGGGAAAGCACAGCAAAGAGAACGGCCAGCATGAGCAAGGCCGCGCCCCATTTTTTCCGTTTCTTCCCTTTTGATTCGTTCATTTTCAGCCCCCGATAGAAAATGAAATAGCTCAAAGCCCCTTTTTCCTAACTGATTCTATGTTTCTCCCGCCATTTCCTCTCATAGCGGGAAATAAAATTCCTGAAAAATCCTGATGGAACGAAAAACGGGAACCCGTACTGATCCGTACGGATTCCCGTTCCTTATCCGGTTTTCTGTTATCAGAAAATATCGTTGGCGATGACGATGGTCTCATCGCGGTTCGGTCCGACCGACACGATGCCGAGCCGGATGCCCGTGACCTCTGCCATGCGCTCGAGATACGCCTTGGCCTCTGCTGGCAGATCCTCGTACTTGCGGACTTTCGTGATGTCCGTCTTCCAGCCTTTGAACGTCTCGTAGACCGGCTCGACCTCGCTGAGCACCTTGAGGCTCGCCGGGATCTCGTTCAGGATCTTGCCCTGATAGCGGTAGCCCGTGCACATCTTGATCTCATCGAAATCATCGAGGATATCGAGGCGCGTGACGGCCATGTAGTCGATGCCGGACAGGATGCCGGCGTAGCGCACGACGCAGGCGTCAAGCCAGCCCGTGCGGCGCGGACGGCCCGTGACGACGCCGTACTCGTGGCCGAGCTCGCGCAGACGGTTCCCCGTCTCGTTGAGCTGTTCCGTCGGGAACGGGCCCTCGCCGACGCGCGTGCAGTACGCCTTGACGATGCCGACGACCTTGTCGATCTTCTGCGGGGCAACGCCGCAGCCGACGCCTACGCCGCCCGAAACCGGGTGCGAGGCCGTGACATACGGATATGTGCCGTAGTCGATGTCGAGCATCGTCGCCTGTGCACCCTCGAACAGGATCTTGCGGCCCGCCTTGATCTCCTCGTCGAGCAGCGCAATCGTGTCGCAGACATACGGGCGCAGACGATCCGCATAGCCCTCGTATTCCTTGCAGATCTCGTCGTAGTCCAGCGGCTCATGGTCGTAGAGGAGCTTCAGCTCGCGGTTCTTGATGGCGAGGTTCTCCTTGAGCTTCTGCTCGAACGTATCCTTTTCCATGAGGTCGCAGACGCGGATGCCGATGCGGTTGTCGCGATCCACATAGCAGGGGCCGATGCCGTTCTTCGTCGTGCCGACCTTGTTCTTGCCGCGGGCCTCATCGCTGAGACCGTCCATCAGGCGGTGATAGGGCAGGACAACCTGCGCACGGTTCGAGATGCGGATGCCCGAGAGGTCGATGCCGCGCGAGGCGAGGTTATCCATCTCCTGCAGCATGACCATCGGGTCGAAAGCGACACCGTTGCCGACGACGCAGTGCGAGCCCTTGAACAGGATGCCGGACGGCATCAGGCGGAGCTTGTACGCCTCGCCGTCGACGACGACCGTATGGCCGGCGTTCGCGCCGCCCTGGAAACGGACGACCGTCTCCGCCTGCTGAGCGAGATAGTCGACGATCTTGCCCTTGCCTTCGTCGCCCCATTGTGTGCCGGTTACTACTACTGTTGACATATGCGTTACCCCTTTGAATTAGAGTCCGAAGCGCGCAAAGATCATGTCGACATTGCGCAGGAAATATTTATAATCGAAGCAGTCGTCGATTTCTTCTTTCGAGAGATACTTCGTGATATCCGGGTCTTTCTCGACGTTCGTGCGGAAATCCTCGCCTTTCATCCAGCGCTTCATCGCGTTGCGCTGTACCCACTTGTAGGCATCCTCGCGGAGCACGCCCTTATCGACGATCGAGAGCAGGATGCGCTGGCTGTAGATCAGGCCGCCCGTGCGGTTCATGTTGTGCAGCATCTTCTCCGGATAGACGAGCAGCTTGTCGACGATATCCGTGAGCTTGACCGTGCAGTAGTCGAGGTTGATCGACGAATCCGGCAGGATCACGCGCTCGACCGAGCTGTGGGAGATATCGCGCTCATGCCAGAGCGTGATGTCCTCGAGCGCCGCGACCGCATTGCCGCGGTTCAGGCGAGCCATGCCGCTGACGCGCTCGCAGTTGATCGGGTTGCGCTTATGCGGCATCGCGGACGAGCCCTTCTGCCCCGGGGAGAAATACTCCTCTGCCTCGCGGATATCCGTGCGCTGCAGGTTGCGGATCTCCGTCGCGATCTTCTCGAGCGTCGAGGAGCAGATCGCAATCGCCGTGACGAATTCCGCGTGGCGGTCGCGCTGGATGACCTGCGTCGCGAGACGTACCGGCGTCAGGCCGAGCGCCTTGCCGACCATCTGCTCGACCTTCGGGTCGATATTCGAATACGTGCCGACCGCGCCGGAGAGCTTGCATACGGATACCGTCTTCTTCGCGTGCTCGAGGCGGTCGATGTCGCGCTCGATCTCAGCGCTCCAGAGCAGGAGCTTCAGTCCGAACGTCATCGGCTCCGCATGGATGCCATGCGTGCGGCCGATACACGGCGTGTGCTTGAATTCCACGGCGCGGCGGCGCAGCACCTCGTGGAACTTCTTCATGTCATCGATCAGGATATTGAGAGCATCGCGCATCTGCATGCAGACCGCCGTGTCCTTGACATCACTCGACGTCAGGCCCTTGTGGATGTATTTCGAATCCTCACCGACATGCTCCGCCACGTTCGTCAGGAACGCGATGATGTCATGATGCGTGACCGACTCGATCTCATGGATGCGGTCGACCTCGAAGCCCGCCTTTGCGCGGATGTTCTTCGCGGCTTCCTTCGGGATCTCCCCCAGCTCTGCCATCGCATCGCAGGCAGCCATCTCGACGTTCAGGATGTACTGCCATTCGTTCTCAACAGACCAGAGCTTTCCCATCTCCGGACGCGTGTAACGTTTGATCATCAGTGAGTTCCTCCTCTAAGTACCTGGCGGCGTCTCTGCACCGCGGAAGTGAAAACACAAAAAGACTCAAACAGAGTATTTCTCTATTGTGGAGAAATGCTCCATCCGAGTCTGGAGATTACCTTATTTCCCTTGACTATCATACCATTTTCATGGGAGGACTGTCAATGTTACAAACGAGATTCGTTCAATCCGCTTCCTGCGCCCGCGCCGCGCGCTTATTGCGGCGATAGCGGAGATACAGAGCCGCGATGACGACCGCGCAGACACCGACGAAGATCAGGCTGATCTGGTGCCCGACGACGAGCATGACCTGCCAGCTCTTGCCGAGCAGCATGCCGACGGCGAGGATCAGCGCCGTCCAGGGCAAGGAGCCCGCGACCGTGTAGAACACGAACCGCTTCAGGTCGACGTGCGCGAAGCCCGCCGGCAGCGAGATGAACGTGCGCACGACCGGCAGCATGCGGCTGAAGAACACGGCCTTCATGCCGTATTTGTCGAACCAGCGCTGCGCAATATCCACATGCGATTTCTTGATGAAGAAATAATGACCATACCGATCCACGAGCGGACGCCCGCCATAATGTCCGACCGCATAGGCGAAGATCGAGCCTGCGAGGCCGCCGATCATACCGAAGACCAGCACCGTCACGAAATCCATCTGACCGGCAAAGATCAGATACCCTGCAAAACCAAGAACCAGCTCCGAAGGAATGGGGATGCACGCGTTCTCAGCGGCCATCAGGATGGCCACCGCCACATACCCCCAATCGCGAATGAACTCCAGGAACAAACCGGAAAACTGCTCCATGATGTACTCCTTCCCCTTTTCGCCCGAGTGGGCAATTCTTTCTATCTACGAGTCATTATACGCAGGAAAACTGAAAATACAAGGGATTTACGCAAGAAATTTCATTCCGGACTGAATGAGCCCGAAAGCGCCGAACAGCAGGAAAATCCCGCCGGAAATAAAGCGCATGGTCTTCGCCGGCAGCTTCCGGTGCAGGAATGTGCCGAGGATCAGACCCAGGCAGTCCGCGAGTAGCATGCCGGCTACCGCACCGAGCAGGACCTGCAGCCAGTCCCCGTACTGCGCGGCCATCGTCATCGTCGCGAACTGCGTCTTGTCGCCCATCTCACCGAGGATGAACGTGATTGCGACAGACCAGATCGGCCCATAGCTGGAATCGCCTTCGTCCTCCTCGTCCTCTTCGTCCTTCGCGCGCAGCGTCCAGATCCCGAAACCGAGGAAAATCAGCGCAGCCAGCAGTGCCATGAGATCCTGCGGGATGAACCGTCCGATGATCGAACCGGCCGCAACGGCTGCCGCATGCACGAGCACGATGCCGATTGTCATGCCCGCCAATACCTTTTTCCAGTCGTACTTCGCCGCAAAGGCCATGACGACGAACTGCGTCTTATCGCCCATCTCGGCCAGGAGCACGACAAAAAAAGCCGCGACAAAAGCATCCATACTTCTCGACTACTCCTTTAAGCATACACAGCAAAACAGGAAATGAATATAGAAAAACCTGCATCGTAAAAGCGATACAGGTTTCATGTTCCAGATGGTGCCTCAGAGCGGAATCGAACCACTGACACGGGGATTTTCAGTCCCCTGCTCTACCGACTGAGCTACCGAGGCAGAATTGGCGACCCGAAAGGGACTTGAACCCTTGACCTCCGCCGTGACAGGGCGGCATTCTAACCAACTAAACTACCGGGCCATGGTGACGCGTACGGGATTCGAACCCATGAAGCCGCCGTGAAAGGGCGGTGTCTTAACCACTTGACCAACGCGCCATGAAGTGGTGGCTCACCCGGGATTCGAACCCGGGACACCCTGATTAAAAGTCAGGTGCTCTACCAACTGAGCTAGTGAACCAAGTCACTCACAGATAATAATTATATCGGAACGCCCAGCTTTTGTCAATCACCAATTCCAGGAAAATAGAAAATAAAAAGGCCGGCACCGAGGCGTCCGACCTTTCTATCCCATCAATTTCTATACTTCGAGCGGCCGCTCATGCGGCCGGAGGAATCGTATTGACCAAGCCCTTGCCATGGAAGCAGGACTTACTGCTGATTCTTGAGGCTCTCGACGTAGCGCTTGAGATCCTCCGCTGCCTTCGTGACACGCGAAAGGTTCGCCGTGATCTCCTCGGTCGAAGCAGCCTGCTCCTCGCTGATGGAACCCGTCGTCTCGATGGACTTCGAGATCTCCTCGACGGCCTTGTTCATGTCGTTCAGCGTTTCCTGAATGCGTTCCGTCGCCTCACGGGACTGCTCCGCGAGCTTGCGAACCTCCTCCGCGACAACGGCGAAGCCGCGGCCCTGCTCACCAGCGCGCGCCGCCTCGATGGCTGCGTTCAGGCCGAGCAGGTTCGTCTGTCCGGCGATATTCGTGATGAAGTCGATGACCTTGATCGTATCCGCATTCTTCTCCTGCAGGAATTTCGCCTGCTCCACGGACTCCTGACCGGCCTTTGCAAGGGCGCTCGCGCTCTTCGCGACCTGCTCTACCGCCTCATAGACCGTCTGCGTCGAGGATGCGATCTCCTCCACCGCCGAAGCAAGGCGATTCGTAACATCTTTCTGATTCTGCGCACTCTGCAATTCTTCCGCCATATATATTCCTCCCTAAACTATCCGGAGCAGCTCCGGATCATCTCGAATGCTGTTCGAACGTTATCCTGCTTCTTGTTTATTTCCACATGGAAAAGAAAATCCCTGCCTGTTTCCAAAAAATATTTTCGGAAACGTGACGGCAGCAAAAAAGCACCCGCTGCGCGAGTGCTTTGCTGAACCGGCAACTACCTATTCTCCCAGCCCGTCTCCAGACAAGTACCTTCGGCCTCTGAGAGCTTAACTACTGTGTTCGGCATGGGAACAGGTGGAACCTCTCAGGCATCATCACCGGATATTCTATTGAGAGCTGTGCCCTCAAAACTATACAGAAGAAATTACTTACAAACATTTTTAGGAACGTAGAATTCCTTGCGGAATTCTGCGTCGTGATTCGCACACCTTTGCGCGTCGCTTTCGCTCCTTCAAAGGTGGCTCTCTACGATAGTTAAGCCCTCGACTTATTAGTACAGGCCAGCTTCATCCCTTACGGGACTTCCACTCCCTGCCTATCTACCTCGTACTCTTCAAGGTGTCTTACTAGCTTTT
>Ga0310695_10002571_pt1 | contig 37904 bp, 41 predicted proteins | sample RumenRJG_04DNA_FD_203882 | JGI IMG/M metagenome (GOLD analysis project Ga0310695, IMG submission 203882) | Bovine rumen microbial communities from Lethbridge, Alberta, Canada - RJG_04 (v2) (version 2) | ecosystem: Host-associated > Mammals > Digestive system > Stomach > Rumen | place: Canada...
ATTTCAGATTTTCTTCTGTTCGCTTCCGCTTCAGTATGAAATGTCTCCCATTTCTGCTTCTTTTTCCCATCCTCATCTTCGTAGCTGTAAACAACATAATACGAACCATTACGTTCAATCAACGAAGCCATTTTGATCCTCCTCTCGCTGCATCCTTGTTGAATTTAGCGTTCTTAAATATTCAATATCGTCACGTACAATGTACCAAGTGTTTTTCAGTCTTACTGCCTTCAGTCCGCCAGACCGAATCATCCTTTGCACAGCTGATTCACTGATCTTAAAGATTTTTGCTGCCTCCTTTATGGTATATCTTCCTTTGGTTAATTTCACTCCTTGCAGGGACTCGGCAGTTTTTCTCTTCAAGATCTGATCTCTGGTCTTCATCTGTATCTGCCTGATTTCTGCCTCAGAACGATCCTCGAGTTTCTTAAATGTAGATTGGTTGGAATACCATTTCTCGAAACTGTCTGTAAGGACTCTTCTTTTCCCAGCGACTTTAATGATGATCAGATCTCGAACGGTGTCGGCCAGATGATAAGCATCATTCCGATCAATTCCCAAAGCTCTCGCCATCTCAGGAAGTGACATTGATTGTCTCTCAAGCTCCAGATCCGCTTCACGATCTTGCTGAGTGCGATAATGTTTCTGTTGCGAATACCATTCCTCAAACACAGAACGCTTAACTCGTTTCTGATGATCAACTGTTATTGTTTTAATACCTTCTCGAGCCAGAAGATCATAAACAGTGCTGTCATCAAGACCTAACAACTGACTGATATCCTTAACTGAATAAGATGATCTGCATAACTGTTCTCCAGGTGCAGGTCCATTGACTTTACTGTAATGCACCTGGTTCTCATACCACTTTTCAAAGCTGCTTATCACTACACGCATCTCACCGCCGATAGAAGCAGTTTGAAAAAAATTCTTATGAACCAGCCAATAACTCTCTGTCTTCTTTAGACCGAGAAGCTCACGCATTTCAGGAACAGACATAGTTGTCTTCTGAACAGTTTCCATCAACCTTGTGCCTCCTTCCATCATTAGTTTGAGATCTCAAAAGCAAACTATCAGAAATCAATCATTAGTGGTAGGCTGTCATTCACCAAGATTAGATAGCCCGACAGCCTTGACAGATTCATGAATTCTTATCAAGCCATTCATCGAAACTCTTCCGAGAGATACGGTATCTTCCGTTTCCGATCTGAAACCAACGGAACTCATTTCTTTTCATCAGCTGATAAACAGTTCCGCGACTTACACCAAGAATTGTCTGTAAATCTTTGACGGTATAGCAGCGCTGCTGAATCATTGCCAGTCCTTTGGCCGCTGGATCTGACTGAGAGTAATTGATCTGTTCATCCAACATAAGAAAACCTCCATTCTGGAAGAGGATGAGTCTTGAATAAAATCCCCTCCATAAGTGCAGGTAATTTTTGGGGCCTTTTAAGTCACTTTTTAAAAAAAGTTTGAAAATTTAAGATTTTGAAATAGTATCCGTCCATTTGTGGCAAGCAGGGCAAATGTATATACATTTGCAATTCTGCTTGTTGAGGGCACGCCCCCAAGCCCCAAGATCACAGAGCAAAGCTCTGTGGCTGGTCTCTTCGAGACAAGAAAACCTCTCCCGAAGGAGAGGATCAATTTGTGGTTGAATATAAATCCTTTGCCATATCTTCCCAGGTATATCTTTCTTTTGAGTGTCTGACTGGATTCTCAGCTTCAAGACTCACTGCATATTGGTGTAGCATTCTGTAAAGCTCAATTCGTTTTGCTTTATCTTCGGAACAATCGTAATAGCATCTCTCCAGAGCACTTAATATTTCTATGCGTTCAACTCGACTCAGATGAAGACTCTCTTCTGCTTTCCGCAAGAGCTTTTCAAATGGAATCTCCTGTTGGTCTTTCAAATTTTCATCTTCATCTATAACTTCTTTATATGAACCCAGGAGCAGGAGGTCAGGCTTGTTCAATTCATTCTGTATCAATTCTGTCAGTCGATACATTCCTGTCCCAATTTCCAGAGATTGGCTTCCGTCAGTCCTAAATTCTTCTCCTTCAGTATTTGTTAATTGTGCATACCACATTCGAGAATCTCGGATTATTTCATGCCTATAATGGGCAAAGCAATCTTCTGCTGTTTCCATGATCCGAGTGGTGGCTTCCGTCGAAATGTGCAGATACTCTTTTGACAAGAGCTGATCAGGATCGAACAAGCATGGGGCGCGATAATACCGAGTAATCCAAACGCTTCCTTTATTATTGATAGTTATCCTTTGCTCTGTTTCTTCATATGCTGCCAACCTGTTCCAATAGGAACCGAATTGACTTATTATGCGCATCTTCTTCAGATGACCGAAGAAGTTGGAGTTCTCTTTTGTCATGATTGTTATGTCTGCTTTCTACTTGTTTATCTGTCCAACAAGAACGTGGCTGCTTCATCAGCCACATGAGTGATAAAAGCAAGCGGAAATTGCTGATAGGCATTGCTTACATCTCTGACCGTTGTAGGGCTGCCATCGGAGAAACCCATGTGACAGTTTATTGCAGCAGCTTCTTCAGTTGTTAGTTTCATGAACTGCTGAATAAGGAAAACGGACTTTGAACCATGCCCGCCGAAATGGAACTTCTCCTCGATAGTATAGTAAGGCACTTCCTGCCATTCGCCGTTAATCTTCTGGTTCCGTTTGTCCAATTTGTAAAGATTGACCTTGCACAGATCATGGAACAGAGTTGCTATTGCTAATGACTCCTCTGATGGCTCCTTAGGCATAAGGAAAGAAATTTTCTTCGCGTATTGATACACATCAATAGAGTGTTGGCACAATCCTCCTGCATATCCTCCGTGATACTTCGTGCTTGCCGGCGCAGTAAAGAAGTCAGCTTTACTCATCCAATCCAATAATGAATCCAGTCCTTCTCTTTGAATCGAAGAATGACAAATCGTCAGGAACTCTTGCTTCTGTGTTTCGAGATTCAGGTCCATGAGGCTCCCTCCATGTAAAAATCAGTTGTTTTTATAGTATCCCAGATACATTGCCAACTTAACCATATGTTTGCAAGGCTCCTTGCCGCCAAATGCCGGGCAAGTACATTGCTCAAGAGATGTATAATAAATACTTCCGTTTGTCAAACTCTTAAACTGACAAGTATTCTTCTGCCTGTCGACTTTCTCAGGAATGCCAACTGTCAATTCAGCCTTGTTGATTATCTGTTTCCATAGATCTTTGTATTGTTCCGGATGATACGTTGAAGCAGGCAATTCTGGTATGTTGTTTGTATCCGTTTCAGTTTTCTTCCGTCGTACAATAAACCGAGCAATAATCTGACCATTATCATCTTTCTTCTCACCAATGATGTTTTTTCGCAGAAGAGATGTATATGCTCGTTGTAACGCTTTACGTTTGTCGGAATCACCGCCAGCAAGCTTTTTTATCATTTCGGTTTTGTTTGCATTCTTCCTTGGGCATGATTGTAGATATTTTATTATTTCCTGTTCCAACAAGTTCTTATGGTATAGTTCATCAATGTACGATTCCTGGTCAATTAATGCCTCGTTATACTGCTTGTCCAGATCAGATAGGAATCGTTTTTCCTCTGCCAATTGTGCTTCGCTTTGTATGAAGGGTTCATGTTCTCCGATGCACATATTCCATAGCCTGTGACGAACAATAAGCTCACGATACTTCTGATAGTATTGTTTCCACTCTTCATAATGTTCCGTTGAGTGAGTATCTGTTTTTGAAGTAAACTGATACTGTAGCGACCGAAGATGATCACACATCGACATGGCATGCCCATTAATTACGCGCCATCGATCAAAATCCGCCGTTGTTTTGATTGGAACTCCATCAATATAACGAACATCCCCTGAATAGCCAATGGAGTCGAATCCAGTATCTCCTGGCGCTTTCTTGACATAATGCATTGTTTCATCACTGTTTGAGTAAGAACCAGATGATTGTCCAGAAGATGACTTGTGAATATGATTGCTGATAACACATACGAAAACTATAGCTATGATTACAATAACCACGATCATATATCAGTCATTCACCTCCATATGTCAAGGGCATTCACCTGATAAACCAGTTTGCTCCTGCTACAAAGTCAGCTTATCGTTAGTGCTAGATTCAAAGCTTCTTCCTGTTTCCTTTACAAAGTGTTCCTTGTAATCAAAGTCAGCGTCTTCTTCCTCTTCTTCATCGTCTTCTTCCTGAAGAGTGGAATAAGCAGCTTCAACTAATTTGCAGGTTTCTATCAGATACTCAAGATTACACCAGTAAACTGTTTGTGGTGAGGGGCAAATGCCGTATTCTTCTTTGGGCACTTCGTTGTGTTCGTATTTCCAGATCGCGGCAATTAGTTCATCGCGAATCTTTATAAGATCCTCATAAGAATCGTTCTTGTGCTCTTCATAAAAGGAATCCGGACTAATCATCATTGGACTTGCCCTCCCATCTCTTTCTGAATCAAATCGATTTCGCTATCCAGGTCTATAAACGACAGTTCGTGCTGAACTGCATTCATTCCTCTTGACTTATATAGCGTTAATGCTTTTGACATAAGATCAAATGCCTTTTCTAAGTCTTTCTTTACCCCCATGCCATAATGGTATGCCTGTCCCAAACGGACACAAGCCTGCCAGTAATAATCATCTATCTCGGGATATGATTCTTTGCTGTTTACAATCTTCCGATAATAAATGCATGCATTTCTGTGGTTCTTCGAAACAAACAGCCCTTGTCGGTGCATCTCGCCCAGAGCAAATAAGGTACAGAAAGATTTACGACCTTTGATCTTCTTCAGATAATGAAATGCTTTTTCATAATCCTGCTGGATGTACTTTCCTTCATAGTACAGCATCCCTATGCATTCATATCCAAACATGCAGCCCTTCTTCGCTGCATCATTAAATAGTTTGATAGCCTTGTTAATATCTCGTGCAACACAATCTCCATCTGTATAAGCTTCACCAAGCATGATATTCCCCGTTGTCAAGTTATTCGCCACGAGTGTTTCAAGGTACGAGATATACTTATCAGGATAATCTTTTTGAATATTATGGAAAGCCATATATGAAACGACTGTTTCCATCGCATCCAGATTACCATTATCAGCATCCTGAATCAGCGTATCAAAATCGTATTCAATATCCGGATTAAATCCCATCAGTCATCCTCCTGCTTCTTAGAATACACACTGGATGTAATATCTTCCCAGCCATCAAGAGCAGGAGCCTCTCTGGTTGCAATTGCATCGCGCATTAACTGAATTGATTCATTGATATCACATGTCTTCGAATACTGTGTCGGCCCATTTGTTGTATCAATACGGATTTCCACGTGCATTGTCTGGTCATGAGCTACACAAACCTGGAAGAAAGCCAAACCTCGCCGCAGGTTTTCCGGAATATCGGGATCTTCAAAGTCAAAGACAATATGCTCATAAGCAATGTCGCGCAGTGAGCGAATCAAAACTGCATAAATCGCGACTTGTTCCTCGGATGGATGAGATCCGTTAAGATCAATATAATGGCTGATTCCTGTCTCAGGCATTTCTTATCCTCCTCACAGATCCACAAGATAAATACCGATGTTGATCCTGGTATACCAATCCATCGGTTCAATCTTAGTAATCTTTGCTTTCAGCATTTTCCCAGCGTCCATAAGCCGAGAAAAGACGATATTGTCCTTTTCCGGAACATATCCCAGCTTCTTCTTTTGGCTTGTTAATACCAGGATTGCCTTCTTATCAAACGGATTGTCTTCACGTTGCAAGGTCAATTCATCACCAACAAGAATCTGCTCCAGCACAGACTTATCTTCCAGATGCGTTGTACCGGCGACATAGGTATCAAACAGGTGAATATCCCGAATCATGGGCTTAATCAGGTCACCAATCGTATGTGAATTGACCATGGAAACAGCGGTACTGTCCACTTTTTTCAGCTCATTGCTCATTGTTTAGTCTCCTCAGTGCTTCCATGCAGTTTTCTTCCTTTTTCTCAGCACCTTGCTGGTAATAGCTGATTGCTTTTTTTAGATCCTTCTTCACACCATCACCGTATTCGTACATATGTCCGATTGCAGCAAAGGCAAGATCGTCCCCGCGTACAAGCGCCAGCATGTAATACTCAAGCGCCTTTTCGTAATCTACTTCGACTCCAACGCCGTCACAATACATTTTCGCAAGGTTGGCTGCAGAGTATTTGTCGCCCTCGTTGATGCCTTCTTCGTAATATTGAACAGCCTTCCCGTAATCTTTTTCAGCCACAAAACCGTTTTCTGCATACAATCCCATGTAAAAGGCTGTCCCGTCGTATCCTTCCTGATACAATTGGAAGAAATATTCATATGCTTTCTGATAATTCTGATCTACGCCCCAGCCCCAATGATACATGTTCGCAACGTTATACATACCTTGTTTGTTTCCGGCATAAGCAGCCTCAAGATAGCAGGTGTAGGCTTGTTCGTATTCCTGTGCTTCCTCATGAATGCTGCCCAGGTTTACCATTGCATGAGAGCATCCGAGCTTTGCTGCTTTTTCAAACCAATGTTTTGCCTGGCTGATATTGGGATTGCATTCGTATTGACCATGATAGAGCTCCCAGCCCTTGTAGTTATAATATGTCCTGAGCCTTTCTTTTTCCTCCTGAGTCAATTCGCTCTCGGGCTTAACTGTAGGCATCATACTCATTCCTCCCAGAAGATGATCGTTCCTTCAGGGAGAATGCTTTCCAACTTTTCATCAAGAGCAGCGCTGTAATCAATATAATTCTGCTTTTCTTCAGCCAGCGCCTTTTTCTTTGTCTGGATTGCAACGGGGTCGTTCAGAAGAAACTTGTACTGATAAGGATCTTTGTCCATTATTTCCTTGATTTCTGCCTCAACCTTGGCAATCCTGTCCTGCAGATCCGGGATATCCGTATTGTATGCTTTGTTTCCCAGTTCGGATAGCGCCGAAGACACCAATACTTCCAGTTCTTTCAGATCATCAAGGCTGTTACACTCATACGCGACAACAACTTGATTCCATAAGTCCTGAAGCTTTTCAGACCCACTGATTTCAGGGTGAGTATCCGGATGAAGCCGTTTAACAATCCGGCGATAAATACTCTTGATCTGTACTGCCTCAGCTTCCGTAATCTTGGTTGCTGTCTTTGACTGTTCATATTCTTCAGTCATAGCCTGGAGATGATCCAATAATTCCTGCGTTTCTTGCTTGACAAACGCCTGTAATTCAGCCGTGTCAGGCTCAGCACCACGATTAAGATACCGCTGACAGAACTCAATGGTTTTCACTTTCTTGGCGCATTCGATCTGTTTGCGGAAAACGGCCATAATGTCTTCGCCGAATACGCGGATGTATTCTTGTTCAAGCTGAAAACATTCTTTCTTCAGATCGTTTTTCCTCAGAAGAAGTTCCTCATATCTGTCAAATAAGGACTTATCCTTTTTTGTTTCAATGATCTGTGCGGATTCTGTTTCCGAGTCTTTATGAGACTCGTTCTCTTTTTGAGCCAGCTTTTTGTTATAGTAGGATTTCCATTCCTCTGGTATATCTCCATGGCCATAACAGGCGTAAATATACGGCTTCCCGGAAGCTTCCCTGATCACCGCAGTCAATGGCGAACCATCAGTGGAACCAAGAATTTCCTCTTTTTGGGTAATAATCGGTTCTGTCTGTGTTTGTTCTTCAAGGCTCAGTTCATAATGACCGTTTTCTGTGAACCATCCAGGAATATCAACGTATTCGGGCTTTGCAATATCGATGGCAGCAATAGCAAACAGCTTCTTTGTGGATTCAATATCAATGGAAAATTGCTCATGCAAATCAGTTGTTTTTGTAGTTCTTGATAGCCATACTCTTCCACTGGAGTTAATGGTCAGCTTCTGACAGTAATCAACGTCCGCATCGTCGTCAAACAGAGATGGCTCTTTTGTATAGATTCGTATCGTTGCAGGCTTGATCAGCGTCATTTCACAAAACCAAGGCATCCCTGTTATCAAGACTTCTTCCGGCTCAAGAAGCCTGAGCTTAGTTTTCTTAACCGCTTTATAAAATGCTGTAAGCAAGTCAAATAATTCTTCAGACCAGCCGGCATTCTCTTCCGTAATTAAACCAGTTGAAACAAAGGCATCCCAAGCACAGACCTGGGAGAAATTAGGCTGATTCCACAGGTAATCAATCGACCCGCTGATAATTCTTTCAAAATCCATTTCTGCGCCTCCTTGTTCCAAATCTTGCAACTAAGGTTCTATAATCTTTCTCAGCATTTCCGCTCGTTCAGGATCTCGCTCAACATACGTGCCTTTCTTGTAAAGTTCAGAAAGAGAACGAATTCCAGCACGATCACCGACTAATGCTGCCTCCAGGTACAACTGATATGCTTCCTCAGGTTTCCCTTGCTTCTCTCTGAGCAGGCCCAGAAGTGCTATGGATCTTGCGGATCCAAGTCGAATGCCACGATTGCAGCATTCTTCGGCCTCGGAGAACATGGAATTATTCATAAAGTCCCATACCAGCTCGTTGTACTCATCAGCCGTCAGTCCGATTTTATCTTCGCCTTTAGAGCAGATAATATTCCACCCTTCGACGTGACGCCGGTGCTGAGGATCATATTGAAATTCCATCAATGATTCCTTTCTAAAGCAGTCGTTTAGCCATTTCCAGAAGGCTGATAATCTGATAGCGGAGAAGCCATGCAGCGTTGTTGTATTCCGGAACTTCTTTGATCACATCCAGAAGAGGAAAAACATACTGCTCTGTCTGCAGGACGTAAGTCTCCATCTTGCTCTTTGTGAAACCATCTGCCATACAGGAAAGGTTATTGCAGCGATCAATGCATTTCACAAGCGCAGCGAGAGGGTTTTTCTGAATGTTGGCATAGTAAACCGGTTTAATATCACTTTTCTTTCCTTCGTAAGTATTGTAGGAAACAAGGCAAACTGCTTCACGCACCTTGTCATTGACAGGTAGTTCTTCAGGGGAAGTGCCTGTGTCCTCAACAACATCATGCAGTAGAGCTGTGGCCAGAACATCGTCATCCACAATGCCCATTGCCAGAGCATGGCATGCCAAGGTCAGCGGATGAACTGAATAAGGGATATTGGCTATACCATCCCGAAACTGACCCTGGTGTTTTTCACGCATAAACGGCAGTGCTGCGAGAGTCTGCTTTAACCCACAAGCCTGTGCCTTTGCCTTAATAAACGTGTACATCCGTTCAGGGCTGAATGTTGGACTCTGGAGTTCCCATGACGGCGGATCTTTTTCCGAAAGCAGATCATCCAGTGAGATTTCAAGCACCTGTGACAAAGCCATCAGGTTTCTTGTCTCCGGAAGACTTTCATTTCTTTCCCAGGTGCTAACCGCCTGAAAGGTGACATTGAGTTTCTCCGCTAGCTTTTCCTGAGTTAATCCGTGTGCTTTTCTGGCAGCTGCTATCTTTTCACCGATCGTCATAATCCTCAACTCCTTTCCCTTACGCGCTCCGTGGCGCATTTATATGATAAGGTTTACAGCTTATTGAGTCTAATAAACTCAAATTGAAATTGAAAATATCTTCTCAAGCGGGGCTTGAGTCACTTTCGCCGGGTGTACTGGTATCCGTTCTGTTATAAAGATGATCCAGCCAGTGTTCTTTGGCCGTTTCAATGAAATCGTCAGGAAGAGGAAAGTTGTACCTTTCAAAGTGCCAAATATCTACTGAAGTCCAGCAGAAGCCGCGGGCTTCATATGCTTCCAGTTCACATGGTAAGTTATCCCCGGTCAAACAATCTTTTGCAATGCCAGGGGATGCTGACCTAACATGGCCATGTTTCATAAACACCAGGATTTTATCTTTATCCTGATGCGGCGTGGATGAAGGGATCAGTGACAGGAACTTAAGCTTCGTCATCGTCTTTTTTCACTTCCCTTAAGGACGCTGGTTGATCATAATGCTGTCTGCTTATCCAATATATCAGCAAGCAGCTTCTGATATGATTCTTTGACTTCTGTAGGGCCTTCAATCAGGATGCCACCTTTAAACTGCATAATCCAGCTGAAGAAAGTGCTGCTTGGAACAACATCCACTTCGGCCCTGAACGATTCATCGTCAACAACAGATGTCTCTGTTTCTTCGCCAAAGCGATCAAGAATATTCTGCATAAACTCGTTCTGAGAACGGAGGATAACTCTCTCTTCTGCGAGGTCATCCTCATACATTTTGATAACTTTCTTCGTATATTCCGCCACATTGAACGTTGGATCGATATACGCATCGTCATCCAGCTCAACAACATCGCACATACGATCAATCCGATATTTCACAGTTTTTTCACGTCTGTCTGAAAATGCAGGGACATAATACCGATCATCATCCCAAACAAGGACATAAGGGGAAGCAATATATTCTTCACCGTTATGGCGGAACACTTTTTCTTTCGTGGGCGTGTAGTCCCAATAGTGGAAAGAAATTTTCTTTTTATCCTGTATTGCCTGATAAACAACATCAATGTTTACAAGGACATTCGTGTTGCTTGTTTTCAGTCGTTCTGCAGTGTGAATCCTGGAGACGAGAGAGGAGCGATTCTCCTCATTGGTGAGCTGAGAAAGCTTACTGATCAGTAATTCACTCTTTTTCGCAGTGATAAACCGTGAGGAAGATGTCGCATCAACCAACAGTTTCAGCTCTGGCAGCTCAAAAAGGCGTGCACCGATGTGATAAGCGTTCGTTTTCGTTCGATTTCTTGCCACCTGCTCAACTATGATTTCAAATCCTGAGGCTGTCAAAACTGCGATATCATCAGCAATTGTTTGGCGATGGGCCTTAAATCCGTTTTCAGCATACAGATTTATCAGTTCTTCTGTTGTGATAATGCGATTATCGTCTGTATGGTCTTCCAGATACTTTCGCAGGAATAGAACTCGCCCTTTTGATCCCGCCTTGTTGAAATCAGCCATACGCCACCTCCATCAATATGTCAGGGTCAGATCATCAACATTGAACCAGACGGTTACACCGCCGTAGGATACTTTCCACTGCTTAAACACAATACCGGGAATGGGATTGTTAGTTTTGTCAGGGCTGGTTCCATATTCTTTGGATCTCATGGGCAGCAACACCAGAGTGCCGTCATCCAGCTCTGTTTTCTCGTTTCCTTTCGTAACGGGATAATAATCACTGACTTGTCTGAAGGTTGCAATGCAATAGCCCTTCTCCTGCGCGCTGGTCAGGCTGCTGTCCCAATAGGCACCTGTCACAAAGTTCTCGACATTCAGCCAGCAGTCTTCGCCGGTATCCATCCGGATCACATGCAAATAGCCTGTACAGCGAGAAGTGCTGTATGTTTTCTTGGGCATTTCCAGTTCCTGCCCGATAACTACAACCTCAGTCTTATGATCGATTGTGCCGGTTTCTGCCCAAAATTGCTTATCCTTCTGGTACACCGGAATCTTCCATGGCGTGGTGCTGAAAGCAGAATTTTTTTCAAGCTTCTGATCTTCGTACACTGCAGCATACCCGAGACTACTGACATAGTTAGGCTCAGACTTCGTAGTTCCAATGGCTCCTCTGTCAGCAGACCATGACCGTCTGACAAACAGGACTTTGCCATTGTCTCTGGCATCGTACTGATTGAAGATGGAGTCTTGTTCCTTTGCCTGAGCAATTTCAGCTTCTGAGGCAGTCGAAAAATACTGATCCACTTTCTCCTGAGCAGCGACGATAGCCGGTTCAGGTGTTGCCGTAGGGATCGGAGTAGCGTTTGGGTCTTTTGTGACCTTTGCCGTTGCTCTGACTGTGGTGGATGTACGCGTGGTGGATGTTGTTGTCTTCTTGGAAGATGTACGGCTTCCAAAGATAGCAGCAAGAACAATGATGATGAAAATCCAGGTCAGGCAGCCGCATCCTTTGCCCTTCTTTTTTGTTTGTCGTGCTTGCGTAGGCGTAGGCGTAGTCCGGACAGGAGGCTCTTCGTAAACATGTTTATGTATGACTGTCTGCTCCACCTTCTGGACAACAGGCTTACGGGAAGGTGTGTATCCGCAGTTTGGACAGGCATTGGAGAAATAGACGGTCTTGCACTCAGGGCAGACCTTATTAATCTGTCCAGCCTTCACACCACAGTTCGGGCAGAAACCGCTGTCGAAGTGAGTACCACAGTTTTCACAGATATGCAGGAATACAGCAGAGCCACAGGAAGGGCAGTGCTGTACGTTGTTATCAACCTGAGTGCTGCAGAACTTACAGGCTTTCAATTTAGGCTCCTTTCCTCAGTCTTTCTTAATAGTTAATGACTCGCCGTCACTCTGAAATACGATCGTTCCAAGCTCATCTGTTCGTAGAATAGTGCTTCCAATGGATTCCAGTCTTTCGAGCACTTCCTGATGCGGATGGCCATATCCATTATCCTTACCGACAGAGATGACAGCATACTTAGGCTGTACTGCCTTCAGGAATTCCATCGTACTGGCGGTATTGCTGCCATGATGTGCCACGCGCAGCACATCTGCTTTCAGATTCATTCCGGCATCGATCATCATGTACTCTGACCAGTCTTCCGCGTCGCCGGTGATGATGAAAGATGTATTCCCATAATCAATCCTGGTTACTATGGATGAGTCGTTTGTACGTCCATATTCAATGGCTTCCGGCCAGCAGTGCAGGATAGTCACAGTTGCGCTGCCCAGTTGCAGTGTATCGCCTTCCTGCGGCACAGATATGGGAGTGCCCTGTTTCTCCGCATATTTCAGCATATAACTGAATGCTTTGGAGTCCCATTCCAATACAGGAGAGAGAAGCAAATCCACAGGAGCTGCATTTAGCACGGAAGAAAGACCATACACATGATCCAAGTGAGGATGAGTCGATATTACATATTCAATCTGCCGTAGTTTCAGCGTCCTTCTGATATATCCGTATACATAATTTGAGGATGCCCTGGGGCCACCATCTATGACCATGGCTTCTCCGTCACAAACAACAATGGTGCAGTCGCCTTGTCCGACATCCAGAAAATAAACCTGCAGATCAGCGATTGCGGAGACTGGCAGGAAAAGGAATAACAGCAAAATGGCAATTATCTTCTTCAATGTGCCGCCTCCTCTCTTTCCAGTCGAATCTCCCTTCTTTTTCGCTTCTCAGTTTTGCCTATTATAACCGATATAGGCCCATAATCAAAGCGTTTGGGGAGGATTGTTGAAATTTTCCATCAATCCCAAACAAAAAGTGCTGCAGGGGACAAGCGTCCTTCCTGCAGCCTATATCAATAGCCTGTCCCCGTTTCCGGTATTACGGGTGTTCAACTTTAATCTCGTTTCACTCATCCACAATATATGAATGAACAGGTTTTCCATCGACTGTAGCCTTCACAGTCTTGTTTGCCGGCTCAATGGTCATCGTGTTTCCTTCGAGCAAAGTCCTTCTCCTGAACAGTAAAGAGCCAAGGCCCAATCCGATGATAATCGCAATCAGCAGCATTGTCTTTACCTCCCAATGTCAGTATCAAAGATCATCTTCTTGCACGAATCACAGTAGTATGTCACCATGGTAAATACTCCAATTTTGTGCTTCGCAGCAGTGACTTTACCAACACCCGCAATCCAGTCAGCCAGTGATGCCTTTTGATCCCCGGCTTTCCAGAAAACTCTGGAGCGTCCATCGCCGGACATGATCCCACACTTCATTTCTTTCCCGCAAAACGGGCAAATCATAGCTTCTTTACCTTCTCTTTCCAGATGCCCGCTATGATCAGCACCCAAGCCATCACAAACAGTACAATCGCCAGCCAGTCCGGTAACAGATGCAGAAAGCGGTCTGTAACAATCACTCCTGCACCAAGCAGCAACCCCAGGCACCAAAGCAGCTTTCCCTTCACTTAGGCCTCCTCGCTGCTATCAGCGCTTTTCCTGTTACGAAAGTAGTAAAAAGCGACCAGACCGATTACGATACCGATTACCAATCCACTGCCGGAGAAGGCAGCAGACGTCAGAGAGGACAGTCCGGAAAAGATCCCTCCGATAACAGAGCCAATCAGTCCAAGAGCTCCTCCGATAACAGCGATTGCAATCCAACCACCGAACATCAGTACGGGCAGGATCATAAGCCCGCCCAGGAAGCTATCATGGCGACGGCGATCACCAAAGATCATGTTCCCAAGAGCTAAAATTCCAAGCAGGCGCAGCATTTTGAATCCCTCCGTTTAAGTCGTTCAGTCTGTACCAGATATTTGGTACATGTACAGAATAGCTGATTTCCATGAGAAAAACAGGATGAACTTGGAAAAATAAACGTTGTTATTTTTCACCATGCAATGGTCAGCCCTTGATTTCTATGATAAAATCAATACACTCCAATGTAAGCGGGAGGCTAATCGGGATGACGCTGAGAGATCAGGTATTCGATTATGTCAAATCGAAATATCAAAGTGAAGTCGAATACCTGTGGATGCGTTATCCTTCCTTTGGTGTGTTCCGTCACGCAGACAATCAAAAATGGTATGGCGTAGTCATGGATATTCCGCGTTCAAAGCTGGGCCTTCCAGGCGAAGATATCGTTGATGTGCTGGATATCAAACTCGGAGACCTTTTCCTGATGGATCTTCTGCTTAAGCGCGATGGATTCTTTCCAGGGTATCATATGAGCCATAGTAACTGGATATCTGTGATTCTTGACGGGACGGTTGGATTTGATGAAATCAGCGATCTGATTGACAGAAGTTATATGGCAACAGCATCCGCAAAAACAAAGAAAGCAATTCGTCCGCCCAAGGAGTGGCTTATTCCCTCAAACCCCAAATACTATGACAGCGTTCATGCTTTTGACGATACGGACGAGATCAGTTGGAAACAGGGAGCCGGAATCAAAACCGGAGACATTGTATTTATGTATATCGGATCCCCGGTATCCGCAATTCTCTATAAGTGTGTTGTAACAAAAACGGATATTCCATATAGTTTTGAAAGAGATGGTCTCACGATCAAAAGTCTGATGAATATCCGTCTGTTAAAGCGGTATGATCCAGAGAAATTCACATTTGAAGTCCTGAACAAGAAATACAGTATTTTTGCCGTTCGCGGTCCCCGCGGAATTCCTCATAGTCTGAGTGAAGCCCTAAAATAGCGTATATATTTGAGAGAGTATGCCTGCATAATGCAGGCTTGAGATAGACAACATGAAAAATGGAATAGAAGTGTCTTTTTACAAGCCACAAATGGAAGATCTCTGGTTCCGGCGAGCCATGATGGCAGACCCAGAAACCATGAGCTACAATAATGCCTGGGGTGGAACAATCCCATTTCCGCGTGAAAAGTGGGCGGAATGGTACGATTATTGGATCGCAAATCCAAAGAATCGATTTTATCGCTACATTACATCCGGAAAAAGCCGTTCGTTTGTGGGGGAAGCGGCTTATCACTACGATGATGATCTGGGCGTTTTTCTTGCTGATATCATCATCTCTGCAAGATGCCGCAGACACGGCTATGGAAAATCCGGGCTGCTGCTTCTTTGTGAATCAGCCAAAAATGCAAAAATCCCGGAATTGTATGACAATGTTGCCATAGACAATCCCGGAATTAGTCTGTTTATTCAGTGTGGTTTTCAGGAAGAATACCGAACAGATGAAATCATCATGCTGAAAAAAACATTGTGATTCATTCATTTCCCACTGACCGCATGTGATTATGGTGGCGTAAAAGAAAAAAGGCGGTGCCCGTTATGGACACCGCAGGGGGAAGAGAAATATATGAATCATCCAGCTGGATGGGGAAGCTGAATCAGGCAACAGACGCATCGCTCATCAGGTCCCGAATCTTAACACCAAAGAAACTGGCGATATCGGGCAACAGTTCCTCTTCAGGATCAGCGTAGCCGTTCTCCCAGTTGGAGACTGTACCACGCATCAGGCTGAAGATCTCGTCGCAGCTTGCCTGGGGCATACCTTTTGCTTCTCTGAGGGTTCTGAACTTGGCACCAAAGGACATTGGATCACCGCCTTTCTCAAATCTTATGGCTAAATCATATCCTTCGAACCTTAAATCAACTTTTAAAGAATCGGTTTATCTGGATATTTCTCCACGATCTGCCAAATATTCCGGAACAGGGCGTTCTGTAACAGTGTCGATATTAGCTTTAACTGTCAACAGCTCGCGCATATGATCCCGCGATTCTCTGTACTCTGCATATGCCCTTTGCTTTTCTGACAGCACTTCACTATACTCAGCAGAAAGAGCTTTGATTGTTGGCAGCTTACCCTGAATACCATCAAAGACCTTCTTGGAAGCCTTGTGAACAATGATCTGTTCTTCGTGCTCAGCATAAAAGCTTTTTGAATACCCGGATTTCTTCCACTCAGCATATACATCCTTTGTTTTCAAATAGTTTGTGATAGCTTTTTTCAATTCGCCGATCTCTTTCAGCCTGCCTTCCGCAGCCTGTACACGGGCAAGCAGAGCATCGTTCTTTTTCACAGCCTCGTCAACTCTACCGGAAAGCTCATCATATGTCCGGATATCATGACTGGACAGATAGGCCATACTGCTGGCCAGCTGTTTCAGGTTGAACTTTTTAGCCCAGTTTTCATAGCCTTTCCCTTTACCCTCCAGCATCTTTGCCTGGATATCAATCAGCATACCGATACGGCTGTTCTTAACTCTGCGCGTTTTGAAGGGCACATGTACACGGTTCCCGGAAAGAACCTCGCGAAGTGCTTTTTCTGAGTATGCATCGCCAAGCGTATCAAGGCGAAGAAACCTTTGACCGTCAGGCGGCCTTACTGAAACCTGCTTTCCGCGTTTTACCTCCCATCCTGCTTCCTGAAGCAGTCTCATAAGTGCTTCAAACCCGTCTGGTTTCTTCTGGAGCAATTCATCAATAACCAGGCGTAGCCGATCTCTCTGCCTAAGCGGAGCTTTTTCTCCAAGCCATTTATCATAGTTTGCGTCCCTGTATTTCGGGTCTCCGACAACAGAAAGCTTATGCTCCATGCAGATCTGATCACTCAGCCTGGCCAAGGCTTTCCCTGAACCAAGGAAGTTGCGGAACTTATGAAGGCAGTCAAGATCCGTGGCACAGAAGATAATGTGATTGTGAATATGCGCTTTATCTGTGTGCGTAGCCACAATATACGCATGTTTTCCTTTCAGAAATCTGGCAGCCAGTTCATTTCCGATCCTGTTAGCATCCTCAGGGGTGATCTCCCCGGGTTTAAATGACTGCCGCAGCTGATAAGCTATCACTTCTCCGTCTCTGTGCCTTCCTGTAAGCCTGAGGTATGTTCTTCGCATCAGCTCAAACTCATTCGTCGCTGTTTTGGGATCACAAGCATACGCTGTGACAAGCTGGCCTTCTTCAGTCTTGGAAGGATTAATCGCGTATTCAATTCTCCTTTTAAAGCAGCTTGCGGCATTCTGCCCTTTGTTAATGTGCATTGCAATCAGTCTTGTGGTTGCCATACGATTTTCCTCCATAAAAAAATCGGCAGCCAGAAGATCATTCTTGGCTGCCGTAACAGTAAGTCTTTTCAGCAGATCAGGCCTTCTACAAAGGAGCAGGCTCCATCTACTCTTTTCAGCAGGAAGTTAGCAATGGCCGGGAGCCCGATGGGGCTTACCAAAAGTGCCAGCGCCAGAAGCGCAATCCCGTTCTGCCAATACCCGATAAAGAACTCGATCATTGAGAGAATAACGAACACGGATGTTCCCAGGCCAATGATTGCGGACGAAATGGTCGTGATAAAAGCCAGTGTTCCAAGGAAGAGCCGAAAGATCTTTAAGATCGGCATCAGTGTGATTCGGATGACTGCTTTGAACATTTCGTATCCCTCGCTTTCTTTGCGTTCAAGTGATTTCTCCCAGCTTTCGGAGTATCCTGTTGATCCCTGACCAGATCTTTTCCTGCGAATCCTGAATGGACTGGATATCTGTTTCATAGGTTCGTCCGGTTTCATTGGTTCGTTTTGCGATCTGGTTCAGATTGTTGCTGGAGTACCGCATCAGAGAGATCATTTCCTTGAGTTCGGGCATGTCCAGCTTCAGGATATATCCGTCAATCGCCATTTTCCTGAGGTACGTTGACATCTTTGGAATTCCGGCAATCTTCATCTTCTCGGCGATCAGTTTCTTCTCCTGATCCGTCAGTCGCAGGGTGAGCATTTTGCTTCGTGTGCCTTGCTTCATCTGTATTATCGCTCCCGATCATCAGGGCCGCAAGGCTGTCGATTGCCAATTTCGGCACCCATGCGAAGAATAGCCGAAATTGATCTCTCCGGTTTGACTTCAGCCATCTGTCTATTGCTGAGAAACTCAGTCATCTCATGGATTGATTCTTTTCGGATCTTCGACATGTCCCGAGCCAGGTCAATGGCCTCTGATTCAGTCAGAAACCGCAGGGAGTCTTCCTCTGCCTTGACAATCATGGCATTGCCTATGATCACATCTCCGTGTTCATGGGATTCGTAAAGATAACTGGCAATGCAGTTCACAAAATGCACATCGCCCTTCAGTTTTGCTTCCTCGTCAATCAGTATGACGTAATTCTTGTCACTGAGAGCTTCGGGCTCAACGATTTCAACCCATTCACATCCGATGTTCCGTCTGGCGCAATCAAAAAGCTTTTCCCCGGGATTGACCTCGGCGATCTCAACAGACTGACCGGAAGTCAGCATTACACCATAAATGGCATTTTCCAGTATCTCATTTTGATTCATTGCGCTTTCCTCCATCATCTTTCAATCCCGTCCTTCTTCAGCGAAGGTTTGGGTATGCTTACCTGTGCATGATTCAGTTCATCACGAACAGACACCTTGCTACGCTCCTGTATTCCTCTCCGGGCAAGATTTATGAACCCGTCCAGCACTGCAGGATGAGAAGTAACAGCATAGGCATCCCGGCGGTCATAATCCATTTCAGGACGGTTGTCGGGCATCCTTATGGTAAATGCCCAGTCTTTATTCTGCTGCGAGAATCGTCCGTCCCATGATTTTGTCTGAACAGTCGCTGCCAGCACCAGGGAAACCCGTTCAGCTCCATAAGTATCCAGCACTTCATCCGCCGCGGTTTTTCTCAAGCGTATTCCATCAAAATCCCTGGAAATCGCGGCTTCAATCGCTTTCTTGCAGTTGATATTCTCCATATGTGAGCTTCGGAAAAGCTCCAGTTCCTTATGATCCCGTGCATAGCTTCCGTCCTGATAATAGACGGGAGTATTGACGGTTCCCTCCATTGAAATCACTTCCTTTTCTTTTCGCTGCCTAATTTCATCAATGACAGTCTTCTTGCTTTGTATATCCCCAGACCAAAGGGTATCGAGTTCATCTTCAACCAACGGCAGCATATGTATTGCTTCAACAAATCGCGGATCAAAACTATCGTTTGGCTTCTGAGGCGCAAACACTTCTCGCCAATTGACGAGAAGCTGCCGGTAATTACATAACTCTCTGAAGTAATGTGCTGCGCAGTGTTCGATTTTCTCTTCTTCAGACACGGTTCTATGCGGTATAGGAACAATTCTCAATCGTCTTGAATCCAACCGGAGATCAAAGTCAGCGGCCAGCTTAAGCGCCGCGCCTTTTCGGGTTAAACCAAACAGACGGGATGTGAAGGAAATCACATCGCCGTCTGCCTGGCAACCAAAGCAATGGAAGCGCTTATCAATTTTCATACTGGGATTCTTATCCTTATGAAACGGGCACCTGCACATTCCACGTCTGTTCACTGCAATCCCATACCGGCTCGCTGCCTCCAGTGTTGTAACATGATCCTTTACCATCTGATATAGTTTCCAGTCACCGGAAGCCATGAACCCATTGTCTTCGCGTACTGCAGCCATTGTCATTAGCGATCAGGCTCCTCTGTGCTTTTGTCCTTGGCAGGCGGATGTGCAGTGCGATCAAGGTTCAGCTCTGCGTCAAGAACAGCCAGCCTTGCGCTTTTTGTTTTTAATTCTTCTTCCTGAGGGAAGGGTTTCCCCAGTTCTTCTTTTGCGGAGGCAAGTTGATTCCGGGCGTTCTCCAGACGAGCCTTAGCGTCTTCCTGTCGCTGGGGCATGTTTGCCAGCGCGTTGTCCAGACGGAGAATATTGCCTCGGGCATCCGTGCCGGCATCCGTCCTGTGGGTTAAGGCTCCCTGCAGTGCCATCTGGAAGCGATTGTTGAACAGATCGTACTGAACAGACAAATCAAAGCCGCGATACTCGCCAATAGGAACAACCTCGCCATGCGTGGATTTCTTGCAGGCTTCAAGGATCTGATTTCCGGCTTCTTCCTTATCAGTGATCAGCTTTCCGTCAACGTTCATGCCAACAAAGTCTTCTTCAGGCAGCGGATGCTCCCGCAGCACTTCGATGTCCTTATCAAAGGCCGCAATGATCTGTTCAGCCTGGTCAATCTCCTTGGGAAGTTTCTTCAGGATCTGATCTTCCAGTCTGTACTGTTTTGTCATATGATCGGATTTCATCAGCCGCAGACGCGCGACATCCACATCCAGATCCATCTTTTCCTTGATGCGGGGATCACCGGCACACAAAGCCTTGATTTCCGCATAGGAAAGCGCAGTTTCGTCAATATCCTCACAGGAACGGACGGGGCTTTTGCTGGACATGATCTGGGATATGAATTTCTGCTTGTTCTCAACGGTCTGCCAGAGATATCCGTCAAAGGTGCCTTCCGTGACATAACGGAAGATAAACACTTCCTTGTTCTGATTGCCCTGGCGCACAATACGTCCCGCACGCTGTTCCAGATCTCCGGGCCGCCAGGGGCAGTCCAGGTCATGCAGCGCAATCAGACGATCCTGCACATTAGTGCCGGCACCCATTTTCTGTGTGCTTCCCATCAGGATACGCACCTGTCCGGAGCGAACCTTTGCAAACAAATCAGACTTGCGTTTTTCCGTATTGGCTTCATGGATAAAGGCGACTTCTTCGCGGGGAATCCCTTGGGCGACAAGCTTTTCACGGATATCGTCATAGATATTGAAATTGCCGTTGCCGGTTTCTTCAGCCGCATCAGCAAGCGCAGCCGCTTCCTTGTCGTTTGTGGCTTTGCCGCGGGGCGTAGACAAATCGCAGAACACAAGCTGCGTCAGTTTTTCTGTATTGCCCTCATTGTAAATTCGGACAATATTGTTCACGCAGGCATTCACCTTGCTGCCGGGATCATCCGGGAGCAATGGATTGATCAGCCGCTGGTCAAGTCCCAGCTTTCTGCCGTCAGAGGTGATCTTCAGCATGTTATCCTGGCTGGGGTCAACAGAACCAGAATGAACGGCGGCAGCACGTTCAGAAAGTTGGCCTACCATTTCCTTCTGATACTCAGAGGGATGAACAACCACCGTCTCATAATGCGCTTCCGGCCGGGGCAGGTTCAGCTGATCTGCTGTCTTGATATCAGCGACTTCAGAGAACAGCTTCATCAGTTCTGGAAGATTGAAAAACTTCGCAAAACGGGTTCTGGCGCGATAGCCTGTACCTTCAGGGGCAAGCTCGATAGCCGTTGTGGTTTCCCCAAACGTGGAAGCCCAGCAATCGAACTGACTGAGGCTCTTCTGCTGCAGAGTTCCATACTGCAGATAGCGCTGCATGGTGTACAGTTCCGTCATTGAATTGCTCACGGGTGTGCCCGTTGCAAACACGATTCCGCGTCCTCCGGTCACTTCATCCATGTACCGGCACTTCAGGAACATATCGCTGGATTTCTGCGCTTCAGAGGCAGACAGACCGGCAACATTCCGCATTTTCGTAAACAGGAAAAGATTCTTGAAAGCATGCGCTTCATCCACGTACAGCCGGTCAACACCGAGCTGCTCAAAGGTAACGACATCATCTTTCTTTTCTTCCGCTTCCAGCTTCTTCAGGCGGACTTCCAGAGAGCGCTTTGCACGTTCCAGTTGCTTAATGGAATAGCGTTCACCACGGTTCCGTTTCATTTCCATGATTCCGTCCGTGATATCGTCGATCTGCTCCTTCAGCAACCTCTGCTGCCGTTCCTGGGATACCGGAATCCGTTCAAACTGGCTGTGGCCAAGAATGACGGCATCATAATCACCTGTGGCAATCCGAGCGCAGAACTTCTGGCGGTTGGCCTTTTCAAAGTCTTTCTTATTTGCAACAAGGATATTCGCGCTGGGATACAAGCGAAGAAACTCAGAAGCCCACTGTTCAGTCAGGTGGTTGGGTACCACAAACATTGCCTTCTGGCACAGGCCAAGGCGCTTGGACTCCATGACTGCGGCAACCATTTCAAAGGTTTTGCCAGCACCGACTTCATGAGCAAGGAGCGTATTCCCGCCGTAGAGAATATGCGCGACCGCATTCCGCTGATGTTCACGCAGATCAATCTCAGGGGTCATTCCATCAAAGGAGATATGACTTCCATCAAACTCGCGGGGGCGGATTGAATTGAAGAGTTCGTTGTACGTATGCACCAGAGCTTCACGCCGGTCAGGATCTCTCCAGACCCAATCGCGGAAAGCCTCTTTGATGGCCTGTTGTTTCTGCTGGGCAAGCGTGGTTTCCTTCTGGTTCAGTACACGCTTTTCTTTGCCTTCAGCGTCCTGCACGGTATCGTAAATCCGGATATCACGGAGATTCAGGGTGTCCTCCAGAATCCTGTAGGCATTTGCGCGATCCGTTCCGTAGGTGACATAGGCTGCCACATTATTAGCAGAGAAAAGGTTTTTCCCGTCGATATACCATTCAGCGGTATAGGCAGAGAAGTTGACATGAACTGTTCGTTTCATATAGAACGGTGTTTGGAAGGTTTCCCACATGAAATCATTAATGTACTTCTTATCCACCCAGGTCGCGCCAAGGCGGACATCAATCTCGGATGCTTCCAGATCCTTGGGCTGTGCTGCTTTAAGCGCCTGTACATTCACATCGAAGTACGGCGACATTTCGGCAGCGTCCTCGGCTTCCCGCAGTTTCTGGCGGACATTGCCGGACAGATATTCATCCGCAGTAACATAGGTAGCCCGGCCATCCTCATCGAGTGGTCCGGGTACCTGGAAGATCACGCCGACCAGCTGATCTGCGATTTCTTCTTCATCCATCCCGGTCAGTTGCGCCATGAAAGGCAGATCCACCCGCGCTTTTTCCGTGATCGACACAGCCAATGCCTCTGCAGGCGTGTCCACATGCGTTACAGGCGTGCTATGGCGGATTGTGCGCTTGGTGAACATGTCGGCTTTCCGATCCAGTTCACCTTTTTCATTGACGATTTCAAGGGAACAAAGCAGATAATAGGACGAATCTGAGGAAAAGACATTCGCGTTTCCCCGGGAATTGATCAGTCCATACTTCGCGGTGAAAGCATCATAAACGGCATTCAGCCGCTGCTGATGCGCTTCAATCGCTTCATCCGGCGCGTTATCCATCTGTGCCTGGATCAGTTCATTCACTACGCTGCGCAGGTAGATAAGACCCTTGGCACGTTCTTTTGCGGTATCACTGAGATCCGGCTGCACCATGACCGAGTTCTGCCGAAAATACACTTCACCGTCAACAACTGTGAAGGAATAGTTTTTCACAGACGGATCAGCAGGAATGGTTTTCTGCTCAGGTACATCATCCCCGATGTCCGGTAATTCAGCCTCCTGATACTGGCCGATAATGTTCTTTACGGCTTCGGAGAGCTGATCAGCAAGGTTGGCTCCCTCAAAGGGGACACAGGCGGTTTCCGGACTGCCATACATGCTTTCATCCAGAACCATCCGGCCCAGAATCATCTCAGGATGATCGACAAAATAGCTGTTGACCGCTATTCCGTCAGGGTTTGTTCCCAGATGTACCCAGTCAGGCTCAAGATCAATCACACGATCCCGTTTTTGCAGGAAAATGATATCGGAAGTAACGGAAGTGTTCGCGTTCGCGCTGAAAGCCGTATTCGGCAGACGAATAGCGCCCAGCAGTTCAGCCCGCTGGGCGATGTACTTGCGAACCTCAGGGTTCTGTTTGTCCATGGTGCCCTTGGAGGTAATGAAAGCAATCACACCACCGGGGCGTACCTGATCAAGCGTTTTGGCAAAGAAATAGTCATGGATCAGGAAGTTATAACGGTCAAAAGCCTTATCCGGAACCTTATAGGCACCGAAGGGCACATTGCCGACAGCGACATCGAAGAAGTCCTTCCTATCTGTGGTTTCAAAGCCGGCAACCGTGATGTCCGCTTTGGGATAGAGCAGGCTTGCGATCCTGCCGGTCACGCTGTCCAGTTCCACACCGTACAGGTGACTGTTCTGCATGGATTCAGGCAGCATACCGAAGAAGTTTCCGACACCACAGGAGGGTTCCAAGATGTTCCCGGTACGGAAACCCATCTGTTCCAGCGCCTGATACATCGAACGGATTACGGTCGGAGAAGTATAGTGAGCGTTCAGGGTGGAAGAGCGTGCCATATCATACTCATCAGAGGTCAGCAGCTCTTTCAATTCGGCATACTCGTTTTTCCAGCTTTCGTTTTCCGCATCAAAGGCCTGAGGAATACCGCCCCAGCCCACATACCTGGAGAGGATTTCCTGTTCTTCAGCGGTTGCACCGCGATTTTCACTTTCAATGTTTTTCAGGGTTCGGATTGCGGCGATATTGTAGGCATACTTGGCCTTCTGACCGCCTTCGCCCAGATGATCATCCGTAATGCGGAAGTTCTCAGTGCTAACAGCCACTTCAGGCTGCGCTTCAGTCACTGTTTCCTGCGCTTCTGGCCAAAATCCCGGACGATAAACATCATTCCGGATATCCAGGCCCAGCAGACGCTGGAGCATTTCCTTGCTTTCCGTTCTCAGAATAGGATATGTCTGAGAAGGATCACGCATACTGATGTCAAAGAGCCCGACGTTTTCCACTACGAAAGGCTGATCCCCAAGATAAACCGTATCCCCGGCATGCAGCTCATAGGAAAAGACTGGTGGTTCAGGCTCACGGGGAGTCAGATCCACCACGATTTCACGCATGGCCGGAATCCCATCATGTTCGGGAATCCTGCGTTCGCCAGGGCGAAGCGGCGGGATTTCCGGTTCTTCAGAGATTTCATGTTCTTCAGTCTCTGGGGGCATTTCTGCTTCCGCATCAGCCTCAGCCTGCTGGACAACATCACTGTTTTCCAGTGCTTCAGGATCGACGACTTCACCGTTAACAATCCCGTTTTCAGCCAGATTCTCACGAATCGCGACAGGATCAATATCATCCAACCGGTCTATCTCAGCCTCAGTAAAGAACTCGTTTTCCCAGACCAGGCGGTTCAATGTGTTTGCGGCATCCGTCCACGGGACTTCATGCCGGATATCGTTCACCGTGACAGGAAGCGCCGGCAAGTCTTCACCGTATTCAGCACGCAGCTTCTCCGCGATTTCCTCTGTGGTATGTCCTTCCTTCACGAAGTGCACCATTGCATGCTTGCCTTCGATGTGCCCGTTCCATTCCCGGAGCGTGCGCTCGATATCCATCTGGGTAACAATCCCGTTTGTTGAACGATACCCCCGGGTTAATGGTTCAGGTTCGACAGGCGGATAATGCATCCGCGGCTGCGGAAGCGGCATTTCCAGGCCTAAAAAATCGCTCTGCAATTCTGCAAAGCGTTGCTGTTCCTGTGGAGTAAGGTAGGTTCCTTGCTCCATCATGTTCCTGATATATCGTTCGACCGCATGCCAACGCAAGTTGTACTCCTCGTTGGTTTTCCAGCGCCGGAATTGCATACCGCGGGAGTTGTAGTCAATGAAACCGCTGGAACCATCCAGGAAGGTATGACTATGCCCGCCGACACCGTACTCATTGCTCAGAAAAACCCGGGCATCAACGGGTGTCGGATTCATGGAATACAGGGCAGCGATCCGCAGTTTTCCGCCTTCAAAGCCGGAACCGCGACGAAGGACATTCTCGATTTCCTCGTCAGATAAATGAAGAACGGGGCGGTCACTCCGCTCCGTTCCGATAGGTCTGTGGACGATCATCGCGTCCAGTTTTCTGATTTGTTCCTGCTCGCTTGGGAACAGGCTCAGCTGTTCCGTTTGGAGATTCAGGCGAAGATCAGTTCCGAGTAGATCATCTCTTCCGCCTGATTCTTCAGGGAGTTCATCCGGGCTACCCAGGCCATCTGATTCGTCGCCTTCAGTTCCTCGGTCACTCCGTTCGTCTTCTTCAGGCTGTCCATGATCGTCTCCAGCCTCGTCTGCGCCGTCTCCTCGATCTCCTGCAGGTGCTCCATCAGCGTCCCGTTCAGGATCATCCTCGTGTACAGTCCCGACCGGTTCTCCTCCAGGTACTTCCGGCGCATCATCCCGTACTTGCCCAGGGGCTTCTGCTCCTGTTCTGTCAGGCCCATATCCGGGATCAGGTAATCTCCGTTCTGCTTGTAATTGAGCTGCATCATACTCAACGCCCCTTTCGTAATCTTTGATTGCTATTTCTATCTGCCGGAGAATCTGTTTACTCATCTGAGCTACAGCGTCTCCAAGCTGACCAACCGCACCGGGAGTGTTCCATCCTGTGATTTCCTGCAACGCTTCCGGCGTTACATCCGGTTCCATACCACAGCGGGCTTGCAGGATGTAGGAGGTGCTGAACATTGCGGTGTTCAGGAAGCTTCTCCCGATCTCGGCTTCATCATAACCGGACAGTGCGGAACCCGCAACGCTGTCGACGATATCTTTCAGATGATTATCCAGATGCGTCGCAGCGGACTCCAGAGCAATGATTTTCAGCCGATCGCGGAGATTATCCATTGCTGGCGGGGAAAAAGCGTTATCCAGCGCTGTATTCACTGTATGAATATGCTTATCTTCCAGTTTCCAGATTTCAACCGGACGAGAGTGCAGCAGCTCGCCGGTATCCGCGACATCAAACACGTACCGCAGCCGGGTGCCGTTATCCGTAGGCGTGATCAGCGCGATTCCCTTAGCTCCGCGCCGGACATACCGATGCATGGTATTGTTCCAGATTTCATAGCTGGCACAGGCCGTGGCTTCGGGTCGCTGCGCATAAATCAGCAACTGATCATTGAATGAGTATTTATAGAACCTTGCGGAATGCCGAAGAAACTGCATCCATGCTCCCGCGTCCTGCGTTATGCTGACAGCAGTCTCATTGGCCATTTCAACATAGGCCTGTACCTTTGTAGGCATGTCAGTCCTCCATTTCGTCTAGATCGTCTATTACTGGGATTTCATCAAAAGGAAAATCGTCAAAAGTGGGAGTCAGCATGTCTGATAGCTTTTCATAGCTCTTGGCATTCATGGTGGACAGCTTTTCGATAACTCCGTGTGCCAGGTTGTAAAGCTCTTTTTCGTCAGGCATCAGCGCATGCATCATAGCAGCCAGTTCATAGATCAATCCGGAAAGATTACCGGGATCATAAATACAGATCAGGTTCAGCTCTTCCTGAGAAAAGTAAGGCATTTCTGTTCCTCCTAAAAAGCACTGAGGAAGCAAGCCAGGCAGCCTGCTTCCTCAGTCATCATTCGCACTGTTTCAATATTCATTGAGAGTTTCGGGAGTCTCGATCATATTGAACTTCAGGAACTGAGGAATCATCTTCAGGAAGTAAACACAATCCAGAATCGGGTCTTCCTCAGCTTCAGGACAATAAATGGTTTTCGCCATCGTATCTCCACGATATTTGTCATACATAGTAAGGCGCGGAATATCATTCTTGTCACACAGATAATCAATCAGACCCAAGGTGTACAGCGCTGCGTCATAGCAGCCCTGATCGTACAGCTTTTCAACCGTACCGGCTTCGATGGTTGCTTCGACAAACAGGCATTCGCCATCATTAAGCATCGAAACTATGTTAAGCATCTCCAGCATGCTTCTCCTGAAGAATCGGAAAGACGCGGGACACTCAAGCCTGTGCAGCGGGCTTTCTTCTTCGGCCTCTTCATAATCGTCGTTATCCGCCATGTCTGAGACACAATCACATGCCGGGATATCTGGCTCCTCCAAAGCCAGCACTTCTTCCATACTCATATCAAGGCCCCTGGACAGTTTCTGAATCGTCCGTGCCTGACAATGACTCAGGACCGCCTTACCACTCAGGATATCGCTCAGCGTGGAGGATGGAATCTCCGAAGCATCGCAGAGTTCATCAAAGGAAAGGCCAATTTCATCAATAACATCTTTAATAGCCATATTCAGATCTCCATTTCTACAGATTTTTCTTTTCGGGGTTTTTGCTTCTGGGATAGTCTTTTTAGCTCAGCCACCACAGATGTTTTTTCCTGTTCGGCCTGCTGCATGGCTGCCTCAAAAGCGTAAAGGGATGTTCGGGAGAACTCCCCGAAATAGTCATCCTGGCTATGGATGCCATCCAGAGGATGTTCTCCCTGTTGTTCATAGAAACTGCTTGTATCCTGCCGATCCAGAAATGAAGTCAGCTCCGCTCGTGCATCGCTCAACAGTTCGGACAAGGATTCGCCGCCGTCACTGTTGTACTCCATTTCCTCTGTTCCCATATCAGGGTCCTCAGACTGAAAAGAGAGCAGCAGGTGTACCTGCTTGCCCTCTCTGATATAGGTTAAATGAGTATCGTCAGGATAATCATGGGTAAAGCTCATGGTGATCTTCTCATCAGGAGCTTTGACGCTTTGATCCACCGCAATCACCTCTGCATATCTGCGGAGGGGGCTTTCCTTTCACCGCTTCCGTGAATGGCCGGCTGCGCCAGAGCGTCACGAACAGAGGTTTTCTCCCGGGTTTTGTAGCTCTCCATCATGGCTTTCAGATCACGGTTGGAAACCATACGGGAAGTGTTCTCGAAGATATTCTTACCGTTTTCATCCTGCCCGGTAATAACGGAACGGGATACCCTGGTCTGACCGTCAGCGGAAACCTTCATCCACATGCCCTTGCCAAACTTGTCCTCATGGACACGATTGGCTCCGACCACAATGGATTCCCAAGGTGTCTTGTCTTCAGGGTCGGCATTGGGGATCTTGATTCCGACGCATTCCTTACCGGTTTTTGCCATGAAAGGTTTTCCAACCAGGCCTTTTCCAAACTTGATCACCAGTTCCTCGCGCTTGACAGTGCTCTTTTCAGTGTTTTCCATTTTCTTTTGCTCCTTTATCAATGTTCAAGATCAGAATGATCCTTGTTTTCGTTCTTGGGAAAAGGATGAACGTATGCCTCAGTCATATTGCGGTATTCGTTCATTTCTTCCCGGACAGATTTTTTCTCACCGTTATTGATGATGCCGTCGATCATGTCGTAATCATCTTCCAGAGACATTTCCGCATTTTTCAGCGCATTCTCGGGCGGTTCAAAGCCAGTGATCACTTCAAAACCGGCTGGCTCAACATAATAACTGGTAGCAATCCCACGAATACTGAGCACAACAACATCGCTGACGCTCATGCTCCGGCCTGCGTAATCAGCCGGATGCTCAATATTGAACTGAGTAAAAAGCTCATCCAGAAAATGATACGGCTGATCCAGCTTTTCGTCCGGAATCTGCCCCGTATACACCTGGTCATAAGTGCTGAAACGGACCATAGTATCCACATCTTTCGACCTGACAGCAACAACACTGCAGCTACGCGGGCCAAAGGCAAGGTAGAAATCAGCAGTCCGTAAAGATTCGCCCTGGATCGTAATGCGGTTTGTCTCTTCCGTTGGAAGAACAGTGAAGCCATCCTCACGAAGACGAGCCATGGCTTCGGATCTGTTGTAGAAGGACACTCCATTAAGATTCTCTGCCTCAGTCATGATCTTATCGCGGAATTCAGTCACATCTTTCTCCACCTGCTTTAATGACGCAAAACGAAGGGAATGATAATCATCGCCATCTTTGACCTGGAAGATGGCGAAGGTACCTTCAGGAAGTCCAGGTTTATATTCAATCATCTGCTTTTCCTCCACTTCTTTCACTTGCAAAGTACAAGACCGCTGTTATGGTTCTCTTCTGACAGAATCAGCGCATAACTGGCCCCATTCGTTCCATAGGGTTCCCAGCAGATTCGAAGGCCGTAAGATGTAGGTCCTTCATCCCGATAAATGGTCAGCTCAAACTCGGGATCGTTCCAGTAAACCTTTTGATTGGGATCATACTTATTGATTGCCCACTGACCGCTCCATTCCGCAGAATCAGCAGAAAGGCGACCGTAAATGGTGCCATTGCTGTCAAACTTCAGATGATCAGCATTCCCGGCATCACCGGCATATACGCTCCAGTCGCCTTCAAGCACACGCTTTGCTTCTTCTACTGAGTAAATAACCATCGTGTCAGACAAAACGTTTGAAAGCACAAAGCCCCGGAAAAGCTTGTCATCCTTCACACCTTCGATATAGCTCCATTCGCCCATAGTCCCCAGACAGGTCACATGGCTGTCAGCGGGAATCTCAACCAGCGTCCCCTGATTACCAAGAGGATCATCCGTTACTTTGACATCTTCCATCGTGACAACAGCGGTGTTTCCCAGGTTCAGTTCAGGAACACTCATACCGGCAGGAATCGCTTTTGCGCTGATATACCCGATCCGATAAAACTTATCGTTGACATCGTATTGAACCATGAGCCAATCACCTTCGCGGCCAAACACCTGCACCCAGTCATTCGTGCTAACCTTGGATTTGCCGCCAGCGCCACGTATGCTCTTGATATCAGGTGCTGAATAAACCGCATAAACCTGTGCAGCATCAAAACCAAACACTTCAGCGGACAGCGTACCTGCGGGGATTTCAGGGGCATAAATGCTCTGGGGACTATCATCCTCCGTACTGAAGGTAATCTGAGCATTTACTACGTTTTCTTCTGCGACAGCGCAGATTGTCAGGGACAGAATCATTACCAGTGCCATAAAGGTGGCAAATACCTTTTTCATTGTCATTTCCTCCATCGTTTTCAATTGAATACAGGGCGGATTCTTGCGCTTCCGTCCTCAGCACAGTCCAATAAGAGAGTTGCACTGAAAGTCTTTCCATTCTTGGATTTGAGCCCTTTGGCAAACACCTTGCCATCAGATAAGAGTGTCCGGATCATGTCAGTGGTGGGTGGTTTGCCTCCGCTTTGAAGAAGACGATTCTTCTTCCACAGTCGGAAAGAGCAGACGCGGTTTTCGCAGAAAAAACCGGTTTCTTTTTCAACAACGGCAGCTCCGCAGTTTGGACATTTCCCAACTTTTCCCGCGGCAGGCGGAAACAGCGTGTCCGCGATCGGATCACGCTGTGCGTTCTGGATCAGGAAAGAAATCAGACCTTTGATGTCCATCAGAAATGCTTCCGGATTGAGCTGACCGTTTTCGATCTGTTTCAGTTTCTGTTCCCACTCTGCCGTCAGCAAAGGAGATTGAAGCTGTTCAGGCAACACAGCAATCAGGGAGGAACCTTTCTCTGTTGGAATCAGGCTTTTTGTCTTCCCGGAACCCTTGCGCTCAATGAGTCCTTCAGCGATCAATTTCTCCAGGATTCCGGCCCGAGTTGCAGGGGTACCGATGCCCTTACGCTCGGCATCCGCTGGCATTTCAGCATTCCCGGCATTTTCCATAGCGGATAAAATTGTGGCTTCTGTGTAATGCTTGGGAGGCGTGGTTGTCCCTTCCTTCACAGATGCTTTCACGTTTGGCAGGATGCTTCCGTTTTGCAGGCTGCTTGGAAAGGTTGTTATTTCATCATCCTCGAAGCTTCCACGTGTTCCATATGCGCCTCTGAATGTGTTCCATATGCTCTTCCAGCCCATTTTTGAGATAGACTTGGCTTTCATGGTGAATGTGTGGTTTTCACAGATTGCAGTCACTGTCCTGGTTTCGAGCAGGCACGGTTCACCCAGTGCACAGAGCATCTGAACAATGATCAATGTCAGGAGTGTGCGTTCACTGTCCGTCACTCTGCCCTCCAGGGCCTTCTGGTCTGCTGCTTTCCATGTGGGAATAATTGCGTGATGATCTGTTACTTTTGCATCGTTGATAACCCGCATAACATTCGGATTCTGGTTCAGCCCTGCGACAAAAGGCAGGCTGGAAGACAAGGATGCAGCCAACGCATCCAGCTTGCTTCCGTCCGCTCGGGTTAAAAACTGGCTGTCTGTACGGGGATATGTGATCATCTGCTTTTCATACAGGCTCTGTGCGTAGTCTAATGTTTGCTGGGCGGTAAAACCAAAGATCTTATTTGCTTCTCTCTGTAGTGATGTCAGATCAAAGAGCCGGGGCGGTGCGATAAGGGACGATTTCATATCAATGTTTGTAATCACAGCATTCTTCCCGTTGCACTCCTGGCACAACGCATCCGCATCCTCTCGGTTTGAAAAGCGCTTGGATGCAACAGAGATCCCTGATTCGAGCTGAACCGTATAGAACTTTTCAGGGACAAAAGAACGGATATTGTCTTCTCGATTAACGATCATCGCCAATGTGGGCGACATCACCCGTCCAACCTTCAGTGTTCTTCCATACAACATGGAATAAAGCCGTGTCGCGTTCATACCGACCAGCCAGTCCGCGTGCTCCCGGCAAAGGGCAGCCTTGTATAAATTGTCATACTCGGAAGCGCTCTTCAGATTGCTGAAACCCTTTTCAATGGATTCCTTTTCAAGAGAAGAAATCCACAGCCGCCGGACGGGCAGCTTACAACCAGCCATTTCATAGACCAAGCGGAAGATCAGTTCACCCTCCCGGCCCGCATCCGTTGCACAGACGATTTCAGTCACTGCCGGGTCATGCATCAGCTTTTTCAGCACAGCAAATTGCTTGCCGGTCTGACTGATGACTTTGTACTTCCACTCGTCCGGAAAGATCGGGAGATCTTCATATCGCCACACCTTGTATTTCGGATCATAATCTTCAGGAACGGCAGAGGCTACCAGGTGCCCTAGACACCAGCTGACAATCAGGCCATGTCCCTGCAGATAGCCATCATGTTTTTCATGCACTCCTAGCGCATCCGCGATGGAACGCGCGACACTGGGCTTTTCAGTAATGACAAGCTCAGCCATCATACTTACCTCCATTTCAAAGCCCCGGCCTGAGTCTCAAGCCGGGGCAGAATTGTTGTTTCGCTTATTCGTCCGTATCTTTGTCTTCTTCCTCATCCTCATCGTCATCATCCAGATCATAACTGGAGGAAGGCTTTGAAGCTCCGCTCTTTCCCTTCACTTTCAGGAAGTAGAAGGCAGCTCCGCCAATAGCCGCAATAATTAGCACCAGGGCAAGAATGCCGGTTGTCTGATTCTTTTCAGGCTTTTCAGCGGGCGGCTCCGTTGCAACAGGAGCAGAAGTCGGAACAGGAGTCGCAGCAGGCTGTATGGTGGGTTCGGGCGTGACATAAATGACCTGAGGCGTAGCGGTGGGCATTTCATCCTCGCTCATCAGGGACAGCAGATCACGTTCGTCCACCAGATTCAGGAAGTAGGTCTCATACATCTCCGCATCTTCATCAATAGGCTTATCGTAGTCGATCACCAAATAAAACACATTTCCGCTCTTGGTCTGCATGGTTATAAACTGCTTGTTCGTAGCAGCGGAATAGAGGACATCCAGGGTATGACCATTTCCATCTGCCAGGTAAGGCATACCGGGGCCAATGGTGATATATTCCGTTTCCACAACCGGAGTCGGAGTCGCCTCAGGCTGCACGTAGATGATCTGCGGAGTCGGGTCTGCAGCAGTCTGATACGGAACGCCGGTAATGGTCGGATTAACCGGCCATTGCGTAGGCGTTACAGGCACATCGGTTGTCTGCGCAGACTGCGTAGCACTGGGCGTATTCTGCGGAGCTGATGTCGGTTCCGTATAAAAAGGATTATCCATGCTCACAGGGCTGGAAAAGTTGCCGGCATAGTCAAAGGCACGTACAGCCAGATGCTTGTATTTGCTCAGTGTCTCCGGAATATGAATATCCAACAGACCATTCTCAACAGTCGTGAACAGCAATCCATTGACCTGAATTCCAGCAACACCGGATTCTCTGTCATTGGCCTGGATATGAAGGTTTTCACCTTTAATCTCAGCCCGCAGAGAAGGCTCGGAACGATCAAACACTTTCACTTCAATGCTTTTCTCATCGGTCTGCCCATGCGGATCAGTGATCCTGACCGTCAGTGTACCGTTGTCATTAACGGAAATATCAATATTCCCATTATGAGACATGAAGTAATCCGTCGTGATATCGTTCCAACTGCCGCCAAATCCATATTCAACCCTTTGTACACCGGCTCCGCTCATATCCACGATCTGAATGGTAACCGTGCCCTTGGCAACATTCGTCCAGGCGGTAGGCAAAACAAAAGAGATATCATATTGTGTCTCCGGCTCCAACGGCGCTTCCGTTGGCAGCGGAACCGCAGTCGGAGCGGCAGTCGGAGTTTCTGTGTTTTCCTGTTCGTATTCCTGTGTGATCATTTCTTCCAGGATACCCAGCTCTTCTGCATATTCATCAGGCAGAGACGCGGCGACAATTTCACTGATGGTCATCGGTTCCTCAGCAATACCTGTTTGAGTACAGAGCATGCATACCATCAGGAGAGTCACGATCAATGCCCTCATCATTTTATTCATCTTCGGTTTCCTCCTGTTCAATTTCAATTCCCTCATAGCCAGGGAATTCTGAAGCCGTTTCAGGCTGAACATAGTCGTTCTGCGGCAGGCGCTGTAAGTTTTCAGGCAAACCGCCCTGGCGGAAATAATTGACCATCTGAGCAACTTCCTGCGCGGTAACATGAAACTCAGTCATCAGATTGTAGATCTCCGTGCTCCGGATCTCTTTTTCCTTACGGCGAACCTCAAGCAGCCTTGCCTGACGCTCTGCTATTTCCACTTCCAGGCGATCTCCTAGTTCATGAAGCTTATCAGGGTCCTTGGGAAGGATCATCCTTTTCTGATCAGTCATTCTGTTTCCTCCTCATATGGAAGCCGACCGTAGCAATCAAAATGTTTCTGCCATCTGTCGTCTTCAAGGTTGGCAAATCCGATGGGATCACCAGCATGGATCATCATATGATTGCCCACATAGATCCCAACATGCGTGATTCCTTTAACTTCAGGCCCCATGGTTCCATGGAAAAACACCAGGTCTCCCGGTCGGATATCGTCAGGATCGACTTCTTCGCACAGCGTATGCAAGCCAGTTGCTCCGCGGCGGCCGGTATTATAGACACCTGAATGGATAAACACCCATGATACAAAGCCGGAGCAGTCGAATCCTTCACGGGGATTGGAGGCTCCGTAAACATATGGAAATCCGATATATTTGTCTGCTTCCATCATCAGTGCGGCAAAGTTCCCATCAGAAAGCAGAAGCTCATCCGGGATTGTGTACTCAAGGAGCTTATTCTTTGACTTCACTCCATGCAGTTTCACATTTTCTCTTCCCACCGATGTGACAGTGTGAAGCAGAACAAGCTCGCCGTTGCCGTCATCGCCATTCAGATAAACATAGCAGTCATCTATTGTGAATTCTCTTTCCTGGCTCTCATCCTCAGCGTTTTCCCCTGAAACAGGGATTATCCACATCAGCATCACCATACAGAGAATGGCACCAATGATCCTGATGAATCTTTTTTCTTTGACAATTGAATAGTTCAAATAGGCTCTTCTCCTTTCGTTGGATTAAAAATGGGAGCCTCGACGCCGAAGCTCCCGGATTGTTAATAGGGTACCCTGCCGTATGAATGGAAATGTTGCACCCAGTAGTGATCATTCAGGTCAGCATAGCCACAAGGTGAACCGCAGTGAATCATATGGTGATTTCCAACATAGATCCCTACATGCGTGATGCCGCCCACTTTTTCTCCCATTGTGCCCTCAAAGAACACAAGATCGCCTGGCCTGACTTCATCTTCACTTACTGTTCTGCATAGGCTGTGAAGGCCGTTTGCTCCAAGGCGACCGGTGTTATATACGCCGGAAGCCGTGAACACATAACTGACAAAGCCCGAACAGTCAAAAGATGTTTCAGGTGAAGCACCGCCCCAGACGTAGGGGTAGCCAACATACTTGTTTGCTTCCTCCATGAGCTTTGCAAACATGGGATCAGCATCCAGCGTTTCCTGCGGTATGTCATAGATATACGGATCTTTCAGCGGTACCGCATATTTTCCATGGAATATGCCTTCCATGTTTCCATGAGTGGCCATATACAGTGCGTACATGCCCATGGTGTGATGGCTCATACTGATTACCGGAGTATGCGACAAATCATAGTTTTCCAGAGTGACATTGCAGATCGTGTATTCATACGGAACGTCTTCCTCGTACGTATATGATTCCAGCTTCTGCTGTCCTGTGTCCGGATCTGTCACCCATCGTGTACCGGACTGTGTTTCTGTCCGATAGCGGATCTCGGTTGTTATTTCCTCTGTTACCCTGTATTGCAGCTTAAAGTATTTTTCGATCACTGGCATAGCCTTGTCCATGTCCCATTCCTGGCCGTCATAATAGGCAGAGATGATTGCGATCAGTACGTATGGGTTATGCCAGATTTCATCCTGTTCGACATGATATTCATCATACCCCGGATGCACATCCTTATAGTGATCCATTTCATATTTCAGATCCTGCTCTTTTGCCAGATAAGCCCGTTCCGCAGCACGTACATCGTCTTCTGTGGCCGGGTATGTGCCGATCACAACGGATTCAAGAACGGACTGCGCCAGAGGAGTGCAGGATTGAACCGCACCCATGATAAGGAGCAGCATACCACCAAGCAATCCTAACAGCAGGAGCTTACCGGGTCGCTTCCTTATCGCCTGAACAGCATTGGAGATGACGGTTTTTACATCGGAGACCGCTTCCTCTGTCTTCTTCCGGGTGTTGTTGAAGGATGACAGCGTAGATGACCCTTTTCCGGCTTTCGCAGCGGCATACTCCCTGCGAATAGCACGTTTCTGTTGCCACCTTGAATACGGATTTGATGTGAAATTCGGATTCTCGTTCTCTTTCGCTGCTTGGAGAAACCTTACATTTGCCTTGTCAAGCTGCTTCTCTGCTTTCTCCATCTGGCGATATGGTCTGAGCTTCCTTGCATGATACGCATGGTCTCCCATGCGCAGTGCAGATTCTACTTTCTCTTCCGCCTTCAGACTGGCGGTTGCGGCCACATTATCATCTTCATTGGCCTTTGCGGCATTCCGGTGTATTTCTGTGTTGATCGTCCGTACCACAGTGGAAGAATGCTGCATTTTTGAAGGGCGTTCCTTAACACCTTTTTCAAAGACCAGCCGTGTGGCTTTAGGTGCTACTGATGCAGCAGCGGAAGGGCTTCCGGATTCTACCGCCTTTTCGACCAGCGTTTCCTTGATATCAGCAACCTTGTCAGGCTTGGCAGCAGATTCATGTTGGACTTTATAGCTTGCTTTCCTGCCATTCGTCCGGGATGTTTCCTTTGTCTTGATTTCCGTTTTTCCGGCCGTACTGTTCTGAAGTGATTCAGGCTCCGGATTCGTCTTTTTTGTTTCCCTATGAAAAAACTGTTTTTCAGGAGAACTCTTTGAGATTGCATCCGATACCGATTGATCAACACGACCCTCTGAAGAGACAGGCACACTGTCAATCGCGCCATCAGAGGCTTGATCTATCACAGCGTGCCTGTGCTTCATCAGTTTCTTCTGAGCGGAATCATACTTTTTCTGTGCCTTCTGTACCTTTTCAATTGGTTTTTCAAGCTCTGGGGCTTCCAGCTCCTCCTTTGTGAACAAGAGCCGGGGAGATCCGCGAATATTCCCTGATTCCTTCATTTACGCCACAGCCTCCTTTTCAGGCTCTTCCGTATGCTCGGCAAACCAGTTTTCAAACATGGCTTCTTCTTGCCGGCTGTAATAACCAGAGATTCTGCAGGCGCAAAAGATAAAGAGTACCAGGAAAGCGACAAAAAGGGCACCGATTACAATAAGCACAGTTTTCATAATGATTCCTCCATTTTCAGGCAACCTGTTTTTCGTTGGGTTTGGTGGTCATAATGCTGTAGAGCTTCAGATCCTTCGGGAAACGATCAATGA
>Ga0310695_10002573_pt1 | contig 37890 bp, 32 predicted proteins | sample RumenRJG_04DNA_FD_203882 | JGI IMG/M metagenome (GOLD analysis project Ga0310695, IMG submission 203882) | Bovine rumen microbial communities from Lethbridge, Alberta, Canada - RJG_04 (v2) (version 2) | ecosystem: Host-associated > Mammals > Digestive system > Stomach > Rumen | place: Canada...
AAGCCGTCGTCGATTTCGTGGTGGTCATCTATTGCTTATTTGGTCAGCCTTTTTGCCATTTTTATTTTTGTGGTAGGGCTGGCTTATTTTGCTGCTCGCTTTCTGGGCGGGCGGTTTGCACAGCAGAAAATGGGTTATGGAGGAAGGATACTTTCTCATCTGCCACTAGGGCCTAACCGTTCGGTCTGCATCATTGAGATGGCTGGCCGTATATTCATGCTTGGAGTGACTGAGCATTCGGTTACCTTGCTGGCGGAAATCAATGATCCCGATGAGATCGATCGTCTACATCGGGATGAATTGACAGCTCCTAAAGTTCCCGAAATGTTTTCGCAACAATTTGGGGCGTTGTCTGACTTTGTGCAAAAAGTGCCACCGATATTCCGGAAGTAAGCAGCATGGTTGAGATTGAGAAAGGATTGTAGGTGCTTGAAACGTCGGGAGGTTTTGATTTTGCTGGGAGGCTTGGCCTTCCTGCTATTTATGACAAATAATGCCTTGGCGGCACCTTTGATTCCTACTGTCAATGTAGATGTGGGAACATCGGATAAGCCACAGGATGTAGCGGTTACGCTGCAGGTCATGGCATTGCTGACGGTATTGACGCTGGCACCTGGAATCTTGATCATGACGACGTCGTTTGTGCGTATCGTTGTGGTTATCGGATTTCTGCGCAATGCTCTGTCGACACAGAATGTGCCGCCGAACCAAATCGTTATCGCTTTGTCGATGTTCCTGACATTCTATATCATGGCTCCTTACTGGGGACAGGCTAATGAAAATGGCCTCCAGCCATATCTTGCTGGACAGATTACGCAGGAGCAGGCTTTGGAGAATGTTGTAGAGCCAATCCGTGAGTTCATGTTCAAACAGACACGTGAATCGGATTTGGCCCTGTTTGTCAATCTGTCTGATGCTGAGCGCCCGAATGGGCCGGAGGACGTATCGACGTTTACGCTGATACCGGCATTCATCATCAGTGAACTCAAAACAGCATTCCAGATTGGTTTTATGATCTATGTGCCGTTTATCGTCATTGATATGATTGTAGCAAGTACATTGATGTCGATGGGTATGATGATGCTGCCGCCGGTCATGATATCGCTGCCATTCAAGATCTTGCTGTTCGTCATGGTCGATGGCTGGCACCTCTTGATCAAGTCGCTGATCGTCAGCTTCAAATAGCGTTGCTTTTACCGGGAAAGGGGAGAGGATAAGATGTCCGGAGATCTGGTTATCCAGCTCGGCCAGCAGGCGCTCTGGATCGTCATGATCGTCTCCGCGCCGATGCTCGGCCTCGGGCTGCTCGTCGGCCTCGCGGTCAGCGTATTCCAGGCGACGACGTCGATCCAGGAGCAGACGCTCGCGTTCATCCCGAAGATCATCGCGGTATTCGTCGCTATCCTGCTGTTCGGCCCATGGATGCTCCGCATCATGGTCGAGTACATTACGAATCTTCTGGTGAATTTGCCGAGTTATATCAGCTAAAGGGAGAATTCTATGGATTATTTTACCCTTATGCAGGATCACGCAGCGGTATTTCTGCTGATGCTGACCCGTGTCAGCGGTATTTTCATCATCTCTCCTTTCTTCGGCAGCATCAATATCCCCGTGTATATCCGTGCGGCGGCATCGTTCGTGTTCACGGTCGTCCTGTTCCCCGTCGTGGACAGCCTCGGGGCCGTGCAGGCACCGCCATCGGTGCTCGCCTACTCCATCGCGGTTCTCGAGGAACTCTTCATCGGCTGGCTCATCGGCTTTGTCGCCTATGTGGCCTTCTCCGCTATCCAGATGGCCGGCAAGATCATGGATATGCAGGTGGGCTTTGCCATTGTCAATGTGATGGATCCAACTTCCGGTCAGCAGATGCCGCTCATCGGAAGTTTTCTTTATAATTTGGGGATCATCATCTTCCTCGCGACGAATGGGCATCACATGATCATCGCGTCGCTGGTCGAGAGCTTCCGCGCCGTGCCAATCCTGACGATGCAGCCGAGCCTGTCGCTGCCGGTCATCCTGACGGATTTCGTGGCGGCGACGTTCGTGACGGGCATGAAGATTGCGATGCCCGTCACGTTCGCGATCCTCCTGACGAATGTCGGGCTCGGCATCCTTGCACGCACGATGCCGCAGATGAACATCTTCGTCGTCGGTATCCCGATGCAGCTCATGATCGGCGTCGGCGTGCTCTCGATGCTCCTGCCGTTCTACGTTCTGTTCCTGGATGTGTTGTTCAATGAAATGTATGGGAATATCAGCATTGCCCTGCGCGCACTCCAGTAGCGTGGAATGGGAGGAAAGGTTGCCGTTTGCCCTCGACCTGCAGCTGTTTGCGGACGGGGACAAGACCGAGGAGCCGACCAGCAAGCGGCGCAGCGATGCGAAGAAGAAAGGCCAGGTCGGCCGGAGCACCGAGCTCAGCACGGCCTTCGTGCTGCTCATCGGTTTCTTCACGATCAAGATACTCGCGCAGTCTATCTACAACGAGCTCTACGCCTATATGACCTATATCTTCGGGCATCTCGACCAGACGCTTGACGTCGAGAACATCGTCAATCTGTTCCTCGAGGCGTCCATCGTCTTCGGGAAGACGGCCCTGCCGATCATGCTCGCCATCATGCTGATCGGGCTCGGCATCAACTTCTTCCAGGTCGGGCTGAACTTCAATACGGAAAAGCTTGAGCCGAAGCTCAGCAACCTGAATCCGATCAACGGCGTCGGCCGCATGTTCTCGAAGCGTTCGCTCGTCGAGCTCGTGAAATCCCTGCTGAAGATCATCGTCATCGGGGCGTTCCTGTACATGGTGCTCAAGGATCAGATCCTCGCGATGCCGCAGTTCATCTACTACGACCTCGATACAAGCCTCGGGCAGATGATCAACATCGTGCTGAAGATGGCCTTCCAGATCTGCGGGGTCATCATGGTCATCGGTGTCCTTGACTACGGCTATCAGAAATGGCAGACGACACAGGATCTGAAGATGACGAAGCAGGAGGTCAAGGATGAGTTCAAGCAGACCGAGGGCGACCCGCAGATCAAGGGCAAGATCCGGCAGAAGCAGCGCCAGATGGCGATGGCCCGCATGATGAAGGAAGTCCCGAAGGCGGATGTCATCGTCACGAACCCGACGCATTTCGCGGTCGCGCTCGAGTATCATAAAGGCATGACAGCGCCGAAAGTTCTCGCGAAAGGACAGGATCTCGTTGCACAGAAAATCAAGGCCATCGGCCGCGAGAACCACGTGCCGCTCGTCGAGAACGTGCCGCTTGCCCGTGCGCTCTATCGGACTACCGAGATCGGCGATTTCATCCCGCAGGAACTCTATCAGTCCGTCGCGGAAGTTCTCGCCTATGTCTACCGTCTGAAGCATCACCGGACGGCGTAAGCCGCCTGTTTCTATTTCGTTCAACAAGAAGGAGAAATGCGTATGGCTGCAACCGGAGCCGCTACCCTGAAGTCGGGGGGCAACTTCATCCAACGATACAGCGATGTCCTCATCGCGGTAGCCATCGTCACGATCGTCGTCATGATGATCATCCCGCTGCCGACGTTCCTGCTCGATCTGCTGATCTGCCTGAACATCACGATCGCGCTGCTCGTTGTCATGGCGGTCATCTACAATGTCGAGGCACTCGACCTGTCGATATTCCCGTCGCTGCTGCTGATTACGACGCTTTTCCGGCTTGCACTGAATATCTCGTCGACGCGACTGATCCTGCTCGATGGCTTTGCCGGCGAGGTCATCACGGCATTCGGTAACTTCGTTGTCGGCGGTAACGCAGTCGTCGGTTTCATCGTGTTCGTCATCCTCGTCATCATCAACTTCATGGTTATCACGAAGGGCTCGGAACGCGTGGCAGAGGTCTCTGCACGATTCACCCTCGACGCGATGCCGGGCAAGCAGATGTCCATCGACGCGGATCTGAATCAGGGTGCAATCACCGACGCGGAGGCGCGCCGCCGCCGCGAGAAGATCCAGCGCGAGGCGGACTTCTTCGGCGCCATGGATGGTGCTTCGAAGTTCGTCAAGGGCGATGCCATCGCGGCCATTATCATCATGTTCATCAACATCTCTGCGGGCTTCGTCATCGGCATGCTGCAGCGCGGCCTCGACGCACAGGCGGCCCTGCAGCAGTACACCCTGCTGACCGTCGGCGAGGGCCTTGTTTCGCAGATCCCGGCCCTGCTGATCTCGACGGCTACCGGCCTCATCGTCACGCGTGCCGGCGCAGAGGGCAACCTCGGCCGCGATCTCGTCGACCAGCTGTTCCGCAATGACCGCATCTTCTTCATCCTGTCCGGCGTACTGGTATTCTTCGCCATCGTGCCGGGCCTGCCGGGCATCCCGTTTGCGACGCTTTCCGGCATCTGCGCGTTCATCGGCTACCAGCTCAAGCGCGGCACGGAAAAGGTGCTGCCGGCCGAGGAGAAGACGAAGGAGAAGCAGAAGGCGGTCGAACGCCGCGAGGCGGCGAAACCGGAGAATATCGTTTCGCTGCTGCATGTTGACCCGATGGAGCTCGAGATCGGCTACAGCCTGATTCCGCTCGTCGATACAGGACAGGGCGGCGACCTGCTCGACCGCATCGTCATGATCCGGCGGCAGTGCGCGCTCGAGCTCGGCCTCGTCGTGCCGACCATCCGCATCCGCGATAACATCCAGATCAAGCCGAACGCCTACATCATCAAGCTGAAGGGCATCGAGATCGCGAAGGGCGAGCTCATGCTCGACCATTACCTCGCAATGAACTCCGGCACGGTGTTCGAGGAGGTGCCGGGCATCGAGACGACGGAGCCGGCTTTCGGGCTGCCGGCGCTCTGGATCCCGGAGAACGAGCGCGAGCAGGCGGAGCTCAACGGCTACACGGTCGTCGATGCCGTCTCCGTGCTCGCGACGCATCTGACGGAGGTCATCAAGCAGCATGCTGATGAGATCCTCGGCCGTCAGGAGACGCAGAACCTCATCGACAATCTCAAGAAGACCAACGAGGCGCTCGTCAGCGAGGTCGTCCCGAACCTCATGAGCATCGGCGAGGTGCAGAAAGTCCTGCAGGGCCTGCTGCACGAGCGCGTCTCGATCCGCGATATGGAGACGATCCTCGAGGTGCTTTCCGACTACGCGCGCGCGACGAAGGATCCGGAAGTCCTGACGGAGTACGTGCGGCACGCGATGGCACGCCAGATCACGCAGCAGAACGTGCAGAACGGCGTGCTGCCCTGCGTGACGCTCGACCCGGCGCTCGAGAACCGCATCGCGGGCGGCATCCAGCGCACAGATCACGGCTCGTATGTGAGCCTCGATCCGGATTCGATGCAGAAGCTCGTCGAATCGCTGAACAAGGAGCTCGAAAAGCTCACGAACATGGGCTATCAGCCCATCGTGCTGACGAGCCCGGCCGTCCGGCCGTACTTCCGCAAGCTCGTCGAGCGCTCCGTGCCTGGCATCATCGTGCTCTCGCACGCGGAAATCGAGCAGTCCGTGGAAATCCAGATTCTTGGGGTGGTGAAGATCTAAGTGCAGATCAAAGTATTCAAGGCTCCTACGATGAAAGAATGCATGGAGCAGGTGAAAAGGGAGCTCGGCAGGGACGCCGTGATCCTCCATACGAAGAAATACAAGGACGGCGGGTTCTTCGGCTACGGCGGATCGGAGGTCGTCGAGGTCACAGCGGCCATCGAGGATCAGCCGGAGAACCAGCATGAGCCGGCGAAGCCGACGAAGAAGGCTGCGCCAAAACCCGTGATGCCGGCAAACGTCCTCGGGCAGTACAAGACGGCGGGCACGCAGGTCGGCGTGGATATCGCGGCCAAAGAGACGATGCCGGGCGCGCAGACGGCCTATATGCCGCAGCAGCCCGCAGCGCCTGTGATGCCGGCACGGCCAGCAGCGCCCGCAGGGAATATGGCGCAGGCCAGCCGTCCGGAGGATCAGCAGAAGATCCAGCAGCTCGAGAATGAGCTCGCGCAGATGAAGTCCATGCTCGCACAGGTCATGAGCAAGAACGAGACACCGGGCAAGGTGACGCTGCAGGAGGCTCTGCAGCGTCAGGGCGTCACGGAAAGCATCTTGAAGGACTTCGCGGCGCAGGCATCGGCCGGCGATACGCTTGTCGACGAGATGGCGCCCGAGGCGCACGACATCCTGTCGGCGTTCCTCGATAGCAATGTGCCGTTCCGGCACGGCCTCCGGAAGGGTGGCGAAAAGCCGCATATCGCCGCGCTGATCGGCCCGACCGGCGTCGGCAAGACGACGACGCTCGCGAAGATCGCCGCGCGGCTCGTGCTCGAGAAGAATGTCCGGGCCGCATTGATCACGGCGGATACCTATCGCATATCGGCAGTCGAACAGCTCAAGACCTATTCCGATATCATCGGACTGCCGCTCGAGATCGTCTATACACCGGATGAATTGCGCGTCGCGATTCACAAGCACCGCGACAAAGATCTGATCCTCATTGATACGGCGGGTCGCAGCCAGCACAACGCGTACCAGATGAAAGAGCTGCAGGATTTCCTGAAGGTTTCGCCCCATATCGAGAAGCACCTCGTCATGAGCGCGACGACGAAAGACCTCGACGCGGCCGATATCTTGCAGAAATTCTCTGTCTGCAAGCCGGACGGGCTCATCTTCACGAAGACCGATGAGACGCGCAGTCTCGGCCTCATCGTGAACCTGCTCTATCAGCGCAAGGATATCAGGCTGTCGTTCCTGACGAACGGGCAGAGCGTGCCGGACGATATCCGCGCGGCGGATGCCGGCACGCTCGCGGATCTTCTGCTCGGAGCCTGAGGCCTATGGCAGATCAGGCAGCAAGGCTGCGTCAGATTGTCGGCAGCCGGAAAGAACAGAAGAGGGACGAGGAACAGCGTGACGCCGGCCTGCCGCGCGTCATTGCGGTCACGAGCGGCAAGGGCGGCGTCGGCAAGACCAATCTCGCTGTGAACCTGTCCATCGCGCTCGGCATGGCGGGAAAGCGCGTGCTGCTCATCGACGCAGATCTCGGCATGGCGAACGTCGATGTCGTCCTCGGCAGCCATGCGCGCAGGCATCTCCTGAATCTCATCGAGGAGGATGTGACCCTCGATGATGTACTCGTGCATGGCCCCTATGGCGTCAACTACATTTCCGGCGGTTCGGGCATCGAGAAGGCGCGCGCGTTCAGTGACTGGGAGCAGTTCTGTCTCCTGCAGAAGCTCGCGGCCTGCGGCGATATCGCGGACATCATCCTGCTCGATACTGGTGCGGGCCTCGGGAAGAATGTCATGGATTTCGTACTGGCGGCCGATGAGGTGCTGCTCGTCACGACGCCGGAGCCGACCGCACTGACCGATGCCTACGCGATGATGAAGGCGTACAGCGTCTACGCGGAGGAAAAGAACCTGAAACTCGTCGTGAACCGCGTCTACGAACCGGAGGAGAGCCGCGATGTCGTCGCAAAGCTCGAGCAGACATCCGAGCGCTTCCTGCACATGCGGTTCTCTTGTCTCGGCTACCTCTATGAGGACCGTGCAGTGCAGCTGGCCGTGCGGCATCAGGTCCCGTTCCTGATCGATGCGCCGGACTCTGTGGCCGCGCGCTGCGTCAAAGGGCTCGCGGAAAGCCTGCTCTACGGAAAGCAGATGAAGGTGAGCCGGGGCTGGAAGGGATTTTTACAACAAATTTTTCACTTTCCACGTTAAACATGGAGGAACTTTACGATGGCAGGCGAAATAATAAAAGCAGAGAAAGTCTTGAAGATAGGTCAGCGACTGGAATTTTACCTGGAAGGCAGCGAGGAAGGCTATAAGAGCCGTCTGGAGGATATCCAGAAGGACCGCCTGATCGTGGCCATGCCGTTTGACAAGAAACGCGTGCCGATCATCCCGGTTCGCGGGGATTCTATCTATGGGCTCGCCAGTGGGGAACAGTGCCGTTACCGCTTCCTGACGACATTTCAGGGGGCTGCGCTCGATGGGCAGGTTCCAACCTGGACCATCGTGAAGCCGGAAACGGTCGAGCGGCATCAGAACCGCGAGTTCGTGCGCGTCCGCGTGAGCCTGCATCTCCGCATTCGCCTGATCGACGAGGAAGGCCGCATCGAAAAGCCCTTTGAGACGGACTCCGTCGATCTCAGCGGCAATGGCATCGGCTTTGTGCTGGATCGTCCGGTCAAGGAAGATTCGCAGGCCACCGTTGAGATCAGCGAGATTCCGAATGTCGGCACGCTCAATATCCTGTGCCGCATCGTCCGCGTCATGCGCGTTGAGCGCGATGACGGGACGAGCGTCTGGCGCATCGGCGCGGCATTCCAGAGCGTGCCGAGGGGCGTGACCAACAAGATTGTTCACTATATTTTTACCATACAGCGGCAGAGCATTGCCAGGGGGATCTCCATTGTGGACTGATTCCCGGGATACAGCGATATCGGTTTCTGGCCGCCCTGCCATAGCGAGGTGATGGGAATGATTCGTATCCTGATTGCGGATGATTCCGCCTTCATGCGGAAGGTGCTCTCGGATCTTTTCCGGAAGCAGCCGGATTTCGAGGTCGTCGGGACCGCGAGGAACGGCGAGGAGGCGGTGCGGCTCGTCAAGCAGGAAAAACCGGATCTGCTGACGCTTGACGTCAACATGCCGGTCATGGACGGGCTCAACGCACTCGCCGTCATCATGGACGAATGCCCGATGCCGGTCGTGATGCTGAGCAGCCTGACCCAGGAGGGCACGGATGCCACGGTGCGCGCGCTGAGCCTCGGCGCCGTAGACTTCATCAGCAAGGCTGGCGGCTCGATCTCGAAGATCGATACGATTGAGCCGGAGATCCTGCAGAAATGCCGGAATGCGGTAAAGGCGCATGTGCAGAAGCCGCAGAAAATGCAGCAGAAGCCCGTGCCGGAAAGGCCGGCCGTGCCCGTCATGCGGCGCGTCCAGCTTCCAGGGATAAAGAAGGAGCCGCCGCGGCAGGAAACTGCGAGACCGGCCCTCGGCCGGAAGCCGAATCCTCTGCTGCAGCGCCGGAAGCCGGAGTTCCAGCCGAAGCCCGTGATCATCGAGCGCGGCAGCGGGCAGAAGCTCGTCGCCATCGGGACGTCGACGGGTGGGCCGCAGGCCCTGCAGAACGTCATCACGCGGCTGCCGGCGGATCTCCCGTGCGGGGTCGTCGTCGTGCAGCACATGCCGCCGCATTTCACAAAGGCGCTCGCGGACCGGCTGAATACGATTTCCGCCATCGCGGTCAAGGAAGCGGAGGACGGGGAAATCATCCGGCCGGGGCAGGTCTATATCGCGCCGGGCGGGTTCCACCTCCGCGTGATGCCGGACGGCACAGACCGCCGCATCGCGCTCGGCACGGATCCGCCGGTCGGCAATCACCGGCCCTGCGTCAACGTGATGTTCGATTCCGTCGCACCGTTCGGGCAGAAGGTCACGGCGGTCATCATGACCGGCATGGGCTCCGATGGCTGCGAGGGAATGAAGAAGATAAAGGCCGCTGGCGGCTACAGCATCGCGCAGGACGAGAACACCTGCGTAGTCTACGGCATGCCGCGCGCGGTCGTCGAGGCCGGGCTCGCCGACGAGGTGAGGCCGGTGGAGCAGATTGCCGGCGCGATCGTATCGGCTGTGAAGCGCTAACTTTTTAGGGGGAATACAAATGGACACGAATCAGTATATGGATATGTTCCTGGACGAGTCCCATGAACACCTGCAATCCTTGAACGACGGGCTTCTCAGCCTGGAGGACAACATGGAGGATACCTCGGTCGTCAACGAGATCTTCCGCAACGCGCATACGCTCAAAGGCATGTCGGCGACCATGGGCTACAACAAGATCGCTGAGCTCACGCATGAGATGGAGGACGTGCTCGACCTCATCCGCAACGACAAGCTGAAGCTCGACGAGAACATCATCGACATCCTGTTCAAATGCGTTGATTCGCTCGAGCAGATGATCGATAACGTCGGCAACGGCGATCCGGAGGATCTCGTCGATGTCTCGGACCTCGTCAAGCAGCTCAGCAAGATCTCGAAGGGCGATGTGCCGGAGGCCAAGGGCATGACCGCACCGGAGACCCCGGCTGCGGCGCCGGAAAAGGCAGCGGCTCCGGCAGCGCCGACCATCGAGCTCACGGATGTCGACCGCGACGTCATCCGGCAGGCGAAGGAGAAGGGCCTGCTCGCGATCCACGTCAAGGTCACGCTCGCGGATACCTGCCTGCTGAAATCCGCCCGCTCCTACATGGTCATGAATGCGCTCGACGAACTCGGCGACGTCATCAAATCCGTGCCGTCGGCTGAGGATCTCGAGCAGGAGAAATTCGATAAATCGTTTGATGTCATCGTGATCACGGCATCTGAGCCGAAGCAGGTGGAGGAAGCGGTCAACTCGATTTCCGAAATCGCCGAGGTGAAGACGGCCGTCGTCGATCCGGATGCTGAGGCCGCGCCGAAAGCGGAGGAAAAGGCGCCGGAGAAGAAGGCGGAGCCGGCAAAGGCTGCTGCACCGGCAAAGAAGGCCGCGCCGGCGAAGAAAGCGCCGGCCAAGAAGCCGGCCGCGCACAAGAAACCGCATCAGAGCCAGTCGGTCCGCGTCGACATCGACAAGCTCGACAGCCTCATGAACCTCATGGGTGAGCTCGTCATCAACAAGGTCCGCCTCGAGCAGATCGGACAGACGCACCGCATCGCGGAACTCACGGAAACGCTCGAGCAGATGGACCGCGTGACGACAGACCTTCAGAACATCGTCATGAAGGTCCGCATGGTTCCGGTCAGCTCGGTATTCAACCGTTTCCCGCGCATGGTCCGCGATATCGCGAAGGAACTGCATAAGGAGATCAACCTGACCATCGAGGGCGAGGAAACCGAACTCGACCGCACGGTCATCGATGAGATCGGCGACCCGATCATGCATCTGCTGCGCAACTCCTGCGACCACGGCGTCGAGGAGCCGGACGAGCGCGAGGCCAAGGGCAAGCCGCGTACCGGCGAGGTCGGGCTCATCGCCCGCCACGAGGGCAACAACGTCGTCATCATGGTCACCGATGACGGCGCGGGCATCGATGCCGACAAGATCCGCTCGAAGGCGGTTGAGAAGGGCATGATCAGCCAGGAAGAGGCCGACAAGCTCGACGACGCAGAGGCAGTCCGCCTGATCTTCCTGCCGGGCTTCTCGACGGCAGACCACATCTCCGATATCTCCGGCCGCGGCGTCGGCATGGATGTCGTGCGCAGCAAGATCGAGGCGCTGTCCGGTCACGTCGATGTCGAGACGAAGATTGACGAGGGATCGATCTTCAAGATCAAGCTGCCGCTGACCCTCGCCATCATCCAGGCGATGATGGTCCAGGTGCAGGAGGAGATGTACGCGATTCCCCTTGGCTCCATCGACAGTACCATCAACATCCAGCCGACGGATATCCAGACCATCCAGAACAAGGAGGTCATCGTCCTGCGCGGCGAGATTATCCCAATCATCCGCATGGAGCAGGTTCTGCAGGTACCGCATGTCAAGGACGCCGAGGATATGTTCGTTGTCGTCGTGCACACCGGCGAGGCCAAGGCCGGCATCGTCGTCGACAACCTGATCGGCCAGCAGGAAATCGTCATCAAGGCGCTCGGCAATCTGTTCTCGGGACTCAAGATGTTCTCCGGTGCGACGGTCCTCGGCGATGGCCGCATCGCCCTGATCCTTGACGTCGCGACGATGATGCAGTAAGAGGAGGTACAGCGACATGGCTAATGAAGAAATCAAACAGAATGACAATGGCGAAGGGATTCAGGTCGTCGCCTTCAAACTCCTGAATGAAGAATATGGTATCAGCATCCTCAACGTGCAGGAAATCCGCAATCTGACGGATATCACGCGCGTCCCGTTTGCCGCTGACTACATCAAGGGCGTCATCAATCTGCGCGGATCCGTGCTCCCGGTCATCGACCTCAAGAAGCGCCTCGGCCTCGCTGACGCGCCGTACACGGACAACACGCGCATCGTGACGGTCAATGTCGGCGAACTGCACGTCGGCATGCTCGTCGACGCCGTGACCGAAGTCCTGACGATCCACAGCAAGCCGGTTGACCCGAAGAAGGCTATCAACGGCAAGGAAATCACGCGGTATCTGAGCGGGATCGGCAACGTGGACGGCAGACTCATCATCATGCTCAATCTCGAGGAAATCGTCGGACTGGAAAAGAAAGACGAGAAATAATCAGCGCTTCCATAGGGCGGCCTGTCCGATGGACGCAGGATGAGGTGTTACGATATGTCAGATGAATTGAACCTTACGCCGAGCCAGCTCGACGCACTTCGGGAGATCGGCAATGTCGGCGCGGGAAACTCCGCGACCGCACTGTCCCAGATCATCAACCGGCGCATCGATATGAATGTGCCGAAAGTCGCGCTGGTACCGCTTGACGCGGTGCCGGATATGGTCGGCGGGCCGGACGCTATCGTCGTCGGCGTGTTCCTGCGCGTCTACGGCAAGGCCCCAGGCAATATCCTGTTCCTGCTTCCGCAGAAGAGCGCATTCTACCTCGTAGATACGCTGATGGGCCGGAAGCATGGGCAGACGCAGAAATTGGATTTCATGGATGAATCGGCATTGATGGAAATCGGCAACATCCTTTCCGGAGCTTATCTCAACGCGTTCTATACGTTCACCAATCTGTCGATGCTCCCGTCCATCCCCGCGCTCGCGATGGATATGGCGGGTGCCATCCTGAACGTCGTGCTCGTGCAGCTCGGCCAGATGGGCGACCAGGCATTGGTCATTGAGACGGAGTTCTTGTCGGAGGATGACGGCATCAGCGGACATTTCTTCCTGGTGCCGGATCCCGGATCGTTGCAGACCATCATATCTGCGGTAGGAGTTGAGTGATATGCCAGAACTGATCAAAGTCGGCATGGCGGATTATAAGGTCGGGAAAGCACCGGATACGCTTATCAGCTATGGTCTTGGATCCTGCATCGGCATCTCTCTTTACGACCCGCAGGCAAAGGTCGGTGGGCTCCTGCATATCATGCTGCCGGACAGCAAGCAGGCGCGGGCGAGCGACAACCCTGCGAAATTCGCCGACACAGGAATGCCGCTGCTGCTCCGGGATGTGCTCGCACTTGGTGCCGTGCGCAGCCGCCTTGTCGCGAAGATGGCGGGGGGCGCGCAGATGTTCGCTTTCGCCAACGCGACGGATATCATGCGCGTCGGCGCACGCAATGCGGAAGCCGTGAAGGCCATCCTGAGCGATATGAAGATCCGGCTGCTTGCTGAGGATACCGGCGGCACCTATGGGCGCACGGTCTCAATCGATCTCGAGACTGGCTCCTATAAGGTCAAGACCATCAATAAAGGCGAGAAAGAGATTTGAACAGGTGATGGATTTTGCTTAAATTTCAGATATCCCTGCTCATCGCCATTCTTGCAGCGCTCGCTATCTGCATCGCGGGAGTACTGCGGGATATCCGCGGGACGACCGTGCTTCTGCGCATGGTCATCGGCGCGTTCGCTTCCGGCCTGTTCGTCTACCTCGTGACCTTTATCCTCGAGGCAAAGGGCTGGGTGCTTTTCGATAAGAGCCTTGACAAGGCTCTCGATGAGGCCGTAGAGGCCGGGCAGGAGGAGAAGGCGGAGGCCGCAGAGACGGACACGTCGGCTTCCGGCACGGTGCAGCCGGATGCGGCACAAGGGGACGATGCGCAGGATGCGCAGCCTGAGGACGGCGGAGAAGAAGGAGGCTTCCAGCCGCTGGCCTCGGAGAATCTGCGCCATGTGGACACGGAGAAGAGCAGTTAACGGCGAAAGGGGGTCGATGGCATGGATGCGGAGAGCAGAAAGAAAATCGACGTCGAATCGCTATGGCGGCGTTATCAGGAAGACCGGAATACCGATCTGCGCAACGAGCTTGCGGAATACTACCTGCCGCTCGTCAAGATGACGGCCGGGCGCATTGCCATCAGTCTGCCGGCGCATGTGGACCGCGAAGACCTGCTTTCGAGCGGTTTCTTCGGACTGCTCGATGCCATCGAGCGCTATGATCTGTCGCGCAAGAACAAGTTCGAGACGTATGCGGGTGTCCGCGTGCGCGGTGCGATGCTCGATTACCTGCGTTCGAAGGACTGGGTTCCCGTCACGACGCGTCAGAAAATCCGGAAGTATGAGAAGGCGGTCAGCGACCTCGAGGGGGAACTCGGCCGTCCGGCGACGGACGAGGAGCTGGGGGCGCGTCTCGGAGTGGACGAGAAAGAACTGCGGAAAATCGAGAAACAGGTCAGCGTCGCGACCGTGATCCCGCTCGAGGATTATCTGCGGGTCGATACGCCGGTATCCGGTGAGGCTGGCCCGTCGGAACAGGCCGAGAAGCAGGAGCTGAAAGAAGAGCTCGCGCAGGCCATCGACCAGCTTCCGGAAAAAGAAAAGATCGTCGTCACGCTGTATTACTATGAAGAAATGACGTTGAAGGAAATCAGCCTTGTCCTGCATCTGACCGAGGCGCGCATTTCCCAGCTGCACACGAAAGCGGTTTTCCGCCTGCGCGGATTCATGGCGCAGGAGAGTGCCGGACAGGAAGCAGAAGGCGCGAAAAAGAAGAGAAGCAGCAGAAAAGGATAATCACACAGGGATAATGGGAGGCGGACAATCATGGAGGATCGCGCAGTACATCCGACAGTGGGGAGCAGAGCGGATGGCTATCTGTTTGAGTTCCGCGAGGATGGTGTCTATCTGACTGTCTATCCTTCCGGGGATGAGATTCCATTCGAGATGTCCGATCTGCAGCAGATCCTGCAGGATTATGCGGTGGACGGCTACGATGTCGCGGAACTCGCGGCGGCCGTGCGAGCCGCGACGGGCAATCCCGTGAAGATCGGCAGCCGGTACCATATTCCCGGTGACTCAGCGAATGGTCAGGAGGAAACGGAGCCGCAGACCGCGGCAATCCTCGTCGAGGTCAGCCGCGACAAGATGCAGGCCCGGGTTGCCTTCGATACGAGCGAGGGCGGCACCCTGCCGAGCGCGGAACAGGTGCGGGAGGCCCTCGCGGAAAAAGAAGTCGTTTTCGGTATCGACGACGCGGCCATCGCGGCGGGAATCCAGTCGTCCGTGCCGTTTATCGCGGCAAGGGGCCGCGCACCGATCAATGGCGAGAATGCACGGATTGTCCGGTATTTCGACCTCAGCATCAAGGGGAAACCGGCGCTGCAGGGAAACGGCGGCCGTGTCGACTACAAGAACATGAACCTGTTCGTGCTTGCGAAAAAAGGCGACCTGCTCGCGGAGCGCATTCCGCAGACCGAGGGCAAGGAGGGCATGAATGTCTACGGCATCACGGTCGCCGCGCGCAATGGGCGTCCGGTTCCCGTGCCGAATGGCAAGAACGTCCATGTCGAGGAAGAGAACAAGATCATCGCGGATATGGACGGGCAGATCACGGATACCGGCAAGAAGATCGGCATCGACCCGCATCTGGTTATCGACAGCGATGTCGGCGTCGGCACCGGGAATATCGACTTTGTCGGCAGCATCGAGATCCATGGCGGCGTGGCCGACGGATTCAGCGTCAAGGCGACCGGCGACATCGAGATCCACGGGCTCGTCAATGGCAAGGTCGAAGGGCAGAACGTCTACGTCGAGGGCGGCATCAGCGGAACGGATCGCGGCGCGGTCAAGGCACGCGAGAATATCCGCGCGGCCTTTGTCGAGAACGCGAAAATTGAGGCGGGCCGGGATATCTACATCTCCGATGTCATCCTGCACTCGGATGTGCAGGCCGGCAAGCATGTCTATGTCGAGGAGGGACGTGGGCAGATCACCGGCGGCACGATTGCTGCTGGTGAGGAGGTCCGCGCAAAGAAGATCGGCAATACGGCTTTCGTCGTCACGCGCGTATCCGTCGGCGTCAATCCGCGCGTCGAGCGGCAGTACCGGCAGCTCTGCCGGGAGTACAAGGAAAACAAGACGCGTTTGAAGCAGATTGTGCAGATGCTCAATACTTTGCAGAAAATCGATACGTCGAAGCTGCCGCCTCAGCGCGTCGCCCAGATTGCGCAGCTCACGCGCTCGCAGTTCCCGCTGGCAGGCAAGCTCAAGCGCGACGAGGCCCTGATCAAGAGCCTCGAGACGGAGCTCGCCAATATGAAGCATGGCAAGGTCCGCGTTTCGGATACGATGTATCCGGGCACGCGCCTCTCCATCAATTCGGTGCTCGAGAACGTGCAGTCAGAGATCCAGCACTCGACCGTGCAGGTCCGCGACGACGATATCGACATCGGTCCATACTGATTCCGCAATGGGTTCCTCTGCCCACGCGGCGGAATCCGTTTTTCATATTCCAGAGGAAAGAGGGCAAGAGCGATGGATGTTACCCCGATGAGCTTGCAGATGGTGGTTCCGCGTGCGACGGACGCCGGCCAGGTCCAGCACAATATGAATCAGGCAGCGGCCCTGCAGCAGGATTTTGAGGCCGTCCGGCAGAAAGCGGACGACAAGCTGAAGCAGTCACAGGTCCGGGAAAAGGACAATGTCGAGGACGGGCGCGTGAAGGATGATCCGAACCGGAAGAAAGGGCAGGGCGGCTACGCCGGGGATGGCGGGCAGCACCGCGGCGGTGAGGACGAGCAGGCGGCGGAGCCGCGCTACGCGGTCGACCCGACGCGCGGACATCATCTCGATATCAGCTTATGACCGGCATGCGGTCGGATTTGGAGTAAATGACGAATGGTTACGGAAGTTATGGGGTTCCTGATCATTTTCGGGGCCCTTCTTTTTTTTACGGCACGGTATATCGCGCGGAAGCGGACGCAGCCGGTGCGTGAGCGGCGGGAACTCACGCAGTCGACCGAACATCTGCGCGAGGAGCTCGAGCAGTCCGCGAATGCGATCATCGGGCGGCTCGGCGGTCATGTGGATCACCTCGAGGCTTTGCTGAAGGACGCCGACGCGAAAACCGCCGTGCTCGACGCGCGCATTGCGGAATGCCGCAAGCTCGAGGCGGAGCTCGAGCTGCGGTCGGCAGAACTCTCCCAGCGCGCGCAGCAGACACTCGCGGTCACTCAGCTGCAGCAGAAAGCGGCGGCCTACCCGATGCCCGAGCCCGAACGCGTCGACGCCAAGGATTTTGCCGCGGTGCTCGAGGATTCGATGCAGAGGGATGCGGAGAGCCAGCAAAACGTCAGCTACGACCAGGCGGTCAGCCTTGCGGCGGCCATGCGGGAGCCGAAGGCGCCAGCCGGAGGAGAGCGCGGCTGGGATGGAGAACCGCAGGCGAGGACAGGGCAGGAGCAGGCAGGCGAGCCGGAAAGCAGTGAGGGACCCCAGCAGGAGAACCTCACCGCCAAGGCGCGGGCCATGCTGCTCGGCGGCTTCACGGTAGAGGAAGCCGCGCGGGAGACGGGCCTCGGCAAGGGCGCCGTCCAGCTCATCCAGGAAATGACACAGCGCGAGATCGAGAAAAATGGATAAAAGCCAATCATGGTAGCAGACGAACGGAGTTCCGATTCGCCTGCTGCTATTTTTTTTGAGAAAAATTCTCTTTTACCGTTGACAAATACCCCTAGGGGGTATATGATACAGACAGACTTGAGAGGAGGCGGGAACCGTGACGGAAAAGACAGAAGAATTGGCGGAAAACGGGACGAAGGGGGCCTGTGCCTGCGAGCACGGCATCCATTCCCATAAATACCGCGATAAGGACGGCGAGGAGTATAAATGCCTCGTGCGACGTCTGAACCGCATCGAGGGGCAGATCCGCGGTATCCACAAGATGGTGGATGAGGACCGGTACTGTGTGGATATCTTGACGCAGGTCAGCGCCGTGCAGTCGGCACTCAACGCATTCACGAAAGAGCTGCTGAACCAGCATATCCATGGCTGTGTCGTGCGGGATATCCGCGCGGGCAACGACGCCGTCGTCGACGAGCTCTGCGCACTCCTGCAGAAAGTCATGAAGTGAATCACCCATAGAAATCCGTGGAACCGGTATATCCTATCGGTTCACGCTTCCGAGGAGGCGGAAATCCAAGATGAAGAAAGAACGTTTTGATGTGACCGGCATGAGCTGCGCCGCGTGTTCCGCGCGCGTCGAGAAAGCCGTATCGAAGGTAGAGGGCACGAAGGATGTCAGCGTCAATCTGCTGACGAATTCGATGCAGCTCGAGTACGACGAGAACCAGACCAGCCCGGCCGCCATCATCCAGGCCGTCGTCGATGCGGGCTACGGCGCGAGCGTCAAGGGCAAGCCGTCGGCCGCTGCGGCACCAGCCGAGGATCCCGTGAAGAAGAATATGGAGGAAATCCGGCACCGCCTGATCGGCTCGGTGATCCTCGTGATCCCGGCGCTTTACCTTTCGCTGTACGGCCTGCTGAACCGCGTGTTCGGTCTGCCCATTCCGGGCTTTATCGACCAGTGGTTTTCGGGCCCGGAGAACGCTGTGATCTACGCCTTGACACTCGTGGCGTTCGTCCTGCCGATCATGTACCTGAACCGGCGCTATTACGTCGTCGGGTTCCGGAACCTGTTCCGTGGCGCGCCGAACATGGACAGCCTCGTCGGCATGGGTTCGATGTCGGCCTTCCTGTTCGGTGTCTTCGCCCTGTTCCGCATGAGCTGGGGCATGGGGCATGGTGACTGGGCGCTGGTGTCGGAATACAGCACGAATCTCTACTTTGACTCGGCCGGCATGATCGTCACGCTGATCACGGTCGGCAAATACCTCGAGGCCCGGGCGAAGGGCGAGACGAGCACGGCGCTCAAGAAGCTCATGAATCTCACGCCGAAACAGGCAGTCGTCGTGCGCGGCGGGGCCGAGACCATCATCCCCGTCGAGCAGCTCCGGCAGGGCGATGAGGTCGTCGTGAAGCCGGGCGAGCGCATCCCAGCTGACGGCACCGTCCTTTCCGGCCAGACGAGCATCGACGAATCCGCCATCACGGGTGAGCCGATGCCGGTCGAAAAGCAGAAAGGCGACAAAGTAACGTCTGCGACGATGAACCGGCAGGGCACGATCCATTTCCGCGCAGACCGCGTCGGCGAGGATTCAACGATCCAGCAGATCATCCGGCTCGTCGATGAGGCGTCCGGCTCGAAGGCGCCGATTGCGCGTATGGCGGACAAGATTGCCGGCGTGTTCGTGCCGGTCGTCATCGCGATTGCCGCGGCCGCAGGGCTGTTCTGGTATTTCGCGATGGGCGCGAGCTTCGAGTTCGCGTTCTCGATTGCGGTCTGCGTGCTCGTCATCGCCTGCCCGTGTTCGCTCGGGCTCGCGACGCCGGTCGCCATCATGGTCGGCACCGGCAAGGGCGCCGAGAACGGCATCCTGATCAAATCCGGCGAGGCACTCGAGACCGCGCAGGCGGTCGATACGGTCGTCATGGATAAGACCGGCACGATCACGGAGGGGCATCCCGAAGTGACGTCCGTCATCGCGATGCATGGAAAGAGCGAGTCAGAGCTGCTGAGCCTCGCTGCGGGGCTCGAGGCGGGCAGCGAACACCCGCTCGCCGAGGCCGTGACGCGCTATGCCAAGGAGCACGGCGCAGCAGGCGAGCCGATGGAGGAGTTCTCTGCGCTCTTCGGACGCGGCGTCGTGGCAAAGGCGGCTGGCCATACCTATGCAGCGGGCAACACGCGCCTCATGCAGGAACAGAAGGTCGATATCTCGGCTATTTCCGGCCATCTGGCCGCACTCTCGGACAGCGGCGCGACGCCGTTGATCTTCGCGGAGGACGGGCAGGTCATCGGCATCCTCGGCGCGTCGGACGAGCCGAAGGCGACGAGCCGCGAGGCTATCGGGAAATTCCAGGCACTCGGCCTCCGCGTCGTCATGCTGACGGGCGATAACGAGCGCACGGCAAACGCGATGAAAGCGCGCATGGGCATCGATGCGGTCATCGCGGGCGTCCTGCCCGGCGGCAAGGCCGAGGAAATCCAGAAGCTGCAGGCGGGCGGCCACAAGGTCGCGATGATCGGCGATGGCATCAACGACGCGCCGGCCCTCGCGCGCGCCGACCTCGGCATCGCGATCGGCGCAGGCACCGACGTCGCGATAGACAGCGCGGACGCCGTGCTCATGCGCAGCGACCTGCTCGACGCGGTCAGCGCAATCCGCCTGTCGAAGGCCGTCATGAAGAACATCAAGGAGAACCTGTTCTGGGCGCTGTTCTACAACACCATCTGCATCCCGGTCGCCTGCGGGATTCTCTATCCGGCATTCGGCATCAAGCTTTCGCCGGTGTTCGGCGCGGCCGCGATGAGCTTGTCGAGCGTGTGCGTTGTCATGAATGCGCTCCGCCTGCGCTTCTTCAAGCCAGACCGCGAGCAGGAAAGCGTCCGGGCAGCAGAGCAGAAAGACGCCGCGGCGGCATATCAGGCCGCTGCGGATACCCATAAACAAGAATCCGCAGAAGATAGCGGAAAACAGGAGGAAAACAACATGGAAAAGACACTCAAGATCAAAGGCATGATGTGCGAGCATTGCAAAGCGCATGTCACGAAAGCACTCTCCGGCATGGACGGCGTGACGGATGTCGCGGTCGACCTCGAGGGCGGAAAAGCGGATGTCAAGGCGAGCCGCGACATCCCGCAGACGGAGTTCGCAAAGGTCATCGAGGATGCCGGCTACGAGCTCGTCGGCTGAGTCCTGTATCTAGGCATAAGCCTTCCTTTCGGGGAAGGCTTTTTTGATTGGAAAAAATCGGAAGATATGGTAAAATAATCGTTAGTGATTTGTCCGGCTTCTGCGCGGGACAGAACAGAGAGCAGAGGAAAACAGCGGGGGTGAGGAAATGCGGGGGAAAATCCGGGAGATCTGGCAGAGATTCAAGGTGTTTTGGACGAGGCATGTTTTTTCTTCGTTCCGCTCGACGGTGCTCTCTGTCTATATCCCGCTGATCATCGCGTTCATCCTTGTCACGGGCATCATTTCCTATACCCTCGCCGTGCGGCAGGTCGAAGAGAGCACGCGCAGCGAGGCCGCGAACCTCGTGCATCAGACGCGGCTCTACACCGACAGCCGCTTCCAGGCTATCCTCGAACAGATGACGGCGCTTGCTGATGATCCGGTCATCCTGCAGCTGCTGAGCAAGCAGGCGTCCGAGATCACGCCGCAGGACTATCTCGCCGTACAGTCCCACGTGGACACCATCCGCCTCTATAACAGCTCCATCATCGACACGGTCTATATCGACCTGAACCATGGGAATTTCCGATTCTACCGCGGCGATGATGACTACGCAGATCTGCTGCATAAGTATGAGCTGTATCAGAATACGATGACGAGCGAGGACGAGGAACAGCCGGAAATCTTGTGGAAAGTCGTCGGCGTCCCGCAGAATGGGGGCGGGCAGGAATCTGGCATGCAGACCGTGGATGTCCTGCGGCGCATCGGGCGGCACGATTCCGAGAAGAAGGGTATCCTGGTATTCCGTCTGCGCGAGGAATTCTTCTCGAGCATGATGGATCGGCCGCTGCTCAGCGGCCGGGGGTACCTCGCGATGGTCGGTCCGGAGGGCAGCTCGAATACGGTCAGCAGCGTGCCGCAGAATATGCGGCCGGATGCGCAGACGCTCAAAGCTATCTATGACTCCGAGACGACGGACGGCTATATCGAGTTCAAGAATACGGATGGGGAATGGATGGTCGCGGTCTATGACACGCTCGCGACCAATGGCTGGAAGCTCGCGGCGGTGTTCCGGCGCGACGCCCTGCTCGACAAGGTCGTCTATATCAAATACACGACGTTCGCCGCCATCCTGATCCTGATGATCCTCGCGGTATTCGTCACGAATCAGCTTTCGAGCCGCATCATGCGGCCGCTCAGCGACCTCGTCGAACGCATGAAGAAGATGCGTCATGGCGCGATCACGGCGCCGAGCGTCAAGAGCCTGCCCGCGCGGGTCATCACGGACCGCCCGCCGAACGAGGTCGAGATCCTCGGCCACGGCGTCGATGACCTCATGGGCCATGTCCGCGATCTCATGGCGCAGGTCAAGAAGGATCAGGAAATGCAGCGCGAACTCGAGCTCGCGGTCGTGCAGATGCAGGTGCATCCGCATTTCCTCTACAACACGCTCTTCGCCATCAAGGGACTCTGCGACATGGGCATGAATGAGGAAGCGAGCAAGATGATCATGGCGCTCGCGAATTTCTTCCGCATCGGCCTGTCGCATGGCCGCGAGATCATCCCGGTCTCGCAGGAGGTCGATCACGCGCGGAACTACCTCTATATCCAGGAGATGCGCTACGGCGATGTCTTCGCCTACCATTTCTCGATTGCGCCGGATATCGGAGACTACAGCATCATCAAGCTGACCCTGCAGCCGCTCGTCGAGAACGCAATCTATCACGGCGTAAAGGAAAAGCGCGGCAAGGGGAACATCGCTGTGACCGGCTGGATGGAGGACGGCATGCTGCATTTCACCGTCGAGGACGATGGCATGGGCATGACCGAGGAACGGCTGACGGAACTGCGGCGCGGGCTCGCCGAGTCGCGCCTCGGGAAGAAGCACGTCGGGTTCGGCGTATTCAGCGTATTTGAACGGCTCAGGCTTCATTATGGGGAGGAAGCGGGGCTCGAGATCACAAGTGAACAGGGGAAAGGCACATGCGTTCACGTCATGCTGCCGGCACAGAAGCTGGGGGAAACAGAACATGCATAAGATATTGATTGTCGACGACGACCGGATCATCCGGAAGGGGTTGCTGCAGACCGTACCTTGGGCGCAGAACGGCTTCCATGTGATCGGGGAGGCCGGGGACGGCGAGGAGGCGCTCGCGATGATCCGCAAGGACCATCCGCAGGTCGTCGTCTCGGATATCCGCATGCCGTTCATGGACGGGCTCGAGCTCGCGAAGCATACGAAAGAGGCATATCCGGACATCAAGTTCATCTTCCTGACCGGGTATGAGGATTTCAGCTACGCGAAGAAGGCCATCGACCTGCAGGCCGTCGACTATCTGCTGAAACCGGTTGAGCGCGACGTGCTGCTCGAAAAGGCCAAGAAAGCGGCCGCGGACTGGGATAAGGAGCAGGGCTCGAAGGAAAAGCTCCGCGAGGCGAAACCGTACCTGCGCTCCGTCCTGTTCCAGAAAATCCTCGCGGGGCAGGATTCCGAGCAGGAACTTCTGACCGCCGGTGAGGAAATGGGCATGTCGCTGCATCACCAGTATTTCCTCGCGATGATCCTGCAGATCGATGACTACACGCAGGAGGACATCCACCCGCGCGCCGAGCACAAGCAGCTCAGGCACATCATCGCCGCGAATGCCGAGAAAATCCTCTGCCAGCGCGATTACGGCGGCGTCATCAGGCTCGAGCACGACACGATGGTCATCGTCTTCGCTGCGGATATCCCGGACGATATGATGGAACGCGCCAAGGCGGTCGCCGAGGCCATCTGCGAGTGGTCGCGTATGGAGATCAAGACGACGCTGACCATCGGGCTCGGCACGCCGAAAAAGGGCCTGCTGAAACTTGCCGATTCGTTTGACGAGGCGCATTCCGTGCTCGCATTCCGCCACGTCATCGGCAAGGACACCGTCATCACGCCGGACGACCTCGACAAGCTCGTCAGCCAGGTGCAGGAGACGCCGGACGAGAACGACGAAAACCTCGTCGAGAAGGTCCGGCTCGGCCTCGTCGATGACGCCCAGCAGGTGCTCTCCGAGATGGAGCAGGCCCTGCGCGGCAGCGTGCAGAGCCTCGGCACCGTGCGCATGCAGGCCGTCGACCTCATGCTCGCACTGTTCAAGGGCGCAGAGGACTGGGCCCCCGACTGGAGCCACCAGCACGAGGCGAAGAAGACCGAATACTACAGCCGCATCAACGAGATGCAGACCGTCTCGGAAATCGTCGGCCTGCTGCGCGGGCTCGTCGATTCGCTCGCACACTATATGACCGACGAGAACACGCGCGAGCGCACCGATGTCATCGACGATGTCACGGACTACATCCAGAAACATTATGCCGAGCACGGGCTTTCCCTGCAGGATATCGGCCGCTACGTGCACATGAACCCGATTTACCTCTCCGTGCTGTTCAAGAAAAAGAAGAAGATCACATTCACCGGTTTCCTCCTGCAGATCCGCATGACAAAGGCGATGGAGATGCTGCGCTCGACCGACCTCAAGACCTACGAGGTCGCGGAGAAGACCGGATACAACAGCCCGGAGTACTTCGGAGCCTGCTTCAAGAAATATACCGGCTGTTCGCCATTGGAGTTCCGGAACAGGAGTTGACCGTCCATGCTGAAAAAAGCCATGCTCGCCGCGATGGCGGTTGCCCTCGCGCTTACAGCCGGCTGCTCGGTCCTCGATGCCGATACGCAGCCGCTGTCCGCGGTCAATAAGCCGGACGTGCCGGAAACGGAACAGACGACCATCGTGTTCTGGAATGAGAACGCGGCGGCGGACCGCACGGAATACTATCAGGAGCTGATTGACCGGTTTGAAAAGGAGAACCCGGATATCCGCGTCGAGTACGTCGGCCTGCCGAAGAAGGCGGCGCGCCTCAAGATCAACACGGCGATTGCGACCAATGAGATGCCCGATGTCTGCGGCATGCAGTCCGCCTGGATTGCGGAATTCTGCGCGAAGGGCGTTTTGCTCAATCTCGACCCCTATTTCGACGGCTGCTCGTACAAGGATGACCTGCTTCCGGACGTCCTGCAGGCGAACCGCGACCTGACCGAGGATGGCGGGCTGTACCAGCTGCCGGCCACGATGGGCATGGAGCTCCTCTGGTACCGTTCGGACTGGTACCGGGAACAGGGGCTCGAGCCCCCGCAGACCTGGGACGAATTCTTTGCCGATGCCGCGGTGATGAACCGCCCGGAACAGGGGAAGTACGGGTTCTCTATCCGCGGTGGGGACGGCGCCGGCCTGCAGCTCCTGCGCGCGATGTTCGCCTATTCCGGCGACACGGCGTTCTTCACGCCGGACGGGCACTGCGTGATCGATGATCCGATCTATGTGGATTTCGTCAAACGGTACCTCGGCCTCTATCAGAAGGATACGGCGACCGGGGATATCACGAACGGCTATCAGGAGATGGTCGCGGCGTTTGATTTCGGCCAGGCCGCACTCATCCAGCACAATATCGGCTCCTACGGCAGCCACGCGAAGAACCTGCCCGCCAGTGCCTACGCGGCAGCGATCCTGCCGCGCTCGCGGAAGGGAACCATCGTGCAGGAGGCGAACAACGTCGACGGCTACAGCATCTTCCGGAGCTCGCAGCACAAAGAGGCGGCATGGCGTTTCGTCCAGTTCCTGTGCTCGCCGGAAGTGCAGAGCTGGTGGAATGAGCGGATCGGGCAGATCCCGGTCAGCCAGACCGCGCTCAAGGAGGACTGGGTCAGCAAGCGCCAGCACATGCAGATTGCGCGGGAGGCGCTAAGCAGCCCCGACTTCCGCCTGTACGAGCCGCCGATGTATCTGCCGGACTACCGGCGGATCGTCGACAGCGCGGACGCCTACATCGAGCAAGTCATGATGGGCAAGATGAGCGTCGAGGACTTCCTGCATACCTGGGCGGGGCAGTTCGAGCGCGAGGAACAGAAATATCGGCAGAAAATGCAATAGAAAAGTGAAGAAAGAGGGAACAGGGCTTGAAGCGCGGGCCCTTTTCCTTTATAATAGATGCGTTAATACTTTGCCAAGATAAAGGATTCCGCGAAGTCAGCGGATCCTTTGTGCGTAAAAGGAGAAATGGATTTCATGGACCATCTCGCGAATACGGTCTTGCAGATGCTCGAAGGGTCGGAACTGACGCTCGAGATCTTCTGCATCACCCTCGTCCTGTCGCTGCCGCTCGGCATGCTCGCGGCGCTCGGCCGTCTATCGAAGCTCCGCCCGCTCTCGCGCGTCGTGGAGCTCTACATCTGGATCATGCGCGGCACGCCGCTGATGCTGCAGCTGCTTTTCGTCTACTTTGCCCTGCCGATGATCGGCATCAAGCTGCCGGACATCGCGGCGGCGCTGCTCGCGTTCACGTTGAACTACGCGGCGTATTTCGCCGAGATTTTCCGCGCGGGCATCCAGTCCGTGCCGAAAGGGCAGTATGAGGCGGCGAAGACGCTCGGCATGAGCTATTCCCAGACCATGCGCCGCATCATCCTGCCGCAGGTCATCCGCATGGTCCTGCCGCCGATCAGCAACGAGACCATCAACCTCGTCAAGGATACGTCGCTCATCTATATTCTCGCGATGAACGACCTGCTGCGCGTCGCGCGCACCATCGTGCAGCGCGAGTTCGATATGACGCCGTTCGTGATCGCGGGCATCTTCTACCTCGTGATGACGGCAGTGCTGACCTGGGGCTTCAAGAGACTGGAGGCGCATTATGGCCGCTACGCAAAATAATTCACAGGAGCCGCTGATGCTCCGCATGCACGATATCCATAAATCGTTCGGCGGCCTCGAGGTGCTGAAGGGCATCGACCTCGAGCTCCGGCAGGGCGAGGTGCTCGCCATCATCGGGCCGTCCGGGTCCGGCAAGAGCACCCTGCTCCGCTGCATCAACCGCCTCGAGGAAATCGACGCGGGTTCCATCGAGATCAAAGGCGAATCCCTTGCGGAAACCGATGGTGGCCATGCGAAATACGCGAGCGACGCGAAATGCCGCGAGATCCTCGCTTGCACGGGCATGGTGTTCCAGCAGTTCAACCTGTTCCCGCATATGACCGTGCTCGAGAATCTGCTCGAGGCGCCGATGCAGGTCAAGAAACTGCCGCGCGAGGAGATCGAGCCCTATGCGCGCGGCCTGCTCGCGAAGGTCGGCCTCTCCGAGCGTGCGGATTACTATCCCGCGCAGCTTTCGGGCGGGCAGCAGCAGCGCGTGGCCATCGCGCGGGCGCTCTGCATGAAGCCGGACATCATGCTGTTCGACGAGCCGACCTCGGCCCTTGACCCGGAACTCACCGGTGAAGTCCTGAAGACCATGCGCGAGCTCGCCGCGGAACACATGACGATGATCGTCGTGACGCATGAGATGGCGTTCGCGCGCGAGGCCGCAAACCATGTGATCTTCATGGCGGACGGGAACATCGTCGAGGAGGGCGAGCCGGAAGAACTCTTCGGCCACCCGAAAGAAGAGCGTACGCAGGCCTTCCTGCGCAACATGCTATAAAAACAGCCTTCCCCACAGGGGAAGGGGGACCGCGTAAGCGGTGGATGAGGTGTTGCCGCAATCCTTGCGGTACATAGAGATGTTCTTCGAGGCATCGTCAAACCGCATCTATCTGCCTGATGGGCAGCCACCTTCCACTTGGCGGAAGGCTTTTCTTGATTTTTTTTGCCAGAACGACGATAATAGAGAGGGTATTTTGATTAGTTGGAGGATGGACTATGAGGCGTGTCATCGGACGGACAATCTGTTTTCTGCTGCTGCTCTGCATCGCGCTGCCACTGGCTTCGGCCGGCGCGGCGGCGTCGGATTTCGGCGACCGCGCGCGGGACATGGCGGAGATCACGAACGTGCGCGTGAGCAGCGGCGAGAAGAAGATCCGTATCGTCGTCGATGCGTCGAAGCCCGTGACCTTCAAGCAGATGGCGCTCTCGAATCCGGACCGCGTGGTCGTCGATATCCCGGACGCCTGGATTCCGGCGAAAGTCAAGCGCGATACGAAGGTGGATAGCCGCTTCGTCGGTGCCATCCGCATCGCGCAGTTCAATCCGACGACCGTGCGCGTCGTCGTCGAGAACAAGGTCGGCAAGAACAACTACCATGTGTTCCGGCTGAGCGGCGGCACAGCGCCGGGGCGTGTCGTGCTCGATTTCGGCGATATCGGGCCGAGCACGCAGCAGGCGACGATTGCGGTGCCGGATGTCAAGCAGCCGGCAAAGACCAGCACGCAGCCGGCTGCGCCGGCCGTGAAACCATCTCAGCCAGCCGCAAAACCGGCGCAGCCAGCAAAGCCTGTAAAGCAGCCGGCCGCCACCAAGAAAGATACGCAGAAACCGGCCGCTACGAAAACGGATAGCAAGGCAGAGCCGACGAAAGCGCAGACGACGGAAAGCCAGCAGCCGGCAAAGAAACCGGATCCGGCCATCAATCAGCCGGCACGCGAGGCGGCGGAGAACCCGACCGATGCGGAAATCGACCGCATCACGGGGCTCAAGGGCCGCGTCATCGTCATCGACCCGGGCCATGGCGGGAACGACTCCGGTGCCATCGGGCCGACGGGCGTCATGGAAAAGACCGTGACGCTCCGCATCGGCAACGAGGTCGCGCGTCTCCTGCAGAATCAGGGCGCGACTGTCTATATGACGCGCACGACCGACACCGAGGTCTCGCCGAAGGGCGCGGACGCTTCTGACATCGAGGAGCTACAGGCGCGCTGCGACGTTGCGAACAACCACAAGGCCGACGTCTTCGTGTCCATCCACATGGACTCCTTCTCCGACGGGGCGGCGCGCGGCACGACCGGCTACTACTACTCGCTCGGCTCGAAACGCTCGCGCGACCTCGCCGACAAGATCCGCAGCAACGTCATCGACGAGCTCGGCACGCAAAGCCGCGGCACGCAGAGCTGCAACTTCTACGTCGTCAAGCACACCGATATGCCGGCGACCCTCGTCGAGGTCGCGTTCATCTCGAACCCGACCGAGGAAAAGCTCCTCGACAGCGAGGAGGGCGTCAAGAAGGCCGCCCAAGGCATCGCCGACGGCATCGCCGACTTCTTCGGCTGAAATAGGATATAGGAAAGGGTACGTATCAGGGATGTTGTTATCAGGATCGGGGTATATTGCAGGGCTGGACGGCTTGCGGACGTTGGCCATTGTCGGTGTGACGCTGTTTCATCTGTTTCCTTCCGTGGTTTCGGGTGGATTTCTGGGTGTCTCGTTCTTTTTTGTCTTGACGGGGTTCCTGCTCGCCTATACGAGCCTGCACGGCTGGAACAGGCACGGCGGTTTTTCTGTGCTGTCCTATTTCGGGAAGCGGATCCGGCGCATCTATCCGCTGCTCCTGCTCGTACTCGTCGCGACGTTCGGGGCCTATCATTTTCTGCTGCCGGATACGGTCGTTGCCTCGAAGGAGGAACTGCTCGCGATTGTCGCCGGCTATGATAACTGGTGGCAGATTGCGCAGAACGCGGATTATTTCGCGCGCATGAGCAATACCTCGCCGTTCACGCACCTCTGGTTTCTCGGCATCGAGCTCGAGTTCTATCTCGTATGGCCGCTGTTGTTCGGCCTGTATCTGCTGCTCCGGCACGTCGCCGGGCGGCGGTTCGCCGCGTGTGTTTTCGCGGGCGTCGGAGCTCTGGGCGCCGCGTGGATGACTGCTTCCTATCAGCCGGGCGTCGATGTCACGCGCATTTACTACGGTACGGATACGCGCGCGTATGCGTTCTTCTTCGGTGCGGCCATGGGCTTCCTGCGCGCGGAAGGGAAGGGCGCTGGCAAGCCATCCGCTACGATGGATTTTGTCTTGGGCCTGATCTTTTTTGCGGCCATGCTCGGCATGCTGCCGGCGTATCTGCTCGTGAGCGGGCAGGATGGCGCGACCTATCAGTATCTGCTGCACGCGATGACCCTCGTTTTCTGCGCGCTGCTATGGGTTACCGCCGATGGGGGACTGCCATTCGGGAAATGGATGGATGCTGCGCCGCTCCGCATGATTGGCAGGCACAGCTATGCGATTTATCTCTGGCAGTACCCGGTCATCTATTTTTGCAGCCAGCCGGTCGGCAAGGACTGCCCAGTCTGGACTGAGATCGGGGCAATCCTGCTGCTCGCCATCTGGTCGGATGCATTGCTCGCCCGCCTCGGGAAAATCCGGCTGCGTCCGCAGAGACTCCGCGTGACAAGCCGCCGCAGCCCCCGGTATACGTCAGCATTCGTTGTGACGCTGCTCGCCATCCCGTTTGCCGTGAGCGGCATTTTTGGCGGCATTGCGATCGCAAAGGCACCGGAGCACCCGGTATCGGAACTCCAGCAGGTTCTTTCGGCGAAGGCAGAGGAGAATGCGCGTGCGAATGAACAGGCGGAAACATCTTTCGACGAGGCGGTGCAGCCCGCGGAAAATGCGGTCGCAGTCGATGATGTCAGCCAATATGTGCTGCCGGGCGGCATCGTCGGCATCGGTGATTCCGTCATGCTCGGCTCGTCCGGCGCATTGCACCGCGTCCTGCCGAACTCGACCATCGACGCGGAAGTCTCGCGTTACGTCGGCGGCGGACTCGAGGTCGCGCAGGGCTTTGCGGCGCAGGGGAAGCTCGGGAACATCGTCATCGTTGCGCTTGGCACCAACGGCCCGATTTCGGGCGCCGACCGCTATGAGGAACAGACCTACGCGCTGCTCGACTACCTCTGCAAAGATCCCCATCGCACGGTGTTCTGGGTCAATGTCTATGCGCCGAAGCTCACCTGGCAGGACAGCAACAACGCGTTCCTCGAGAAAGTTACGGCCGTCTACCCAAGCGTCAAGATCATCGACTGGTACAGCCTGATCGTCGAGCATCCCGAGTGGCTCACGAAGGATGGCATCCATCCCAACGACGACGGCGTCGCCGCCTACGCCGCCCTCGTCCACGACACCATCTCGCGCGAGCTCATGAAACAAGCGGAACAAACGGAATAAAGAAGGAATAACGGCCGCTTCAGATCAATCTGCAGCGGCCGTTATTTTTAAATCGAGTATAGCTTTTCCATGAAAAGGCAGAAATTTAAAATGCATTTCAAGAATTGATAGGTTTCATAGAAAATCAGAATCCTTTTTTAGACAGCAAAAACCCCGCTCGGTGGAGCGGGGTTTTCTGATCCCTTTCTCTTGTGCACAGGAGAAACGGTTATTTAGCCAATGCATTGACTTTCTTTGCGAGACGCGACTTCTTGCGCGCTGCAGCGTTCTTGTGGAACACGTTGTTGGCAGCGGCCTGGTCGATGCGCTTGCATGCGACGTTCAGGAGGGATTTCGCCTCGTCGGCGTTACCAGCCTCAACAGCGTCGAGGACGCGGCGGGATGCCGTATGGACGCGGGATTTCTCCGCAACGTTCTTGGCATGGCGCTTTGCATCGGATTTCACACTCAGGATGGATGCTTTGATGTTCGGCAAATTGTTCACCTCCCTTGTCTCAGGCGTTTCCGCTTCAAATTTCGTTACCTACCCATTCTAGCATGATGCGCGCGGAAAAGCAACCTTATTTCGAAGAAATATTGCGGGCATGCGTCAGAAAATGGTATAATAGGGCGTATCGTGTGGCAGGAAGGCGCGGAAAAGGGCTTCCTGCCAGGAAAGAAAGGAAACGGACGAAGCGTATGCAGAATAAGAATATCCGGAATTTCTCGATCATCGCGCATATCGACCATGGCAAATCGACGATTGCCGACCGCCTGATCGAATACACGGGGACGCTGTCGGAGCGCGAGATGGAGGATCAGGTGCTCGACAACATGGACATCGAGCGCGAGCGCGGCATCACGATCAAGTCGCAGACCGTGCGCCTCGACTACAAGGCGAAGGACGGACAGGACTACGAGCTGAATCTCATCGACACGCCGGGCCATGTCGACTTCACCTATGAGGTTTCGCGGAGCCTCGCGGCGTGCGAGGGCGCGCTGCTCGTCGTCGATGCGACGCAGGGCGTCGAGGCGCAGACGCTCGCGAACGTCTACATGGCGCTCGACAACGACCTCGAGATCATCCCGGTCATCAACAAGATCGACCTGCCGAGCGCAGACCCGGAGCGCACGAAACACGAGATCGAGGACTCTATCGGCCTCGATACGTCGAACGCCGTGCTGTGCTCCGGCAAGACCGGCATCGGCATCCCCGAGATCCTCGAGGCGGTCGTGAACTACGTGCCGGCGCCGGAAGGCGACGAGAACGCGCCGCTGAAGGCGCTGATCTTCGACTCGTATTTCGATTCGTATAAGGGCGTCATCGCGCATATCCGCGTCATGCAGGGCCATATCAAGAAGGGCATGAAGCTCAAGATGATGGCGACGGGCAAGACTTTCGAGGTCACGGACGTCGGCTGCTTCAAGCCGCAGCCCGTCGATATCGGCGAGCTCGACACCGGCGAGGTCGGCTTCGTCGCGGGCTCGCTGAAGGACGTCCGCGACGTGCGCGTCGGCGACACGATCACGGCGGCGGACCGCCCGGCGGACGAGGCGCTGCCCGGCTACCGCGGCGTGACGCCGATGGTCTACTGCGGCCTCTATCCGGTCGACAGTGCGGACTACGACAACCTGAAAGACGCGCTCGAGAAGCTCCAGATCAACGACGCGGCGCTCGTCTTCGAGCCGGAGACTTCCGCGGCGCTCGGCTTCGGCTTCCGCTGCGGCTTCCTCGGCCTGCTGCATATGGATGTCGTGCAGGAGCGCCTCGAGCGTGAGTACAATCTGAAGCTCATCACGACGGCGCCGACGGTCATCTATCATGTCTACAAGACGAACGGCGAGATGGTCGAGGTCAGCAACCCGTCGGAGCTACCGCCGGCGACGGAGATCGAGCATATCGAGGAGCCGTACGTCAAGGCGACCGTCATCGTGCCGAGCGATTACGTCGGCGCGGTCATGGAGATTTCGCAGGAAAAGCGCGGCGAGTACAAGAGCATGGACTACCTCGACACGAACCGCGTGATGATCACCTATCATATCCCGCTGAACGAGATCATCTTCGACTATTTCGACCGGCTGAAATCCGCGACACGCGGCTATGCTTCGCTCGACTACGAGCTCGCGGACTACAAGGAGTCGAAGCTCGTCAAGGTCGATATCCTGCTGAACGGCGAGCCCGTCGACGCCCTCTCGACCATCGTGCACAAAGACCGCGCCGCGGCGCGCGGCCGGGCCCTCGCCGCGAAACTCAAGGAGATCATCCCGCAGCAGATGTTCGAGATCCCGATCCAGGCAGCCATCGGCTCGAAAGTCATCGCCCGCGAGAACGTGCGCGCCCGCCGCAAGGATGTGCTCGCAAAATGCTACGGCGGCGATATCAGCCGCAAGCGCAAGCTCCTCGAGAAACAGAAAGAGGGCAAGAAGCGCATGAAAGCCGTCGGTTCCGTCGAAATCCCGCAGGAAGCCTTCATGGCCGTGCTTAAGATTGACTGATGAACAAAGAAATGGAAACCGCTTTATCGGATGTTCCCAAATTTGTCTTTTGGGATTGACGATTCGTTTTAGCAGAGTTACAATGTAACGGTGCCTTGCGCTCAGCAAGGCACCGATTTCTGTTTTAGGAGGATTTTTTATGTCTAAGGAAAACGGGGAGAAGACTTCGTTCACTCCCCAGATGCTCCCGACGCAGTCGTATGAGGAAATCAATGCGTACGTGGTCGGATGGGGGCTTTTCTTTGCGGTGCTGTTCGCGCTGGCGGTCGGCTATCTCTGCCTGAAGATCGGGCAGACGGTCGATGCGTTCGCGCCGGTCTCCGTGCTCGCCATGGGTATGGCGGTGGTCTTCAAGCGCAAGAACGCGTTCCCGGAGACCGTGCACATCCAGGCCATCGCGAGCGCCGGCACGAATATCCTGGGCGGCGCGATGTTCATCCTGCCGGCCTTGTTCATCCTCGGCATCGAGGATCTGTCGTTCTGGGAGATGTCCCTGCCAATCGTCCTCGGCGGCGTGCTCGGCGTGTTCCTCGCGACGGTGTTCCGGCGGTATTTCGTGGAGGAAATGCATGACGTCTATCCGTTCCCGTCCGGTTCGGCGGCTGCGGAGGTGCTGAACTCGAACGAGGGCAGCAAGGCGCATATCATGCTGCTGTCGGGTGCGGTCGCGCTCGTCTACGACTTCGTGCTGAACACGCTCGGCTGGTGGCAGGAACTGCTGACGACGACCGTGTTCTCGTGGGGCCAGCAGCTTGCGGACAAGTACAAGCTGGTCTTCAGCCTCGATAACGACGCGGCGCTTTTGGGCATCGGCTATTTCACGGGCCTGCGCTACGCGTGCATCATCGCCGCGGGTTCGTTCTTCTCGTGGCTCGTCTGCATCCCGGTCGCTTACTACCTCGGCGGCGAGCACGTCATGGAGGTCAAGGGGGCCTCCGTGCTGCTCGCGGATGCGCCGGTCAGCGCCGTGTTCTCGCAGTACGTGCGCCATATCGGCATCGGCATGCTCGCGATGGCCGGCGTCATCGGCCTGCTCTCGATGTCGGGCGTCGTGACGCGCGTCGCGAAGCGCGCCGTGCTCGACCTGTTCAAGCGGAAGGAAACGGTCGAGGGTGGCCTGCTGCGTACGGAGCAGGATCTGCCGATGAGCCTGATCGTGTTCGGCAGCGTCGTGATGGCGCTCGCATTCGGCGTGTTCTTCCATCTGATGCTCTCGCAGTCGATGACGCAGACCGTTCTCGCGTTCGTCATCGTCGTGCTGTTCTCGCTGCTGCTGTCGGTCGTCGGCATCAGCTCGATTGCCTATACGGGCAATGAGCCGGTCTCCGGCATGACCATCTTCATGATCCTCGTCTCGGGCGTTGTCATGAGCGCGGCCGGCATGCACGGCAAAGCGGGCATCGTCGCGATCCTGATGATGTCGGCGTTCCTGTGCTCGGCGCTCGCGGTCTCCGGCAACTTCATGTCGGAGCTCAAGGTCGCCTATCTGACCGGCGCGACCCCGAAGAAGATGGAGCGCTGGCAGATCGTCTCGATCATCCTGACCGGCTTCGTGTCGGTCGGCGTCATGTTCATCCTGAACAGCGCCTACGGCTTCACCGGCGACGGTGCACTGCAGGCACCGCAGGCGAACGCGATGGCCGCCATCGTCGGTCCGATCATGGACACGGGCGAGGCGCCGTGGCCGCTCTACATGGCGGGCGCGTTCTTCGCCGTCGTGCTCTGGATGATGAAGATCCCGCCGCTGCCGTTCGCACTCGGTACCTATCTCCCGATGGGCATCAATACGCCGGTGCTCGTCGGCGGCCTGCTCTCGTACTTCGTCTCCCACAGCAGCAAGGATGCGAAGGTCAACGCCAAGCGCCTTGCGGAGGGCAACACGGTTGCCTCGGGCTTCGTCGCGGGCGGCGCCATCGGCAGCCTGATCTCGGCGGTCTTGCATATCGCCGGCATCGACTGGTTCCAGAAGGCCTGGGCGGCGTCCCCGGCTGGCACCTACCTCGGCATCTTCGCGTATTTCGCGCTCTGTGTCTTCCTGTTCTGGATGGCGAAGCGCGCCGTGCGTGAATAAGACAGTAACGGACTGCCGCGCCTTTGCGCGGCAGTCTTTGTATAAGGAGAAAAATATGCAATGGGGCATCTACATCCATATCCCGTTCTGCTGGCAGAAATGCCTGTACTGTGATTTCGCGTCGTACGCGGGGCGCGAGGATGACCGCGCAGCCTATATCGAGGCGCTGGAAAAAGAAATGCGTGCGCGCGTCCCGCTTGCGCTCGAGAGATGGGGCGCGCCGAACACCGTCTACCTCGGCGGCGGCACGCCGACGGCCCTGCAGACGGAGCAGATGGCAGATCTCCTCGATGCGCTCGTAGAGGTCTTGCACGGCGCGCCCGTTGAGGAATGGACGGTTGAGGCGAACCCCGGCACCGTCGACCTTTCCTATCTATCTATGCTGCACGAAAAAGGCGTGAACCGGCTGTCGTTTGGCGTGCAGTCCTTTGATGACGCATTGCTCCGGCGCATCGGCCGCATCCATACGGCGAAACAGGCGGAGCAGGCCGTCCGCTTCGCGAAGCAGGCGGGTTTCTCGAATCTCAGCCTCGACCTCATGTACGGCCTGCCGGGGCAGACGTTGCCGATGCTGCAGGAAAGCGTGGAGCAGGCCCTCGCGCTCGCGCCGACGCATATCTCCATCTACGGCCTGCAGGTTGAGGAGGGCACGCCGTTCGCCGCTTTGCGCGAGCAAGGCCGACTGCATCTGCCGGACGATGAGGCGGCCGAGGCCATGTACGACTATATGACGGAGACGCTCCCGGCGCGCGGCTACGCGCGCTACGAGATCTCGAATTTCGCGCAGCCGGGCTTCGAGAGCCGGCACAACCTCTCCTATTGGCAGAACGTGCCCTATCTCGGGCTCGGTGCGGCTGCGCATTCGTATCTGGATGGCCGCCGCACGGAGAACGAGGCGGATCTCTCGCGCTATATCGAGGACATGAGGCGCGGTGTTTCCCCGGCGCGCGAGGAGGAGCCTCGCACGCGCTCCATCGCGATGGAGGAGTTCGCGTTCCTCGCGCTCCGCACGGCCCGCGGCATCAGCAGGAAAGCGTTCCTCGAGACGTTCGGCGTGGCGCTCGAGAGCGTTTACGCGGCCCCGATTGCCGGGATGGAGCAGAAGGGCCTGCTCGTCTCCGAGGGGGATCGGGTGCATCTGACGAAGCAGGGCGCGAAATTCGGCAATCTCGTGTTCGAGGCGTTCCTGCTCGATGCGGACGAGCAGGGCGAGAAAAAATAATTTTTTTGACTTTTTGACTATACACCTATTGACTTTTTGTTTTATTAAGAGTACACTCTTATTAGATTCAAGGTTAGCACTCGAACAGATAGAGTGCTAACAGAGAGTCGAAAGGGGGGCTGAGGTTGGCAGACGATGAACTGGACGAGCGCAAGAAGCGCGTCCTCCGGGCCGTCGTTGACGACTACATCGCCTCGGCCGAACCGGTTGGCTCAAGGACGCTCGCGCGGAAGTACGATCTCGGCGTGAGCCCCGCGACCATCCGCAATGAGATGGCGGATCTCGAGATGCTCGGTTATCTCGAGCAGATCCACACCTCGTCCGGGCGCGTCCCCTCGTCGAAGGGATACCGCTTCTACGTGAACGGGCTGATCCCGCCGAAGCCGGTCAGCGACGACGAAAAGGCCGCGATTGACCGGTGGTACCGGACGCGCGTGCAGCGCATCGAGGAGGTCTTCCAGGAGACCGCGCGGATCATCGCGCAGGTCACGAAGAACGTCTCGCTCGTGCTCGCGCCGCAGGCCACGCAGGCCGCGTTCCGCTTCCTGCAGTTCCTGCCGCTCGATGACCGCCGCGTCGTGACCGTCCTGATGACGGACGCCGGCTTCATCGAGAACAAGATCCTGCAGATGCCGGACGGCTCGACGTTCGAGGACTTCCAGCGCATGGCGGGCGTCATCAACAAGGCACTCACCGGGCACACGCTGCAGTCCATCCCGGAAGCCGCGATGCGGGAGATCCGCGAGGAGATCGGCGACGACCCGCTCTACGAGTCCGCAGCGGAGATCATCCGGCGGGCACTGGACGCGGGGAAGCGCGAACGCCTCTATCTCGGCGGAACGACCGAGATGCTCGAGCAGCCGGAGTTCCACGACGTCGACAAGGTCAAGGAAACCCTGCTGATGCTCGAAAAAGAGGAGCTCATCAAGGACGTGCTGCACGCGCACATGGGCGACGGCCTCGAGGTCACGATCGGCCGCGAGAATCCGGAGGAGAACCTGAAGCACAGCAGCATCATCACGGCGACCTACCATCTGGACGGCGAGCTGCTCGGCACCATCGCGGTGCTCGGCCCGACGCGGATGGAGTACGGCAAGGCGATGAGCCTGCTCGAGTACATGAACGCGAATTTGAACCACATCATCGAGCGTTACCAATGGTGACGCGAGAGACTTTTGAAAGAGGTGAAGGGATTGCCAGAATTCATGAAGGATGGCCCCAAGAAGAAAGACGAGCAGAAGCTCGAGGAGATGGAGCAGGAGATCAAGGAGGCAGAGGCCCGCGAGGACGCGGAGGAAGCCAAAGCCGCCGCGGGATCCGCAGAGGCTCCGAAAGCGGATGAAGGCCCTGTTGCTGATGCCGAAGAAGCGCCGGCGGAAGACCCGGAGAAGGTCATCGAGGATCTGAAGGCACAGCTCGCCGAAAAGGACGACCAGTACCTTCGCCTCAAAGCGGATTATGCGAACTTCCGCCGCCGCTCGAGCAAGGAGCGCGAGGAGCTATCGGCCGTCGTCACGCAGGAACTGTTCAAGGATCTGCTGCCGATTGTCGATAACTTCGACCGGGCCATGGCGACCG
>Ga0310695_10002574_pt1 | contig 37874 bp, 25 predicted proteins | sample RumenRJG_04DNA_FD_203882 | JGI IMG/M metagenome (GOLD analysis project Ga0310695, IMG submission 203882) | Bovine rumen microbial communities from Lethbridge, Alberta, Canada - RJG_04 (v2) (version 2) | ecosystem: Host-associated > Mammals > Digestive system > Stomach > Rumen | place: Canada...
GTACAAGCGCTTCCGTCACTTCGGCAAGGGCAAGGTCACCATGGACTTTGCCTTCTTCGCCATTGCCTTTGACATCAAGAAAATGGCTGCCGTGATGAGAAAACAGGCACAGAACGGTCTCTCAAAAACTGTTTTTATACCGATATACCGACTATATAACGCAAAATGCGGCTTCGCGGGTGCTTGTGACAGATTTTACATCAAAAAAGCGGCATAGAAAGAATCTTCCCATGCCGTGCCTGTAAAAAAAACAAATAAGAGGATGTGCCTATTTTGACACACCCTCGTGTAAATACAACTGTGTCAAGGCTCAAAATCTTATATCTCTCCCCTCAGATGTGAGGCAGCCGGCAAATACGAACAAGCAACAAAAATTCTTAATTTTCAACTTTCAATTGCCAACTCCCACCCCAACAAAAAAAGATGCCGTCCCAAACGGGAGCGACATCTTCCTCATCATGTGATATTTTTACAAAATTACGAAAGTCTGTTGATGAGGTAAGGCAGAGCCTTCTCAAACTTAACGCCATACCAATGGTCGGCATCTGGCAATGTCTGGCGGATTGACTCACAAACAAAGTCGGCGGCGATGGATGCAGCCTCGATTATTGACTTGCCGCGCATCAGAGCACCGGCGAAAGATGATGAATACACATCGCCTGTTCCGTGCATAGCCACATCAAGATGCTCGGTAAAGTAATAGTCGAACTTTGAGCCGTCGTAACATGCCACACCCAGTTTGCCCTTCTCAAAACTTACGCCTGTAAGCACAACATTCTTTGCGCCAAGAGCATACAAGTCCTTCAGCACCTTCTCAATATACTTCTGTGTGTAGATTCCAGCCTGATAAGGAATGCCAAGAAGCAAGGCAGCCTCGGTCATGTTTGGCAGAATGATGTCCGCGCCGTTTACCAGCTTGCGCATCTCCATTGGGAAATCGTCGTCGAAGCCGGCATAGAGTTTGCCGTTGTCGCCCATCACAGGGTCTACTATTCTGAGCGCGCCCGGACGAGCCACCTGATTCATAATGTCGAGGATGTGAGGAATCTGAGCCTTTGACACATAGCCTGTATAGAAGGCGTCGAAATCAACGTTCTCTTTCTTCCATCTGTCAAGAATGTTTGGCATTTCGTCGGTAAGGTCGCGGAATGTCCATGCCGAGAAACCTGCTGTGTGGTTAGACAGTACCGAACTTGGCAATATTGCCGTCTCAATTCCACATGCCGAGATTACAGGCAGAGCCACGGTGAGCGAACATTGTCCCACACACGAAATATCCTGAATTGTTAGAAGTCTTTTATCCATTTTATTTGTTTTTTATTTCTGGCTGCAAAGATTACAAAAACAGAACACCTATTTTATAAAACATTCCGAAAAAGTAAAAACAATCTTACATTATAACAAAAGCAAAATCGGCAAACCACATTAAAACGGCATTTAAACGAGAGAAAAATCGGCAAAAAACGGCGTTTTTTGAAAAAATTGGTTAACTTTGTGGTTCACAAAAAAAATGATTTTTAACGAAACAGACATAAAAATTTAGATAACATACAGAAATATTTAATCATAGCGTTTGCTATTTAATCTGAAACGTTCGGAAACCTGGCAGTAGAAGAATGGAATGAGGCTTAAATAAGCAAATGCCTGCGCGTATGGCGTGGGCATTTCTTATCTCATTCCATAGGTCATGCCAGGTACCTCGAACGTTGGATAAGAAATTGTCCCACGTTCTTTTTATATACAGAGGTATCCTGCATGGCTTTCGTTTTTTAGACCCTGAATAGCATTCGTATTAAACATGGTATAATTGTGAAATACGAATCTACATTCAAAGCAATTGATGACACCCTGCGCAAAGAAGCAGGGTGCAGCGGCGAACTGGACTACATAGAGCAAACATCGTGGCTCTTGTTCCTGAAATATCTCGACGACCTCGAAACGGAGCGCGAAGACGAAGCCGCCCTCGACGGCAAGGAATACCGCCGCATTATCACCGGCTTCAACCGTTGGAATGCTTGGGCTGCCCCAAAAAACGCCAAGGGAGAACTCGACGTTATCAACGCAATGACCGGCGACGACCTTGTGGAGTTTGTTAACCAAAAACTCTTCCCTTCGCTCAAACACTTCAAAGATACCGCCGTGTCGCCCGACACGCTTGAATACAAGATTGGCGAAATATTCAGCGAACTGCGCAACAAGATAAACAGCGGCTATAATATGCGCGAAATTATCAACAAGATAGATTCGCTGCATTTTCAGAGTGCCGACGACAAGCACGAAATGACCGTGCTATATGAAGACAAAATCAAGCGTATGGGCAATGCCGGACGCAACGGCGGCGAATATTACACGCCTCGTCCGCTCATCCGTACCATCGTAAAAGTGGTGAACCCGCGCATTGGCGAAACAGTTTACGACCCGGCTTGCGGCTCGGCGGGCTTCCTCTGCGAGGCGTTCAACTATATGCAGGAGCAGATAAAATCGGTGGCAGACAGCGACACGCTGCAAAAGTCGACCTTCTATGGCAAGGAGAAGAAGGGCTTGCCGTACATCATAGCCACCATGAACATGATATTCCACGGCGTGGCTGCGCCCAACATCGTGCGTGGCAATACGCTTACCGAGAACCTTGCCGCCATTCAGCAGCGCGACCGCAAAGACGTTATCCTTGCCAATCCGCCATTTGGAGGCAGCGAGCGCGCCGAGGTGCTGCAAAACTTCGACATACGCACCGGCGAGACGGCTTACATGTTTATGCAGCATTTTATAAAGATGCTGAAGGTGAACGGTCGCGCCGGCATAGTTATAAAAAACACCTTTCTAAGCAATGGCGATGCCGCAGCCGTGCGCCGCAAACTGCTCGAAGAGTGCAACCTACACACCATTCTCGACCTTCCGCAGGGCGTGTTCACCGGTGCAGGCGTAAAGACCGTGGTGCTCTTCTTCACCAAGGGAGAGCCAACGCGCAATATTTGGTATTATCAGCTGAACCTCAGCCGCACGCTTGGCAAGACTAACCCACTTAACGAAGCCGACCTTGCCGACTTTGTGGCGTTGCAGCAGACCAAAGCCGAGAGCGAAAACTCTTGGACGCTCGATGCATCTGCGCTTGGCGACGATTGCGACCTTTCGGTAAAGAACCCCAACAAGCCAGAGATTGTAGATAACCGAACCACCGAAGAGATTCTCAGCACCATAGCCGACCTCAACGACGATTCCGCACGATTGATAAACGAAATAAGGGAGTTGCTATGAAAGAAGGATGGGTATATAAAAAGTTCGAAAAATGTTTGGTGAAAGTTCCTAAACAAAAAGCAGTAAAAACCAAGCAGTATTTAGATGAAGGGCTATTCCCTATAGTTTCACAAGAGAGCTCAATAATATCAGGTTACACAAATGATGAAGGTTTGTTATACAAACATGACAAGCCTATAGTAATTTTTGGAGACCATACAAAAAATATAAAATATATAGACTTTGACTTTGTTGTAGGAGCTGATGGCGTACACATTTTATTAACAAAAGATGATATATTGCCAAAATTCTTTTTTTACGAATTGTGTTCTATTAAATTACGAAACTTAGGATATGCAAGACACTATAAATTGCTAAAAGAAAAAAACATTACATATCCCTCTCTCGCCGAGCAGCAGCAAATCGTATCATTTCTTGATTCAGAATTTGAGAAGATAGATGCGCTAAAAGCCAATGCCGAAACGCAACTGCAAGCCGCCAAAGACTTGTTTCAAAAAGCCCTAAAAGAAATGCTCACCCCAAAAGAAGGATGGGAGGAGAAGAAATTCGATACTATATTTGACACTGTAACTGATTTTGTTGCAGCAGGTTCATTTGCAGATTTGCGCAAAAATGTTGTTTATAACGATTCGCCAGATTATGCACAATTAGTTAGAACAACTGACCTAAAAAATCAATTTAGAAACGGAGGCTTTGTTTATGTTTCGCAAAGTGCATACAATTATTTGTGGAGAGTAAAACTAAATGAAGAATGTATAGTTCTACCAAATGTTGGGGTAAATTGTGGAGAGGTCTATTTCATAAATCCTAAAAGTCTTCCCTATTCGAATAATGTATTAGGTCCAAATGCGATTTTGGTACGAAGCAGTTTGTTTGATAATCATTTTCTTTCTCTTTTATTACAAGGACAAGAAGCTCAATACAAATTGAAAGGTATAACATCGACGATGGCTCAACCTAAATATAATAAGACGAATTTGAAGACATTATATTTACATATTCCTTCAAATACAGAACAACAGCAACGCATCGCCGCTCACCTTGACGCCCTATCAGCCAAAGTCAAGCAACTTCAAGAGAACTGTAACGAAACCATAACGCTCTGCAACGACCTAAAGCAGTCGCTGCTGAAAAAAATATTCGAATAAGCCTATGGACGAATCAACAACACGCCGAAAGAAGATTGACCCTGCGCTTTATGCCGTGGGTTGGGAGAATGTGCCCGAAAGTCAGATTCTAAACGAACAACGCGCATACCTCATTGCGCCCGGTCGTGTGGAGAAACTGAAAGCGCGACACCCCAAGAAGGTGGACTACATTCTGGAATACAAGGGCATAAAACTCGCCGTCGTGGAAGCCAAATCCGACGAAACAGACGTTTCGGTGGGCGTGCCGCAAGCCAAGCAGTACGCCGAAATGTTGCAGATTCGCTATACATACGCTACCAACGGCGACAAAATCTACTTCATAGATATGGGCGTTAAGGATGCGCACGGCAATTACTCCGTGCCATCTACCGAGAAGTTCATAGACAAATTTCCATCGCCGCAAGAGTTGTGGCAGATGACATTCCCCGAGGATAACGAGTGGCGCGACCGCTTCAACCTCGAACCGCTGAACCGTGGCGGAGGCCGTGAGCCGCGCTACTATCAGGCAAACGCCATAAACAACGTGCTCAACGCCGTAGCCAACAAGCATAACCGCATTTTACTAACAATGGCAACTGGAACGGGCAAAACATACACGGCTTTTCAGATTTGCTGGAAACTGTTTCAGACCAAATGGAATCTTCACGGAGCCGACCAGCGTCCGCGCATACTTTTCATTGCCGACCGCAACATACTTGCCAACCAAGCCATAAACGATTTCGAGCAGTTTCCCGACGATGCCATGGTGCGCATCACGCCCGACGAGCTGCGCAAGAGCCACGGCAAAGTGCCCACGGCGCGGCATCTCTATTTTACAATATTTCAGACCTTTATGTGCTTAGACGGTAGCGGCTGTCAATATTACAAGCAATATCCCAAAGATTTCTTCGATTTCATAATCATCGACGAGTGCCACCGTGGAGGTGCAAACGACGAAAGCCAATGGCGCGAACTTATGGATTATTTTTCGCCCGCCTATCAACTCGGAATGACCGCCACGCCGCGCCGTCAGGACAACGCCAACACATACCGCTATTTTGGCGAGCCGGTGTATTCCTATTCGCTCAAACAGGGCATCGCCGACGGCTATCTTACGCCATTCCGCGTGCGCATTTCTGAAAGCAACATCGACGAGTACACTTACAACCCCGACGATGAGGTCGATGGCGAGATAGATATCGAAAAGACCTACACCGAAAGCGATTTCTACAATGGCAAAATAGAGATTAGACAGCGCGACGAATACCGAGTGAAGGAACTCCTTTCGCAAATCAACCCCGACGAGAAGACGATTGTGTTCTGTGCCACACAACTTCATGCGCACATCATTCGCGACATGATAAACCAGCACAAGAAGAATCCTGCGCCGAACTACTGCGAGCGCGTGACAGCCAACGACGGCGCTAATGGCGAAGAGGCTCTGAGACTCTTTCAAGACAACGAGCACAAACTGCCAACCATTCTCACCACGTCGCAGAAACTATCTACTGGCGTGGATGCTCGCAACGTGCGCAACATAGCGCTGATGCGTCCTGTAAATAACATGGTGGAGTTCAAGCAGATAATAGGACGAGGCACCCGCCTTTTCGACGACAAATATTATTTCACCATTTACGACTTTGTGGGAGCAAGCCGCAATTTTCAAGATGCCGAGTGGGACGGCGACCCATTCTGCCCTGTCTGCGGCAATTATCCCTGCACCTGCAACAAAAAACCGAAACCGTATTCTGACGGTTCGGATGAAGGGGGTGGAACCGAGATTCACGAACCTGAACTATGCCCTGTGTGCGGTCATCTGCCTTGCACCTGCGAAGGTGGCGACAAGCCCCAAAAGAAAATCATCGTCCGCCTGTCGGCACAACGCACATTCGGACTAAAAACAAAATGGACGGAGAAATTCCAGTATGGCGACGAACTTATTTCGATAGAAGAATTTATACAGAAACTTTTCGGCAAATTGCCGTCGTTCTTCAACGGACCGGAGGATTTGCGAAAACAATGGGAGCATCCCGACACACGTCGCGCCCTGCTCAACCAACTGGAACAAGAAGGCTTTCACGAAGAGAAACTTCAGAAGATGCAGTTTGTGATGGGGCGCGAGGATTGCGACCTGCTCGATGTGCTCGAATATCTTGCCTACGAAACCACGCCTATAGAACGCGAAAAACGCGTTGAACTTGTGCGACAAGACTATTACAAGCAGCAGACTAAAGCTCAAAAAGAATTCATCGACTTCCTTATCGCCCAGTATCTGCGCAACAGTTACCACGAATTCACGTCCGACAATCTTGGCAAGTTCATCAATATGAAATACGGCTCAATTGCCGACGCCAAAGCCAACCTCGCTATGGACGTATCGCAGATACGCAACCAGTACATCGAGTTTCAGCGACAACTATACAGCAGAGCATAAAAAAAAGGCGTGCCACATTGCGACACGCCTTTATAAATATTCTATCTTTAGAACAGCTTCTCTGGATATTCACCGCTCTCAACAAGAGCCTTAATCTTGGCTACTGTCTCAGGACGGTCCTCTGGATAAGTTACGCCGAACCACTTTGATGTAGTGTCGAGAACCTTTACGGTTGCTGTTCCGTCGTTAATCAACTTGTTTACCATGAGAGGAATGAAGAACTCAGCCTTCAGATTCTCCATGTTCTTAGGGTCTTTCAGGAACTCAACGAAGAAGTCCTGACTGTACTTGAAGTAATCTGGAGTGAAGCCCCATACGTTCATAGAAACAGGAGTATTGTCGTCAACGGCAACCCAAGTTGTATTGTCATCGTCGAGATACTTAACAACGCCGTCGATGCGCTGAATCTTAGTGCGCTCAACAACGGTTGTAAGATGTCCCTCGGCATTTGTTGAGCAGATGCCACGGCTCACAGTTCCGCTCTCTGAAAGAGTGTTGCCAACGCGGAAACCAACCATTGAGTACTGGTTTGTTGCGCCCTCAGGAAGCTCGCTCAGGAACTTGCCCATAACGGCAAATGTATCACGGCCGTAGAAGTCGTCGCAGTTGATAACGGCAAAAGGCTCTTTGATAACGTCCTTGCCCATGAGCACAGCGTGGTTTGTTCCCCAAGGCTTTGTTCTGCCCTCAGGACAAGTAAAGCCCTCTGGAAGGTCGTCAATGCTCTGGAATACAAGTTCAACAGGAAGTTTGTCCTGATACTTGCTTATAATCTTCTCGCGGAAGTCCTGCTCGAAATCCTTACGGATAACGAACACCAACTTACCGAATCCGCCACGGATAGCATCATAAATTGAATAATCCATGATAGTCTCGCCGTTAGGACCCAGACCATCGAGCTGCTTCAGACCGCCGTAACGGCTTCCCATTCCTGCAGCTAACAGAAATAAAGTAGGTTTCATTTAAATAATATTTTTATAAGTATTACATTAACTTTTTTCTAAAAAGTGCATCAAAGGTAGTGAAAAAATAGATATATTTGTACGCTAAAAAGTTAAAACAAGTTTAAAAAATTAAAAATATGCGTCGGGCAGACCATGTTTTAAATAATTCAACTCTTTCTGCACACTAAACATTACAAATACAAATAGGTAAAATCAAAAAATTCTACAAATGAACAAAAAAGCAATAATATTCTCACTTATGCTTTGCAGCGTCTGCGGAATGGCTTTTGCCCAAAAGCCGGCACCAAAGAAGCCCCACATCAAATTAGAGAACGGCAAGATGGAATACGACACATACCGCTATGTCGACTATTCCTTCTGCGGATACCGCCAGTCTGACACCAACATTCCCGATGTTCCGGTAAAGGCTGTGGTGAACGATGCCGAGGCTATTCAGACAGCCATCGACTATGTGGGCAAACTGCCTGCCGACAAGAACGGACATCGCGGAGCTGTTCTGCTGGGCGAAGGGACTTTCGAGATTTCACAACGTCTGCACATTGCCAACAGCGGCGTGGTTCTGCGCGGAATGGGCAGAGACAAGACCATAATCCGAAAGAAAGGCGTAGACAGAATGTCGCTCCTGCTCATCGAAGGCAAGGGCGATGTGAAATATACCGACAGCACCACCGTGGCGCAGGACTTTGTATATGTTAACGACAAGACAATACGTCTTGCCAACGCAACGAACTACAAGGTTGGCGACCGCATAAGCCTTACATGGCAGAGCACCAACGAATGGATAAACTCGCTGGGCTGCGCAGGATTCTCGCCAACCAACAGCACTCTTGGCTGGCACAAGGGCGATGCCGACGTTCAGTGGACACGACGCGTAACTGCCGTAAAGGGCAACGAGATTACAATAGACGTTCCGCTTACAATGACACTAAACAAGAGCCTTGCCAACACTATCGTGGCGCGAATGTCAGTTTATAATATAATAGGTGAATGTGGAGTGGAGAACCTCACCCTCGAATCGGATTACGAGAGCGACCTCGACGAGAATCATTGCTGGACAGGCATCTCGGTAGACAATGCCGAAAACTGTTGGGTGCGAATGGTAAACTTCCGCCACTTTGCCGGAAGCGCAGTTATACTTCAGCGCGGAGCAAGCATGACTACCGTTGAGGATTGCAAGAGTTACGAGCCAAAGAGCGAAGTGGCAGGCGCGCGCCGTCAGACATTCTACACTCTCGGTCAGATGAACTTGTTCCAGAGATGCTACTCGGAAGAAGGAATACACGACTTCTCTGCCGGATGGTGCGCCGCCGGTCCTAATGCCTTCGTACAATGCGAGGCGATGAATGCCCACGGCTACAGCGGCCCTGTTGAGGCATGGGCTTGCGGTCTGCTCTTCGACATCGTAGACATCATCGGAAACGACATAAAGTTCTGCAACCTCGGACAGAGCAAGAACGGCGCAGGCTGGAACACAGCCAACAGTATGCTGTGGCAATGTACAGCCGGCGAGATTTTCTGCTACTCGCCAGATGCCGACAACACCAACCATTGCTACTACAACTGGTCGAAAGAGAGCGGCGACGGCGACTGGTACGGCGGAGGCAACTTCGGCAAGCCACGAAGCCTGTTCGCACAGCAACTTGAGGACAGAACAAACGCAAAGAATGCCGAGAAATGCCGCATATACATGCGAAACACCAACGCAAGCAGCAATCCTGCCGTTGAAGACGCTCAGATTCTTGCCGAGGAAGCCCGAACCGTTCCGCGCGTAACGCTCGAGGCGTGGATTGACTCGGCCGTATTCAACAGCGATTTGCTGGCTCAGGGCAAGGCGAAGGTCATCAGCGCACCAACAAAGAAGAGTGAGGCAACCCGCCATAACATAGCCATCGCCAACGGACAGATTACGAAAGACGGCAGCGCAATAGCCGGAAATCTGTACAGCACTCCGTGGTGGCGCGGAAACATCCGTCCGTCGTTCGTAAAGGGCTTCTACTCTGCCCCGGCCGTAACCCGTTTCGTTCCCGACCGCGAAGGCACGGGACTGACCGACCGCATAGACTCGGTTGTTAACTACATGGACAAAAACAACTTCTGCATATTTGCACAGAACTACGGATTGTGGACCGACCGTCGCCGCGACGACCATCTGCGAGTAAAACGCCGCGATGCCGATGTGTGGGCACCGTTCTACGAGCAGCCTCTGGCACGCTCGGGCAAGGAGACGGCTTGGGACGGAATGACAAAATACGACCTCACGAAGCCGAATAAATGGTACTTTGCACGCCTCAACGAATTTGCCGACAAGTTCGACGGTCTGCTGTACTTCCACCACTATTTCCAGCATAACATTCTCGAAGCCGGAGCGCACTGGGTTGACAGTCCTTGGCGTCCGGTAAACAACATCAACGGCTCAGTATTTCCTGAGCCTGTGCCATTCACCGGCGACAAGCGAATATTTGTGGCAACGTTCTTCTACGACATCAACAACCCGAAGATGGCTGAACTGCACAGACAATACATCCGCCAGCAACTCGACCAGTTCAAGGGCAAGGAAAACGTCGTTCATCTTATCAGCGAGGAGTTTACAGGTCCGCTACACTTCGTGCAGTTCTGGATTGACTGCATAAAGGAATGGGAGGCTGAGAACGGCAGAGTGAAGGTAGCCCTCTCGGTTACGAAAGATGTTCAGGACGCAATCCTCTCCGACCCTTCGAGAGCATCGGTGGTCGACATCATCGACATAAAATACTGGCATTACAACACCAAAGGCCTGTGGGCAATAGAGAGCGGAAAGAATCTGTCACCGCGCCAATGGCAGCGCAAGTTCAAGCCGGGCTCAACAGGATTTAACGAGGTGTTCAAGGCTGTGAGCGAATACAAGCAGAAGTACCCAGAAAAGGCGGTTACATACTCGGCACAGAACTTCGACAAGAACGGATGGGCTGTGCTGATGGCTGGCGGCTCGTGCGCCAATATCAAGGTTGACGATGCCTTCCGAAAGAAATTCCTTGCATCGGTTGCCAGCATGAAACCCGAAGCAGCAAACGATGACATCAAAGTTATGAAGGGCGACAATGCCGCACTCGTCTACCTCAGCAGCGCAACGGCAAAGGTTTCGCTCCCTGCCGGAAAATTCACGCTCTACCAAATAGACAGCACGGGAAAGGTGAAGAAAATCTCAGGCAATATAAAAGGTGAATACGCGTTTGGCGAAAAGGCAGAAAAGGGCGTGTATTGGTTTACAAAGTAAAGTTGACAATTCACAATTAATTGGCAATTGGTTTCACGAAAAATCCCTTGCAGAAGCAACAGTATGTGCGTTGCCCTGCTAGGGATTTTTCGTTCGTCTTACGAATTCTGCGATAAGGGATTACTCGAATTTTGGGGTAACATTCTTACTTTACCCCAAAAAACGGATTATCAATTTTAGGTACTTTACGGATAACTATTAGATTTTAATTTCAACGATATTCGTATCTTTTCAGCACACAGAGCCTACGGAAACACGGTTACTGAGCAATGCCACTTTCTGCCCCATTCTGAAAAAACGATTCATAATGACGGAAAACTGCATTTTTTATCATGAGCATACAAACGATTTAATCTTTTGATTTTTAGCAAGATTGCCCATTCTAAGGGCTTTTCAGCAAGAAAATAAGCTTCAGACAGGTGCATTTTCATCGGCAAAAAATTTGCATATTCAAATTTTATTTGTATCTTTGCATCGCTTTTGGGAACAGAGGTTCCACATAAGTTAACTTACCTTTAAAATATTAGATTTCAGGTGCGTTAGTTCAGCTGGTTAGAATACATGCCTGTCACGCATGGGGTCACGGGTTCGAGTCCCGTACGCACCGCAAAAAGGCTTCACTTTTGATAAGTGAAGCCTTTTTGGTTTCTATTAAATTAAACAAAAAAAATTAGTAACTCATCGTTGCATCTACCCTGTCGGTCCATTCCGGCAGCAAATATCCGTGAACATCTACGCAATGGTCGTGGATTGTCTGTTTTCTGTCACTCTCCTGCTTCATCCACCACTTTGTACATTCTGGATATAGCGTAGTTTTCTTGTTTGCCTTAGATGCAATGCGCTCTTTCTGACCTACAGTGAGCGATACCCACCATGTGTCCAAAACTGAAACCTTTCCCATAATTCAGAGTTTTTTATGATTAATGTTTCACAAATATATGAAATTCATTCAAATAATCAAACAAAACACACAAAAAAACGCCAAGGCGATGAAACCTTGGCGTCCAAAATCATTCAATTTTGTTGTAAAAGTATTACTCTTCGTGCATCAGCACACGCTCTATGTTAAAGCGAGGACGGTCCTTCACTTCGACATAAATCTTGCCTACATACTCGCCCACAATTCCCAGTCCGAGGAGAATACAGCCCGAGCAGAACCATACTGAAAGCATCAGAGATGTCCATCCCGGAACGGTGTTGCCTCTGAACAGCGAGTACATTACGAAACAGAAGATGGAGAATGCCACAATCAAGAACACAATTCCGAAGTAAAGCACCATGTGAACCGGCTTGACAGAGAAACTGGTGATACCGTCGAAGGCGAAACTTATCATCTTCTTGAGCGGATACTTGCTCTCGCCGGCAAAACGTTCAGCCCTGTCGTAATAAACGCAGTCGGTTTTGTAACCGATGGTCGGCACCATTCCGCGGAGGAACAGATTGCGCTCTCTGTAACGCAGAAGCTGTCGGAGCGCTCTCTGGCTCATCAGACGGTAATCGGCATGGTTGTAGACCGATTTCACGCCCATCGACTTCATAAGCGAATAGAAGCCCAAGGCTGTCGTGCGCTTGAACCAAGTATCGGTCTGACGGCTCTGACGCACGCCGTAAACGATGTCGCAGCCCTCGTAGTATTTAACTACCATCTCGCGAATGGCATTCACATCGTCCTGAAGGTCGGCATCGATAGAGATTGCCATGTCGCAGTTTTCAACGGCACTCGACAGTCCGGCAACGAGGGCATTCTGATGTCCCACGTTTCCTGCCAGATTTACGCCATTAACATACTTGTTAGCCTCGTGCAACTCGCTGATAATGTTCCAAGTATTGTCGGTGCTGCCGTCGTTTACATAAAGAATGTAACTGTTTGTTGCAATCAAATCATCCTTAACCAAATCGTCCAGCACTTGTGTAAGACGCGAGGTGGTTTCGTGAAGTACCAACTCTTCCTTGTAACATGGCACAACGATTGCCAATCTATGCTTGTTCATTGTATTTTATTCGACAATATTTATATTTTTAATAAAGATTTTACAAAGATAGCGAACAAATCTGCTTTATATGGTATAAATTGAAATTAAATTAATTTTTTTTAAATCCTTTTCGAATGCGGTGCGCAAAAATTTTACGCCTTGACGAAGCAAAGGCTCTTTTTTTCTTATTGCGGAAAGGATCACGATAGACACCGACCATTTGTTTGCCAAAATAGTACAAGAACTGCACATCACTTACGAAATAACGTCGGAACAAACGCTTTGGCTCTTTTAAGAAACGGTAGAGCCACTCCATCGCATATTTCTGCCATCTTTCAGGTGCACGCTTAAGAGTGCCAGCCTCAAAGTCGATAGTGGCTCCGAGTGCCATAAAGACCTTTACATTAGGCATACTGTCACGATACTGTATTATCCACTTCTCCTGCTTCGGCGCTCCAACACCAACAAGAAGGACATTTGCACCACTCTCGTTTACTATTCTCACCAACTCCTTGCACTCCTCCTCATTCTTCTCAAAGCCAAACGAAGGTGAATGTGCGCCGACCACAATATTTCGTCCAACTCTTTTGTTGATACGCTCCATTGCTTTGGCTGCAATACCCTCTTTTGCTCCCAGCAGAAATATCTTACAGTCCTTATCGTCCTTATGATACATATAATAAGAAGTGAAGAAACTTGAGCCGGGTATGACCTCTCTGACTGAGCGTCTAAGCAAATGACTAAACAGTCCAAGAATCTTACTGTCGCACACCACCCAATCAGACTTTTTGTACACATCGTAGAAATCCTTGTCTTTCTGAAGTTTGACCATGTGATCAATATTCGGAGTGACAAGAACTCCCTCGTTAAGATTCTCCAAAAGTTCCCGTCGGGTTATATTTAGAATATCAACATTTAAGATTTTTACAGTCTTCATCAGAATTATAGTTTTATTGTTCAAACTCAATTTAGTCCGTCAACACTTGCCGATAAATATTCTCCAAGTCGCAGAATACTTTTTCTGGAAAAAATGCCTGTACCACATTATAGGCACGCTCACCATGCTTTTTTATCGCAGGCCGATACTCTATATAATACTTTATTGCGTCCGCAATGGCTTTTGTATCTCCGGGCTGAACAAGAATGCCATTCTCGTCATTTTTTACAATCTCAGAAATTCCACCAACAGGAGTTGATATGACAGGATGCCCGTATGCCATAGCCTCAAGAATCGCAATAGGCAGGCCCTCGTTGTACGATGGTAAAATATATACATCCTCCCAGTTCAGACAATCGATTTTCTTTTGTCCCTTAATCCAGCCTTCATACGACACGAAAGACTCCAAGGCATTTTCGCGAATATATGATTTGATATCTCCATCAACCTCGTTGCCGCCAATTCTAAGAATAAGTCTGTCTGCAAAATATTCCCTGTTATCGGCAACAGCCTTTAACAAATCAAAAACTCCCTTACGGTTACTAACTTCTCCAAGATACATAAGATGCAGTTTTCCATCATCTGCTCTTTTGCAAGAATTATGCTCAGGAGGAGAAACGATATTATTGAGTACATGAATCTTGTTCTCCTCCACTCCTATTGAGGAAAAGTATTTCTTCCACGACTGAGACAAAACAATCAGGCAATCGCACATCTCAAGAGTTGCCACGATATCAGACTTATGAGATGCCGTCTCGTAAAACTCAACAAAATCGGCTGCATGTTCGTGCAGAATTACCTTTTTTCCGTTCTTCTTAGCCATTCGGATAAACATCCTACATCTGTCAAAAGAGGCATTTGCCGCCCCGTGAATATGAAGAATGTTTATACGCTTGTCAAACTTCAGTAACAGCCATGTTCTGACCAAAGCCTGCACTACATAACACAATTTAACGAGTTTGTTTCCGAGTTTCCACGTCGGAATGAATCGCATATTCTCGATATATTTGTCATACGAGACAATAACTGACGTCATTCCGCCTTTTGTCTTTTTTGACACTCCCAAAAAGAGTACCTGCGAAGAAATCTCATTATGGATATAAAACATTTTTAAGAGAATCTATATTGTCGTTACATTCAAATATTCCAGATATGTTTTCTCGTTTTTGCGCAAAATCTCATCTATTCTTTCCTCATCAAATACATTCTTTACGTCCTGAAAACTTTGCCACACATCAGACAATCCTTCCTCCGAATCCAAAACACCTAAGAAGGCTTGCGGGTATAATCCGAAATCCTTTAACAATGAAACGTGCTTGCTCTCACCATATTCTGTCATAAATTCCTTGCCCGACTTTACATAAATCAACGCAGGAGTGTGGTTCTTCATACAGAACACGCCGTCGTGGAAGCGATGAGTTATAACAAAAGACACATATTTATATAATCCGACTTGCTCCAAAGGCGACATATCAATAAGGACAATGTCGCTCCAAGACACGCCACGGTTTGTTACCATCGTATAGCCTCGCCTCTTCAAGTCTTTCGCCACATCATCAAGCCAATAATCATCGCTGAAGAACTGTACGAATACCGATTTTTCTGGTATCGAAACGCCCTTGTTGCTTAAATAGGAATCTATATATGAATAGTCAATCTGATAAGTAAATGTCGGATCGGGGATGTATTCAATCTTCTTGTCATCATCAAGTACACGCTTGAAAAGTGCCATCGTAACGCGATCTCTCACTCCAACATGAGCGAATTGGCCGGCTGCTATCTTCAAGTCATTTTGCTGTTTTTTTGACAATTTATCAAAGACAACATTTTTTGCAGACGCGGCAATAAGTACTTTCTTTGCATTTACATCTTTCAGCCAATATGCAGAAATGCCATCATAGTCGCTTGGCACATGATCTAACTCAAGCAAAGTGTCGGCTCCGACATAGATGACATCATAATGACGAGAATTTATGTAATTCAAAGCAGCCTCAACATTATTTATAATAATATCATTAGCAACCTGCAACTGCTGTGCCGTAAAATCACGATATTTCTTAAATCGCTTGATATCGTAAAAGATGTTTTTCAACGAATAGGTCTTATAAGGCTTTCTTCTCGGTTTAAAACCATGAAACGGAATTATCTCGACCTCATCGTTTTGATATGCCTTCTGCAAAGCCTGAAAAGTGGCAAACGCCTGCATGCTCGTACCACAATTCAAGTCGCCGTAATATGTTAATAAGCCTACTTTCATGTTTATCAATATTTATTTTTCAGATAGATGCCTGATGATATTGTTCAGCCTTATCCTTATGTAAACATTTACCATCTTTCTATATATACAATTATATGCCTTCAGTAAGATGAAGATTGGATTTTTGGAACTGCATCCATACATACCACAGAGTGTTTTGTATGACAGATGCTTAAAATTCCATGCCAGCAAGATTCTTTGCAAACGAAAATTATTCATTGTTTTGCCTACAACACAACGATAATTGTATCTTATGAAATTCCAATCTGTTGTTCTCTTTGTAATATCCTGCGTATTCTGCAATAATTCGTCTCCTTTGGGAGTATGAACAATAGCAACCGACTTCTGCTTTTTCTCGGTCTTGGCGGCCTCCCATAAATCTCCTATCGTGATATCCGACAGACGCTCCACTCCACAGAAACGGCAATCTCCGCAACTGTAACGATTTGTCAGCCCAGAAAAAAAGCCCATAAGAGGCAGATTATTATATGACAAATTCTCAATTTCATCATGTTGATTCTTGCATAAAAGGGTATATTTACCTTTTTTTCTGAAACCTACGACTTGCTTGAATCTCCTTTCATTTTCCAAGTACTTTCCTAACAGAAAAGATGACGGAACACCGCCACATATCATATCAACAATATACAACAGATTGCGATTCTTGTTGTTGCTAAAGTAAGAATACATTGCAGCCCCTTGACATCCCATTCCACAAAACAAGACTTTCTTTCCCTGCTTCAGCAAAGAAGATATTTCTTTATACGCTCCTTCAAGCGAGCTCTGCAGATACTTAGAGCCCTGCATTCGGGAAATATCGTCCAAGTCATTGCTTACTATATGTTTTACAGAGTTTGAATCAAAAACTGCTCCACATACATATCCACCATCGCTTATGAACTGGGTGGCAATAGCTGCAAAAGCTCCACCAGATGTGGATTTTGCATACAAATCATCGTTTGTGCAAATAACAGAATACGGTTGTGAGTGACTTACGACATTTGAAGAATATTCTATTCCGTTCATCACCGGGCACACTTTCTCGCATTTGTGACAGGATATACATTTTTTGCTATCCTTAGCCACATACAAATGCCCGTCTTCAGCAGTATAAACCGAAAGAGCATTATGGCTGCAAGAATCAACACACGCACAACAGCCCGTACAATGCCTCTCGTCCGCCAACATAAGCAAACTCATAGATTATCAATATAATGTTTATACTTGCTTATGATTGACTTCAAAGAAAAATTATCATTAACAAATTGCTGTTCGTAGCTTCTTATTTCGTCATAGATAATATTATGATTCTTAATTATCCACTCCATCTTCTGTGCAAGGGCGTTTTCGTCCATAGTCTTAAACAGAAAGCCTGTTTTTCCGTCTATAACAAACTCCGAGAACTGCTCGATATCCGAGCAAAGAACTGGAATATTATAGCGGAAAGCAACTGTAATTGCTCCACTTTGGGCTATATCCTGATATGGCATTACGAAATAGTCGCTTTCTCCAAACAAATTAGCCACACTCTCATTAGGGATTCTTCGTATATCCAACATGAATTTGTCTGGGCACTCTATTAGCGGAGCATATTTTTCATCCCAATCATTACATGAGCCAGCAATCTTTACAACAAAATTGTCAATACCTTTATTATTTAAAATATAAACAGCCTTCAGCAATAAATCGATTCGTTTGTATCTAACAATATTTCCAAAAAACAAGAACCTTATTTTATCGCTTTTTGTCCTTGCAACTGGCTCTCCATAATCTTTTAAAGCCAAATGCGCAACTAATACGTTTTTCGCCCGATATTTAGCGACTAAGGAATTATACTGATTTACCGAAAATGTCTGGATATTCTTAAATGTCGAAAGCCATATATTTGTATAGAACTTTGCAAATCGCTCATTGCTTGCTCCCTTTGGGGTTACAACGTTATGACAAGCGGCAATGGTTTTCTTTATCGGGAAAATCAATTTATAGAAGAACACTCCAAATGGCAAAGCGTACTCTGATGTATAGTAAACATCTGGCTTAACCTTTCTTGCCTTTAGCATTAAATTAACTACAAAGAAAAGATTTTTCAGAGAACGCATCCGATGGATTTGCCACATATATGAAATATGCACGTTCTTGTTCTCTCCAAGTGTTTCTTCAATATATTTTTTTGTATTTTCTCCGTCTTTCGAATTTAAGATGACAAACCAATATATATCATAAACATTCTGCAACTCCTTTATTATCGGCAAATCAACATCTACATAGCATAATGGAGTTATCCACGAAATTTTTTTATTTTTCATGAAATTTCTTTTTTTACATCACAATCACTGTTCTTTCATTCGCTTTTCCAACAAAGCAATCAATTTCTCAGAAATAACAGGGTGAACTTTCCGACAGAAAAGGGCACCACTTTCAACGATTTCATCATACTCTTCTTCGTTCAAGGTTAAAGGAGAATGCTTTTTTTTGCGACCGGGAACAACCTTTTCCCAATTTATATATCTTAAAGAATTATCCGATATAATGTTAAGTTTTTCCATCGAATCATAAAGAAGCGTGAAAAATATCAACTCGTCGCTACATGATGTATGATGAAATCTTTTGAAAAAAGACGGATTATGTTCTTCCTCATTCAGCACGAACTCTGTTACGCTTCTGTGCCATGAAAACCATTGCCATCCGCCACACAAATTAGGAATGTCTGATCTCCACTTTACTCGGCGACTGACAAAATTCAAGCCTCTTACCAATAAGTCCACCAAATGTATATTTCTGTTTGGAATGTCGTTAAAGAACCAAGGTTTTACCCGCGAAGGATATTTCTTCTTTATATATTCTTTTCTGCATTCCTCTGAATCCATATACATGTAAGAATAGCCATTGTGTTCTACAAAGAATTTGTCAAAACACTCATTTCCAACACATGGAAAATCCTGACCGCTTATAAGATGGCAATAATCCATTCCATTTTTCATTGCCATGCGCAGAAGCCTCATTGTACATTCAACAAGAGTATAGCCACCGTGAGCAACCTCCATACGTTCATCTCCAGAAAGGAAAAATACATTTTCTCTATCCGCGTATTTTTTCATGAAAGCATCTCCATCAACATCTTTTTTGTCGATATTTATGAAGAAAAAATGATTAGGACTTGATAACACGTCAATTATCTTGCCAAGATGGTCAAGATATGAATGCGCTATAATCAAGAAGCCATGTCTCAACATAATATATGTATTTTTATTTATTTGCAATACTGTTTTATCTTCAACATTTTTTACGTAAACCGCGTCTGAATCTTCCATATCCTAAGAACTGAGGCTTTATGAAATACTCTGAAAGTTCAAACAACGTAGGCCATTTGTAGTTTACCTTCTTGTAAGGAGTCATTTTCAAGCATTTAATAAAATCATTCCTATAAGGATGAACACATATTATCTCCCACGGTTTTGGTCTGTATGCAAAATGCACAACAGCAGGATCGCTTATCGTTTCGTCAATATGTTCTTTGTATATCCTTGCAATACGGTCGTCTTTTGACATAAAAGACTTATATAAGAAGCCATTGATACAGTTCCATGTGCATGGCAGCAACTTTGTATTGCCGCCACAAACCACATTCAGCACGTCCTGATCGTGGTTTACTATTTTATCTGCATCCGTGTGCAAAAATGCCATACATTTTTCATAGATACCATCTTGCCGCCATTTCTCCAAATTTATGAGAAGAACACCGGCATTAAAGTATCCCTGCGACTGCGGAATATTTAGTCTGACAAACGAGCCGTTGTTAATCGGTGCATCGTTGGTATGATAAACCGCTCCCAAGTAATAGTCGGTAATATCTTCATCGAACAAAGGTTTTAGGCTATGTCTTACGACAATATCGCAGTCCAGATAAATCAATTTTTCTACCGTACTTGGCAAAAGCAGAGGCAGAAACAATCTGAAGTATGTCGATATTTTTATATGACTGACACCTTCGCCAGCATCCGGCATTGGAAAATCCTTGAACAAACCTTTATCTACATAAACAATCTTCAAGTTTCCGCCCATCTGGCGTGTCATCTCCGACAGTTTGTCTGAATTATTTTTGTCGAGGTCGTCTGACAGCAGAAAGAAATTTACGTTTTTATCATTTCTGAGAACCGATGCCATCACCTCGGCTGCATACGGAGCAAAATTATTGTCGCAAGCTAAAGCAATATTCATATCATTTTACTTGTATAAAATCTCGTTACTATTTGCATTACGCCTTGCATCACACAACATTTTCATGAATAATCCGGCAAAGAGCATTGTTACCTGCCAAGAGCCCTGTGGACGCGAAGAAAAAAGGAAAAAAAGTTCAAATACCGTAAGTACAAATCCAAGAACTGCGTACTCAGAACGATTTTGAACAAAATATCCTTTTATGAAAAAAAACAACATTGACAAGAAGAAAAACACGGACATCAGGCTATATATCAGACCATAGTCTATGGCAAGAAAGAACTGATATCCCTCTGCACCAAACAATCCACCTCTGTATGCCATATTTATTACTCCATTCTCGGCTATGAGATTGTCGGTGAAACCTACTCCATGTCCAAAAAGCGGTGCAGTAGAACCAATGGCAACAGCTACCTCCCACTGAGATTCGCGCAACTCCACGGAACTTCCGCTCGTATTCTGTCCGCCTGTAAGAAAGACGTCGATAACGCTATTAACTGCTTTTCCAATCATACTCGTTTCCGGAAGATTATTCATAACAATGAAGAATATCGGAATACCATAAAGCAGAATCTTCATCATCTTTGTCTTGCTATACAAAGCATAATAAACAGCCAGCGAAATAATAAGGATTACAAAAGGTGCTCGCGTTGCCGTAAAAATGATAACCATAAACAACAACGGAAGCAATATACGCTTTACAAGCGACCTTTTCTCAAAATGATTTATCAGCAGAAAAAGAACAACATTCAGAATACCAAAAATATTAGGCGAAAAATGCGTACCCGTGTTTCTGAAAGTTCGTTCTGCATCTGGATCAAATCCAAACATTAAATCTCCTTCAACAAAAGATGCAGATATATAATTATCATGCAATATCTGTATGGAAAACGCTATCAATATAAGTACAACCGCAATACGTTCAAGAACATGAACGGCTTTTTCCCAATTCCAGTCTTCAGGACACAAAGCAAAGCCTGCAAAGATTATTGCATAGGTACGAAGAAACTCCTGAAATTCTGCGTACAATGACTGTCCAAAGCCTTGCCAAGAGTAAAAAAGAGGATGTATTAAATGAAATAAAAAAATACAAAAGGTGACAACCTTTAGTGGATAGGAATTCCAAATCTGCTTTAAACTTTTTTTACGCCACGCATCAAACACAACTAAAAAACAATAAAAAAAGCTGTTGTTTGGAACAATTTTTATACTAAAAAATGGATGCAAGAAAGCAAATCCTGCAAACATCCACAAGAATTTTGTCTGCTTATCTCTTTTCGATAACAAAATTACCGATATGTAGATATGCAGACAAGCTTCTAATATGAATATTAAACTACCCATTTAAAGTAATGAATTCTCCAAAAAATCAACAGACTTGTTTCTGTTTCTGCTTAAACAATCATTTACTCTCGTCCAACAAATTGGAGCGACCTCACTGACCGTTTCTGGATTCATTCTATCCTTTAAATCAACCATCTCGAGCACATCATTTATTCTAGATGCCGTTTTGTTTTTTATGACGCTGAAAAACGGAACATTGAACAGCAGAGAGAATGCCGTAGCATGAAACGAATTGGTTACAACAAACGATGCCTTGCTGAACAGTTCTACAAACTCAGAAGGCCCGGCATCAGTGATTCTGATATCGGCATAAGTTATCTTTGCATATTCCTCTACACTGACAATCTTCAGATTTTTTTCCTTTGCCACAGCCTGAGCACATCTCTTGATTTCTGTGTTCAGAGAATTTAAATTGTATATAAGAAGATAATTTTTAAAATCGTATTTGTGCGATGCGACCTCAAGCCACTGCTTTTTATCCAACAAGAAAACAGGATCAAGAACTTGAATCGCATTTTTGATGCCAAGATCGTCCAGAATTGTAAGACCTGTCTTTTCACGGACTGAGATGCTGCTGAATTTTCCAAGTTGCTCCTTGATTCTCGGTTTATCGATATCCTCTAACTTAGAGAGTCCGAAACTTGCAGCATAAGAAATGCGCTTTCCGCCAGCAAACTCTAGGAAAAAAGAAGCATCACGCCCATTCTTGAATGCTGTATTCCAAATCTGGTCGCTTCCAGCAATAAAGACATCGGCTTTTAAGTTTGCTTTCTGCAATTCATCGAACGTTTCGAAATGTTGGTCTGTCAGCTTTAAATAACTATGCTTAAAGTTATCGAAAGTTTTTTTTCTTCCCCATTTACTACAAATGAAAAGAATATGTCTCCGTAATTCTGATATCTTGAATAACGTATCAACGAAAGGTATTTTACCTTTAAACCTATAAAGCTTTGATGCTGGTGGCAAGACATAAGAACTCCACCTAATCTTATAAGACTTGTCCATATATTGGGGCAGATAGTCTATAATCTGAACATCATGCCCTCTACTTTCCAAATAATGCTGAAGGGCATAGGCCTGTAAAGATGCGCCATAATTATAGACGTCGTGACAAGTTATTGTGTAAATTTTCATTTGCAGATTTTTAGTATTCTTAGAATTTTTCTGAATCGGCGATTCCATCTCTTTCTTAAAATATCTCTCTTTACATACTTATAGGCATCTTTTATGTCTTTCTTTGGATTTAACAGAGACTTAAATACTGCGTCAAAATGTCGTGAACGCTCCGGACAAGTCTTCATCTGCGACTCTGCCACAACATCAAACGGATGCTCTACCAACTCGCAGTTGCACTGTTTAAGTAACTCATTACCTTTAGGAGTGAAAGAAACAACAGCGCTGACACCATCTTCATCATCTCTGTAAGTATTTCCCCATAAGTCACCTATACGAATATCGGCTGAAGAACTTTTGTACTTGTACTTGCATTTATCATAACACTGCTTTCCCAAGCAACAATTGTCAAGAAAAAGACAAAAAAACATGTCATCTTTAGACCTGCGGCTTTCGATATAACTTCTCTTCTCTTTTATCAGATTTTCATAAGAATCATTCCAATCCGTTTTCTCGCCATGCTTTTCACCGTCTATGCCCATAGCATATGAATCGTGCCAGCCATTCCACTTGTTACGCCACGATGCGTATGTTATCTTGCCGACTTTCTTTTCTGCCCATTTTATATATTTCTGCCAAGCAAACATAGAAGGCACGCCGTGACAAAAGAAATCGAGTAGGACAAAATTATCTTCACAACGGAACTTTTGGATATACCTACGGAAAGAGTCTATTTGGCAAGGCGTTCCTGTAACAAGATACTTCTCTTTTCGATTTATCTCTTTAAAGCAATCAACCGTATAACTCTGAATATACTTGCTGCCTGCACTTTGAATCAGCTCTCTAACATCTGATGCTATATAATGTTCCGCACGGTTGTTGTCGGCATTGTATCTTACTCCACAAACCTTATAGCCACGGTTCAACAATAATGCACCGACCTCAAAACCTACACCTCCAGATGAGCACTTTCGTCGAACCTTTTCATCTTTACTCCATGCTGCATACGACTGTATGTCAGTATTTTTTAATGACAAATCATCATGCAGATATGAACAGACCTCGGTACACAGACCACAGTCGGTACACTTACTCTCATCTGCAATATATGGTTCGTAAAAACCTTCGTTGTTAAGTTTTATCTCAATAACACTTCGCGCACACACGGTTGCGCACACGCCGCAACCATAACAATTGTGAACTCCACTTACATTCATCACTTTGAAGTAATACTGTCAACTACTGACGTAAAATTTTATTTATATAGTATTTAAAGATAAGAAAGAGTAAATTCTTCTTTCTTTCAAAAGACAAAAGTTTAAGACTGCCAAACTTCAATGCTCTTATTCTGCTGTCAACAATAACATGTTGACCGTCATTTAATCTTCTATTACACTTTAACATAAATGGAATATAAGTTCCATATATCAATCCATCATGCAAATAAAAAGATTCCTTAGAACTAACAATATCATCTACATGGTGTATGTTTTCTTCTACAACACGCAATCTTTTTGTTATATCACCTTCAATATTTGACATTGCAGAATCATCTCTAATCACATACACATACTTTCCAATGTCTGAAAAGCCATAAAGATTAGTCCTTTGTATCAAAACTGTCTGAAACATAAAATCCTCGCCGATAGCTATGGAAGTATCAAAGCGAAAATCGCCAATAAGTGCTCTCTTAAATATTTTATTCCAAAGAGCATTATTACGTTTGTTTATGAAGAAACGATAAAGAGATATTCTTTCATTCAATACACATCCATCACGAAAAGGAAGATGACATTTAGTCTGCTCATTCATCTTCAATTTTTCGTAACTTTTCTGAACGACATCGCAATTACGCAGAGTATCAGGTATTGTAAGATAATCGCTATCAACAAAATCATCGCTATCCACAAATGCAACCAATGTTCCAACAGCAACGTCAAGACCTGCATTTCTGGCCGAACTTACTCCGCCGTTTTTCTTGTTTATTACCTTGAATCGGGAATCTTCATCAGCATATCTATTGCACAATTCCAAACTATTATCTGTAGAACCGTCATTAACCAATATACATTCCCAGTCAGTATTTTTCTGATTCTTAATACTGTCAAGGCAACGTACAAGGTATTCACCTGCATTATAAACAGGGACAATAACAGATATTTCTGGCATGTCTTTCATTATGCTTTATGAACAAATTTATCTTTGATTTTCTTAATCTTACCGAGCATAAATTCTCTTTCGGAACGATTACAACCGATAAAATATGTACTTACAATGACTGAGAACAAACATACTATAACAGAAAGTACTCTGTATGAGAAAGGCTTTGACTCGCTTAGATAATACAAAGCAAAAGGCAGGACAAGAGAGAAAACCGAAGATAAAACAACTCTGCCTATAACCTCCTTTATATATGTAGAATAAAGCATATTTATCATTGGCAATACAATCCAAACTCTGATACCCTGAGCCAGAATCTCAGTGAACAGATAAACCATTATTACCTGAACTGGATTGATATGGAAAAATTTTAACAATATATATGCCATAGGCAAGATTAGAAGCATCGCCGTCCCCTCCCAGATTTGGAACTTCCTAATATCGCCTGTTGCATGCACAGCAGTAATCAGCGGATGTGCAAGCGATCTGACCATACAAGTAAGAAGCATGACAATAACTATCTCACCAGTATAAACAGGAACGACTGTAAGCCATAAATCCAAAATGAAATCAATATTGAAAAAAATAGGAAGCGAAAGCAAGAACAAAAGATAATAAGAAAATTTAGAACTTGCCAATATCAATGAGTGCAGACTTTTGAAGTCGCCAGTGGCATAAGACTTTGTAATCTGAGGTCTTACAGCCATTACAAAATTTGTACAAAAAGAATAAACCTTCGTCTGCACCTGAACTGCAATACCTCTTGCAGCATTAACCGCCGCGCCAAAGAACATATTCAACAACAAGTTCAAACCTTGCGTAGCTCCAAGTATGGCAAGATTTCCATTCATGTTCCATATCGAAAAGCCCATCATCTCCTTAAAAAGAGGCTTGTCGAATTTAAATTCGACCTTTGCGTCTGGAAAATTTCGACTACAATATCTTGTGTAACAAAAACGTACAAAAAGTTGAACCGACAATATCAGAACAGCGTAGAATATCAATTTATCTATTGCCGAATACATCACAACAAACACAATCAGCAACTTCAATACCACTTCGATTATTGATATATATGCAAAAGCCGACATTCGTTCTTCTGCTATGATGTAAGCATTATACGGCACGCTCATAATCATAATTATTGTTGCAAAAATCGTGGCTTGATATACCCAATGGGCTGCAAACATTCTGGATTCAGGAATCACTAGTTTGTTATACAAGAACCACAATCCGACAGTTTCTGCCAGAAGCAAAAATATAACTGCCACCCCAATCTGAATAAAAATACTGTTACTGAAAACCTTCCGTATCTCCGCCCTGTCCTTCTTGCCAATTGCAATGGTTAAGAAGCGCTGGGTACACGATGCCATTGAACCATTTATGAATCCGAACATCTCTATCAGACCACCAACAACATTGTATATACCAAAGTCTTCAACGCCCAAAGTCTTTAAAACAATACGGCTAGTATAAAGTGAAATAGCCATCATCAAAAACATTCGGAAATACAGCAACAGCGTATTCTTGGCTATTCGTTTGTTATTATTAGATATATCTGACATATTTTTCTTGTACTAAAATATACTCAACAGAATTCAAGAAAAGGGGGACTCCACTATTTCACATCAATAGTGGAGAAACATTCTTTTGCCATAAATACAAAAAGAGGAGGGCATACACTTTTTTCCATGTACTTATTAAAGCGACACCAATCCAAAAGACAATACTACCATCCCCTAAAAAGATTTCTCTAAGAATCAACTCTCTTTTATCAAAAAAAGGCTAAAGAATAAGATTCTTTAGCCTTTCAAAGTGGTGCCACCAGGAATCGAACCGGGGACACAAGGATTTTCAGTCCTTTGCTCTACCAACTGAGCTATGGCACCTTGCTGTTTTGCGGGTGCAAAGATATGTAAAAAAAACTATTCTGCAAAATTTTCCAACGAAATCTTAACATATAACCGTAAAAAACTTTCATTGCATAGGTTATACGCTGTTAGAACGGATAACCTATGGCGAAGTGGAAGTTAGTCATATCCTTTAGTTTACGAATGTTGAAGTAGCCGCTCTTGCCTGTATCATACGGTGCATGAAGGCCGAAACCAAGATCGAGGCGGATGACAAGGAACTCCATATCGTAGCGGAGACCAAAGCCGGCATCGGTCGCAATCTGGTCGAGAAGGGTGCTTCCGCTGAACTTTGAGCCGGGACGCTCGGAGTCGCTGCGGATAGACCAGATGTTTCCGGCATCGAAGAACAGAGCGCCGTAAAGACTTCCGACGATATTTGGACGCCATTCGAGATTCATCTCAAGTTTGATGTCGCCAGTCTGGTCGATGTACGAATATTTGGTTCGCGTTGCCGGATGGAAACTTCCCGGTCCGAGAGTACGAACCGTGAATCCGCGGAGGCTGTTGGCTCCTCCGGTGTAGAACTGCTGACTGTACGGCGCTTCGGAACTGTTTCCGTAGGCGTAGATAATTCCACCGTAGAGTCGGAATACGAACTTGTCTTTGTCGTTCAGATTCCATGTGCGGCGGGCATCGCTCGTAATCTTAATATACTGGGCATAAGGATTATTGAAAAGCGTCTTGCCCTGTCGAGAATACGAATCGCCCTTGCACAGACGAACTGTCGAGATAATATTTCCAGCCTCAGCAATGGTGTTTTCCCAATAGAAATGCTTGCTGCGGTGAGTCTTGCACGCATCGTCGTATGTGTAAGTATAACTCATCTCAGGAATGAGTTGGTCTTTCATACTCATTGCCAAAGCCGGATTGGCGGCTGTGATGGCATCGAACTGCTCGGTTGTTGAGACGAGGCGGTTAAACACAAGGCAGAACGGTGTGAAAGTATGCTTTCGCGTTCTGCTCTGCGTAAAACTGAATTTTACGCCGCCACCGAACGACAGCATCTTGAAGAAGCCTGCACGATTCAGCATATTTGCGTGAATCTCGTAACTTGTCGTTCCCGGATAAGTGAAATGGCGACGCATGTACTTTCTGAATCCCGGAACCATAAGGCGCGGATAGTCGAGTTGGATTTTTCCACCAAACTCGTACGAATTGATGCGGTCGGCGCCCTGTCCGTCAACATCCTGAGTCTGCCATTCGTATGAGCCGTTCACCCTGAACGAAAGCCGCTCGCCGCCTCTGAATACATTTCGCTTGGTTACTCCGAGTTCAAATCCCGGACCAACCTGTCCGTTGCTCTTCTGAACAACATTCAGGTTGAGGTCGCCGTCGAGGAGCTTATCCATCGTAGCATTAACAACGAGATTCATAGTGTCGCACGATTCGAGCGTGTCGGTTGGCTCGCACTTGAACTCGAGCGAACTGAAAATGCCGAGTCCGTTGATGTGCTGCATCGCCGCGTTCTGCTTCTCTTCTGAATACAACTCACCTTTCTTTATATTAAGGTTGCGGTTGAGAACGCCCATTCGCAAAGGCGATTTCTTTCCCGAGAATTTTACGATTGTTCCGCTTCGGCGCGACTTCAGACTGTCAGAAAGCACATCGCGGGCATTTTTTTTCAGATTGATTTTCACGTTTCCAATATACCACGGATGCTGGGCGTTCTGCGGAAGGAACGGAATCGGCTCGATTTTCATCTGCACCGAATCTTTTTTCATAACCGTGTCGGCACGATAAGCGATGTAGTCAGGACGGAAATAGTAATATCCGTTGTTGCGCAGAAGCGTTGCAATTCGCGTACGCTCCTCGTCGAGACTCAAAACACTGAAAGCCTCGCCTTTCTTCAGCACGCGCTCCTTTTCGGTTGCCTTTATCAGACTGTCGGCCGTATTTGGGAACGGACGATATTCTATTGAGTCGAGACAATAGAGCGGTCCGAATCTCACGATATAATCGATTTTTGCCTTCCGCTCGCTCGTCTTAATGATGTCGTAGTCAACCTTTCCACGGAAATATCCCCAGTTGTGAAGAGTGTTTGTGGCAACGAGCGCACGCGTCTTCGGAACGACATTCGAGATGTAAGTTGGCGATGTGGCGAAAGCGTTGAACATCCATTTTCCGAACAATGTGTTCTGATGATTTACCCACGCATTGTATGTCCACAGACCGATGCGCAGTGGCGAGCGCAACGACGAACTTCCCATCAGCGAGCCGTTTGGAGCGTATGCCAGGGCGGCATCAAGTTCTATCATCATCTCATCGTAGTGCGGACCACTTCCCTTGTCCTCGTACTTAATCTTTCGGATTCCGGTATAGAGGGTTTCATTCTCGGCAATATTCTTTGTCTCCGAACATGCCGTGAAACCAATCATTACCATTATTATATATATATAATATTTCTTCATTGTCGTTTATTTTTTCTCGGCTTCATTCTGTTCCTCTTCCTTCTTTATTGCAGCTGGCTTCGGCTCTTCAGAGGCTGAAGGCTCGTTTCGCCGCATCTGCTGAGAGCCGTTTGGCTGCTGACGCTGAGGCATCGGAGCGTTCTTCTTCGTATTCTTGAAGATGAACAGTTCGCTGAACTTATCCATCTTCTTGCGGAGCACAAGACCCGCGCCATTCTCGGTCAACTGACCTTCGAGCATGTTGTCGTAAACCTGGTCGTGGAACAGACGGACGACTCGCGTGCCCGAATTGTCGAGACGATACTCGATAGCCACATCGTCGATGAACGACTGTCCGGCATCGGTATTGTTGTCAGACGAGATTTTTCCGCCTATTACGATGCTCACGCGGTTATTCCAGAATCGCTTTGCAAAACGGAACGAATAGTCGGTGTGCATCTGTCCGTCGGCTCCTATGTGGTCTTCCATTCCGAGGCTGATATCCATTGTCTGCAAGGCGTTGCCGGCAATGTTGTTTATCTCGCTCTGCAAGAAACTGTTCATCGCGTTGCTCATAGAGAAGTTGCTGTTGTTTCCTTCGGCAAGATAGAGTCCGGTTGCAAGCATTGACACAGCCAGCTTTCCACGCTGCGCACTCGTCATGGCATTGAGTTCGTTCTGAACGGCATTATCTTCGGGAGCGGCAAGAGTAAACTCAAGTCCCATGTTTTCGAGGGTATTTGTAACCTTAACACCCACATCGAAGGCTACCGAACGAGGTGTCTCGCCATCGGTAACCGTCGCCTTTACTCGCTCTGTCGCCATGAAGTATAGGGTTGGATTGAACACATCGCCCGTCCACTCGATGTAACTGCCGTTCTGGATTGTGAACGTCTTGAGCGGAATTACAGGAAGGGCGTATTTCATTTCGCCGTTGTTCAGCGTGTAGCGTCCTGTAAGTATCATCTGTCCTTGCGGAGTGTACTGGAACACAAGGTTTCCGCCGCCTTCGAGATTGATGTAACTCTGGCGGTCGGCACTAATGTCGCACTTAATCTGCGCGCCTTGCTCCATCTGGATGTTCAGCAGCATGTCCATACCAAAGATTGTGGCATCTTCCTCGATAATCTTCTTGCCCGAATTTGTGTCGCTGAAATCCTCGAACACAACAAGGTCGGCAAGTCGGTCTTCGACGGTGAGAGGAGTGTCGCGAAGAACGTATGTTACATCGGTATTTCCCTGAACATTGAGATATCCACGGACAACGAGGTCGTTTATAACGCCTTTGACAGAGCAGAAGAAATCTACAACCACCTTGCCGTAGACCATCGAATTGATGTTTCGCTTGGCACTTACGAGAGTGAAGTTTCGTGCTCCCATTCGCATGTTTACGCGAATCTTGTCGGTACGCACAAAGTTGATGTCGCCGTTAATCTTAAACGGATTTTTGTCGAACGAATATACATTGAAGTCTTCGAACTTCATAACGCTGTTCTCGATTTTCACCGGTGTATCGTCGAACTTGAAGTTGAAGCCATACAATGCCGATGACAAGGTTGCCTTGTTCAGTTCGACAGAGCCGTTTACAATCGGGCGGTTCAGGTTTCCGGTTATATCGAGCGAGCCTCCGCATGTGCCATCGAACGCACACATGTGGTCGGGAATGAATCCGTTTACGATACTGAGCGGGAACTTGTAGAAACGGGCCGTCAAATCAAGGTCGCCTGCCTCGGTGTTGTAGTAAGTACCCTTGACTGTGGCAACCTCAACGCCGTCCTTCATCATTCTGCCGTCAACATAATGTCCGTCCTCGCCTTTTGGCAGATAAACGAATTCGGCACCGATGTTTCCGATAGGACATTCTTCGTATGTCATATTATGCACGTCGATATCGCTTGCCACAGAGAAATCGGTCTCGCTGTTGACCATTGCGTGGAATGAGCCGTTGAAATCGCCCGTTACATAAGGGCAATACGGAATTGATGAGGTGATGTCGCCAAGTTGCAAATGACTGACATCGAGCGTCAAATCTTGCCAATATTCGCTGTCGGGCGTTGAATAGAGTTTCAGACCGGTTCCGTCATCGGCAAGGAGTTCGACTTTGGCATCGACATGATATCTTTCGCCTGAAATGAGGATGAAGTTATCGTCGTTCAGTTTAAACTCGCGATAGCCGAGCGTCGGATGCGACGGATAGAAGTTTATAAGATAGCCGTTCTCTACTACCCCAACCTGCGCACCGAGTTTTATGGCGAGTTTGTCTTTGTCGTCGTAGAGCGCGACGAGGGCTTTCGCTCCGTTCTCTACCATCTCGCCATCGAGCTTCGCCTTGAAGACGAACTGTTTGTTCTTCGGACCGTTTTCGACAAGTCCGCGGAACTTGATGCTCGTTGTGTCTTGCGAAACCACAAGGCGAACAGTATCAATCTGCATACTGTCGGCATCTATCGAGTAGATGTGCATCTTGCCGTTCAAACCCTTTTCTGGCGAAGTATTCATTCTTATTCTGAAATCGCCGAAACTGTAGCCGTTGATAGCAAGCAGGTTCGAAACCGGATTATTGTTACCCATCTCGAGTTTCAAGTCCATCAGAGGCATTGCGCGGCGAAGTTCGTTTTGGTCGATACGCTTCTTTTCGAGTTGGTCGCTGATAATCTCGCCGAGTTTCATACATTGGTCCGAAAGAGCCATCAATCCGCCGCTGACGTGCATTCCGAGTTTCATGTCGCCCGAAGAAGCCGAAGCATAAGTTGTGTCGGCATCGGCGTAGGCATTTAAAATGAAATCTTGCGGATAGTACGATGTTTTTTCGGTATTGATGTACATATCGTTTACCGAAGCCTGAAGTTGATACATGTCCTTCATGTCGGTAGAAGCACTGGCTTTCAGTTTCATTCCGGCATCGAGAGGGTCTTCTACAACATCCATTGCAAGGAAATCGACTTTTCGCAAATCAACGTCCATATCTGCCGATACGAAATCTTTCTTCAAATCGCCCTCAGCATTGGCTTTCATGGCGATGAGTTTGTTGTCGGTATCGGCCGAAACCTTGTAATGATTGTTTGCATAAGTTGCGTTGAAATTAATCTTGTCGAGATGATATTTGTCGTAGTGCAACTTACTGATATGCGCCTTTGCCTCGGCATGAGTGGCAGCCGAATAAACGTCTGTGCCCTTTCCGCGAGCCTCAACGTTGCCCGAGAAGGTGTACATCGCCTCTTTTGGCATGAAGTGATGAACGTTTATGTCCTTTATGTCGAGGTTTGCTGTGTACGATTCGCTCTTGCCGTTATAAAGTGCATCGAAGGTGGCTCTTCCGCCGCCCTCGGTAAACACTCCCTTGGCATTATACGATTCTGTAGCCATATCGGCGGTGGCATGGGCATCGAGAGTCATGCCGTCGGGCAGATTGTAGTCGCCCATCACGTCGGGCATAATGGCTGAAATCCATTTCAGATTGCCTGTCGTCGCCGTCATCTCGGCATCGGCATACATTTTTTCAGGCTCCATAACGTTGCGGATATGAGCCTTGCCCTTTGCCTCCAAGCAGCCTTTCATGTTGGCATAGATGCCCGTGATGTCCATTGCATCGGCATTTCCGTCAACATTTGCACGAAGGTTGAACGGCACGTTGGGATAATGCCGCGCCACGTTTTCAGGCAGATTCTCGCCTGCCAATGTTATGACATCCTGCTTTCCGAGGCTTGCCCTGAAGCGCGCGTACATTCTGCCTCCCGAACCCTTCTCGAACGAATTCAGGTCGAAGTCGACGATGGCATCGCCGTACGAATCGGGCGTGCGGAACATAGCCTCGGGCAGATGTATTGATGTCGAATCCATCCAGAACTTGCACATCAGCGAGTCCATCTTGAGTCCCGAACGTTCGCTGAACGAGCATCGCGAAACATTCAGAGCCGTGCGGCGCGGATTGTATTCTATCGAATCGACCTGAAGGTTTATCTTGTCTAACTGAATATGCTCGGGATCGAAGCCTCGCTTAGGCTCGCCGGCAGCACTTTTGTATGTCAATCCTCCATCGGCAAGCGTTACTTTGTTTATAGTGTAGAGAGTGTCTTTCAGATTCAGGATGCCGTCGGTCATATTGGCATCGGCCAGATTGGCTGTCACCTCGAAGAGAGAGTCGCTCACCATCGTGAGCCTCATCCTAACGTTCTCTACCTTAACTTTCTCGAGCATCACCTTCCAGTATGTTGGCTCTGAAGTAGCGGTATCTTCGGGCAGAGTATCGTTTATGCACACATCGAGATAGGCATCTTTCATGTTTGCCTGAGTAATGACAGCCGTTTCGGGTTCGAGTTCAATGCCGTGGCTGTTCATGTACAGATAGTCGATGTGTCCCTTAACTCGGGCAGCCTCAACCATCTCCTTGGTGTTAAGTTTTACGCCTTTTATCTCAACAGCATCAATCTCAACCTTGTTTTTGAACAAAGGCAGAAGCTGCACGTCTATTCGCATATCATCGACCTTGAAAAGCGTGTCGGTATTCTCAACAATATCAACGCGCTTGACCTTCAAATCAAGAGGAAACCCGAGATTAACCCGACCAATCGAGATTTTCATTCCGGTAGCCTCGCTTGCGTAGTCAGAGGCTATGCCAACCACCAGATTCTGAACGGGAGGAAGATATAGCAGCAAGGTAACTATAAGGAATAATACAAACGGACTTGCCAATATTATTGCACTCCATTTTATATATTTATTCATAGATTATTTTCATTTATAAATGTATAAATGCAAAGAAAACATTTTTTTAGGAAATAGCCGCCACTTCTGCCGCACTTTTTAAATTATTTTTATATTTTCGCAAACCGAAAAAAGAATTGTAAAATGAAAAAAATATTTATATCACTTGCCGTAATTATTGCATGCCTTGCAGCAGGCAGTTGCGGCAACAAAAAGAATCCTATGGAAGAAAATCTGACAACTGTACTTATCGAGACATCGAAGGGAAATATCAAGGTTGCGCTGTACGACGAAACTCCGCTTCACCGCGACAATTTCATAAAACTCTGTTCTAACGGTACTTACGACGGAGTTCTGTTTCACCGCGTCATCGGCGACTTTATGATTCAGACGGGCGACCCTGACTCTAAGAACGCAAAGCCGCACGAACTTCTGGGCGGCGAAGATCCCGACTGCCCTACCATTCCGGCAGAATTCCGCTTTCCACAGTATTTCCACAAGCGCGGAGCGTTGGCTGCTGCCCGTCAGGCCGACAGCGTAAACGCAAAGAAGGAATCGAGCGGCACCCAGTGGTATATCGTTACCGGAAAGAAGTACAAGCCCGAACAACTTCGCGAGTACGAAATAAACATGGACTTGGACAAGAAGATGAAGTTGATAGAAAAGGGCAAGAAGGAAAGAATGAAAGAGATTTTCCAACTTCGCAAGGAAGGCAAGAAGGAAGAAGTTCAGAACATCTACGAACAGATTGAAGACAACGCTCAAATGGAGGTTGCAAAGCATCCTTTCATCCGCTTTCCGCAGAACATCATAGACACTTATGTAAACGTGGGCGGATGTCCGTTCCTCGACAGCCAGTACACGGTGTTCGGCGAGGTTTTGGAGGGCATGGACGTGGTAGATGCCATTCAGTATGTAAAGACCGACCAAGCAAAACGACCTCTGGAGGACATCAAGATTATAAAAGTGACAGTTAACAAACCAAGCAACAAGTGATTAAGATTAACAGACATACGCTCGACAATGGTCTCGAAATGATTCATTTCGAAGACAAGAGCACACAGATGGTGGCTCTGAACACAATGTACAAGGTTGGCTCTCGAAACGAGAGTCCCGACCACACAGGCTTTGCCCATCTGTTTGAGCATCTGATGTTTGGCGGCTCGGTAAACATTCCAAATTTCGACACGCACATCGAGAATGCCGGAGGCGAAAACAACGCATGGACAAATACCGACCGTACCAACTTCTACATAACCGTTCCGCGAAACAATGCCGAGACGGCTTTCTGGCTCGAATCCGACAGAATGTTAAGCCTCGCCTTCACGCCAAAGAGCCTCGAGGTTCAGCGCAACGTGGTTATGGAGGAGTTCAAGCAGCGCAACATAAACCAGCCTTACGGCGACATCGGTCATCTGCTGCGCTCGCTCATCTACAAAAAACATTCGTACCGCTGGCCTACCATCGGACTAAAACTTGAGCATATTGCAAACGCCACGCTCGACGATGTAAAGGATTTTTTCTTCCGATTCTACGCGCCAAACAATGCCGTTCTGGCAATAACGGGCAACATCAGTTTCGACGAGGCACGACGCCTTACCGAGAAATGGTTCGGCCCAATCCCGAGCCGTGCCATCGACACCACTCAGCCACCGTGCGAGCCTCAGCAAACCGAGGAACGACGATTGGAGGTTGAGCGCGACGTGCCGTTCGACATGATTACAATCGGAATTCCTATTTGCAGCGTTACGGATGCCGAATATCCAACACTCGACAGCATAACCGACATTCTGACAACCGGTCAGTCGGCTCGAATGATAAAGAATCTTGTGCAGGAGAAGCAGATTTTCTCGCAGGTTGACTGCTACCTCATGGACACGGTCGACCCGGGATTCCTTACCGTGATGGGCAGACTAAACAAGGGCACAACCTTCGAGACTGCCGAGACCGAGATTTGGGGCGAATTCGACAGACTGAAGACCGAACTTGTAGGCGACTACGAGTTGCAAAAGGTCAAAAACAAATTCGAATCTATGCACATAATCGAGAACGAGAACTATCTGTCGCTTGCCACAAACATAGCCTTCGCGGCCTCGCTTGGCGATGTTGAGCATTTTAACCGCGAAGTACAAAACTACTTGGCTGTTACAGCCGACGGCATAAGAGAACAGGCACGCAATCTTTTCCGCCACGAAAAGTGCAACACCGTTCTTTACAAGGCCAAGAAATAATAGTCTTCCGGCATTTTGGGCAACAAACAATACTAACTGATTATCAAAATTTTAATAAACAGTTGTATTCTAGTGTCATAACTCCAAATGTCGGCAGTCAAAAAATTCTGTCAAAATGGGTTATTTTCTCTGACTTAATGTTTATCTTTGCCAGCCGTTGATGAATTTCTGTTTCCTTATTTTTTGCAGTGCCAAGGTTAGTAAAATTCACAACATACCCCTAAAAACGAGTAATCTATCATTACTCAAATACAAACAATAAAATTAAGAATAAAAAGAAAATGAAACAATTACCAAAAATCAGTTACAGTCTGTTCGGAAAATACCGTGCGGAGTTAATGGGCATTGCCATACTAAATGTTCTATTGTTGCACTCAAATACTTGGAGCAAAATCAATAGTTGCGGATGGGCAATAACTATACTGAATGTATTTGGGCGTTTAATATTAACAGAAGGGTTCCTTTTCCTGTCTGGTTTTGGTCTCTATTATTCATTATACAAGAATTACGACCTACGACAATTTTTCACAAAAAGAATTCAACGACTTATTATACCTTACTGGTTAATGTCATTACCATTCTTTGCTACTTGGTTTATTACAGGAAAGATTGGTGTAGGTGGATTGTTACTGCGACTCTCCACCTTACAGTTTTGGTTTAACAAAAACGCTGAAGGAATGTGGTATATATCTATATCTGTTCTTTTGTATATTTTCACTCCGTTAATATTCAAAAAGATACAGAAAAACATGACTGTTGTTGTGCTTTTAATAAACCTTGCAATCATTACAACTTTGGCTTTACTCGCGCCTGAATACTACGACATGATCAAAATAGGAATCGCAAAAACTCCCTTTTTTATCCTCGGTGTATATTCAGGAAAACAATCTATAGAAAAGAAACAATTAAACATATTATGGCTTGCAGGTTTGGTAATATTGCTCGCAGCACTCTATATGCACTCGACAAGTAGCACATTGTTGGTTGCACGCGAATATACTTTGCGCCTTGTTGGGTTGACAACGTGTTGCCTCTTAATGAAAGTAACTGACAGATTTTCCATGCTACACCGCATACTCCGATGGATGGGGCAATACACGCTGGAACTCTACATTTTCCATCTGTTGATATATATATCATTGCAACCCATTGAATTAAATAATGGATACATAGAGGTTGCAATATCCATTATTGGTGCTTTTTTACTTTGTGTCCCAACGCAGATAATCTGCAAAAAAATCATTTCACAGCAAGAAAGACAACAAGGAAAAAACTGAAAACAACCCTTGTTTTGGGTCTCAAACCGCAGCGTCAAAATCGAGTAGGAGGTAAACACTAATCACAGGTGTTTATCTCCTGCTTTCATGTTTACCGACCTCTCACACCACCGTACGTGCCGTTCGGCATACGGCGGTTCCTTATTGTTGCACGCAGACTATTAAACGATGATAGTCCGTCAGACATGGCCAGCCTTGCTTTTGTAATAACTCCTTGCTGATGAGGGTGTGTCAAAATAGGCACATCCTCTTATTTGTTTTTTTACAGGCACGGCATGGAAAGATTCTTTCTATGCCGCTTTTTTGATGTGAAATCTGTCACAAGC
>Ga0310695_10002575_pt1 | contig 37836 bp, 29 predicted proteins | sample RumenRJG_04DNA_FD_203882 | JGI IMG/M metagenome (GOLD analysis project Ga0310695, IMG submission 203882) | Bovine rumen microbial communities from Lethbridge, Alberta, Canada - RJG_04 (v2) (version 2) | ecosystem: Host-associated > Mammals > Digestive system > Stomach > Rumen | place: Canada...
GTAAAAAAAGCCGCTGCTTTTGGCTTTCCAATAGCGGCGGCTTAATGCAAGCGGCGGCAAAGGGAAATATCCTTTGAATACCTTACAGAAGAAAAGTTTTGCAGCATTACAAAAATAAAAGCCTATGCAGATGCTGGACAATGGCAATTCTGCCGCTCGGTGGTGCGGCTTCGTCTGCCTGCTTGGTTTTTGCGTCTCGATGCTCTTTTTTGCTAACGGCATGCTTCTCTTCCTCTTCGCAAGGATAGAAACGAAGATGCCGAACTGACATCGTTATCTGACGCGGCCGAGATAGTTGCCGTTGTATGTTTTCTTGCCCGCATATGTCGGGCGAGTTGTGTGCCGAAAAGGGCGTTGAATTTGGTATAATATTAGCAAATCGAAACGCATGACGAGTATCGCGCGAGCGGGGAGCTCGCAACGCATAAAGACATGGACAAGGCAAACGCAAAGGCGCGGATCGAGGAACTGAGGGCCCTCATAGAGAAGGCCAATCATGACTATTACGATCTTCACCAGCCGACGGTAGGCGACCGCGACTACGATATGTGGGAGCAGGAGCTCCTGAAGCTTGAGGCTGATTTCCCTGAGTTCGCCGACGCTTCGTCTCCGGTTCAGAATGTCGCGGGCGGACTTCTCGAGGGCTTTGCGAAAGTGAAGCACGACCCGCCGATGCAGTCTTTGGACAAGACCCACGCTAAAGATGAGCTTGCCGAGTTTGATGCGTTTGTCAGGAAGACTGTCGAGGGCTTTACCTATCTCGTCGAACCGAAGATTGACGGCATCTCGCTTTCGCTTCGCTACTCGGGTGGTCGGCTCGTCCGTGCCGCGACGCGCGGCAACGGACTTGTAGGCGACGACATAACGGCGAACGTAAGCACGATAAAGACAGTCCCAAAGGTGCTGCCGCCTGATGCGCCGCGCGAGCTTGAAGTGCGTGGCGAGGCGTATATGACGCGCGAGGGTTTTGTCGAGCTTAACGCTCGTCAGGAGGCCGCTGGACTCGAGACTTTTGCAAATCCGAGGAACGCCTGCGCTGGCTCATTGAAGCAGCTCGATTCGCGCGTCACCGCCGAACGTCCTCTTGATGTCGTCATCTACAACGCAGGTGGCGTCGGTTGCGACGGCTTCGCCTCGCATAGCGAAATGGTCGCGGCATTTGCGAAGTGGGGATTCCCTGTCGCGCCGTGGTCGAAGTTCTGCAAGACGATAGACGAGGTGTTTGCTGCGATTGACGAACTTCAGACGCTTCGCCACACCTTCCGTTTCGAGATCGACGGCGCGGTCATCAAGATCGACGAGCGCAAGTTCTACGACATCCTCGGCGCGACTGCTCACGGTCCTCGCTGGGCGCGCGCGTACAAGTACGCGCCCGAGCGCGCAGAAACGACTGTCGAGGCGATTACCGTTCAGGTTGGTAGAACGGGCATCCTTACGCCTGTTGCGGAATTGAAGCCGGTTCCGCTCGCCGGCTCGGTAATCTCCCGCGCGACCTTGCACAATGCCGACCAGATCGCACGCCAGGACATCCGCATAGGCGACCGCGTCTGGCTCGTAAAGGCTGGTGATGTAATTCCGGCAATAGAATCTTCTATTCCTGAGAAGCGCACAGGCGCGGAAATCGTTTTTACAATGCCGACGGCGTGTCCCGTATGCGGCGGCGCGGTCGCGCGTCTTGAAGGCGAGGTGGCGACTCGCTGCATCAACCCCGCGTGTCCCGCGCAGCTCTGCCGTCGGCTCGAGCATTTTGCGAGCCGCAACGCACTCGACTTGAAAGCGCTCGGCGGCAAGATCGCGGACATCCTTGTCGACAAGGGAGTCGTAAAGGATCCTCTCGATCTCTTCACGCTCGACTATTCGGAACTCGCGGGTCTCGATGTCGGCGAAAAGGACGCGCCTCGCAAGTTCGGCAAGAACGCGCTCAACCTAAAGAACGCCGTTGTCGATGCGAAGGAGTTGCCACTCGAGAGATGGCTTTTCGCCGTCGGCATACCGCAGGTTGGCGTCACAGTTGCGAAGGACATCGCGGCAGAGCACGAGAAGTTCAGCGACCTCAAGGACAGCCCTGTTCTCAAGAACGTAATCGAGAACGATGCGAAGAAGGGCAAGGAGCGCAAGATCCTCGCCATCAAGGTCGAGGCGGCAAAGGCGGTTCTCTCGTTCTTCGCGAGTGACTACGGTAGTGCATTCCTCGATCGCATGCTTTCGCTTGGAATCGACCCTCGGCGCGGCGCGCGTGCCGCGGTCGCGACGACTGGTCCGCTTGTTGGCGCCGGTTGCGTCCTCACGGGGACGCTGAGCCGTCCGCGCGGCGAATATGCCGCGCTAATTGAGAAGGCGGGTGGCATTGTCCAAAGCGCTGTCACGTCAAAGACGAAATACTTGATCGCCGGTGCGAATGTCGGCGCGACAAAGACCGAGAAGGCGCGTGCGCTCGGCACAGAGGTGATAGACGAAGCGCGGCTTCTCGAACTTCTTGGGTCAACTCCATCTGGCAAGGCCGAGCCGCCAGCCGAGGAAGCGAAATCCGCGCCGGCCGCTCCCGTTCAAGGAGATCTTTTCGGCTAATGAACAAGACACTTACATTCCCTGGCTTCATTGACGTCCATGTCCATTTCCGCGACCCTGGCATTCCAGAGGCGGAGACGACGGCGTCTGGCCTTGAGGCGGCGCGGCGCGGCGGATTTGCCGCGGTCGTCACGATGCCCAACACGACTCCTGCTTGCGACTCGCCGGAGTCCATCGCCTATCAGCTCTCCCAGACTCCCTCACTCCCCCACTCCCCCACTCCCCCACTCCTTCTCCCCTCTGCCTGTATCACGAAAGGGCGGCTTGGACACGAAGTCGCCGATCTTGAGTCTCTCGCCGAGGCGGAAGCCGCGTTCTTCACCGACGACGGCTCGTATGTCGCGGACGACAAGGTAATGGAAGAGGCGATGCATCGCGCCGCCGCGCTTGGGATGTGTATCTGCGAACACGCGATGGATCCGAAGGAAGTAAAGGATGGCGTTATCCGCGACTGCGATCTTGCGCGGTCTCTTCATTTGCCGATTATTCCCGTCTCCGCCGAGACGGTCGCGATACGGCGCGATCTTTCCATCTGCCGCGTGACAGGATGCCGTCTCCACATTCAGCACATTTCGACAGCCGAGGGCGTTGCGCTCGTTCGTGATGCGCAGAAAGAAGGACTCCCTGTTACCGCCGAGGCGACACCGCACCATCTTCTTCTTTCGTGCGAGGAGATTCCGCGTGATGATGCAAACTACAAAATGGCACCGCCTCTCGGGAACAACGAAGACCGTGCAGAGCTTCGCCGCGCTGTGAAGGACGGGGTTCTTATGTTTGCGACGGATCACGCGCCGCATCCTGCGGCGAAGAAATCCCTTGGCTTTGCCGGGAGCGCGAACGGAATCATCGGGCTTGAGGCGGCGATACCTCTTACTTGGGCAACGATGGTCGAGGGCGAGGGAATGTCGCCCGACGCCTGGGCGCAGGCGTGGTGGAAGATGCCGCGTGGAATTCTCTCCCCTCGCGCGGCCGCTTGTCTCGATGATGCACAGCAAACTGTGGTTGAGGTCGGGGAGTGTCGTGCCATTGAGATTGCGAAGTTTGCATCGCTCTCTCGCAACTGCCCGTATGATGGTTTTGAATCTAACTGCTGGCCTGTGGTCGGCAAAGGGAAAGGAGCATAACGATGAACGTTTCGTTTTTTGACAAGGCAGCATCGTATTTCCCCGACAACTGCTTCGACAGGGCGGTTGATCTCGGAATATTGCTTGGCTCCGGCTGGGGCGAGGCGCTCGAGATGGACGAAGTGATATTCCGCGCGTCGTACTCCGATATCCCGGGACTCGGTGCGTCCACGGTCGCAGGTCACGTAGGCGAATTCGTCCTTTACCGTCGCGGTGAAAAGAGGATCGCGGCGTGGTGCGGTCGCAGACACTACTACGAGGGCGTCGGTTGGGAACCCGTCGTTCTCCCGATAGAGATGATGCGACGTATGGGCTGCGGAACGGTTCTCCTGACGAACGCCTCGGGCGGGATAAACCCTGCGCTCAGGCCAGGCGATTTCGTCATCATTCGCGACCACATCAACCTTATCAACGCGAATCCTCTCGTTGGCCCGCATCGCCCAGAATGGGGCGAGAGGTTCCCCGACATGACGGAAATTTATACGCGCCACCTCGCAGAGCTTCTTCATGCCGGCGCGAATCGCCTGGGGCTTCGCGTAATGGACGGCACCTACGCCTACAATGTCGGGCCTGCGTACGAGACGCCTGCAGAAATCCGCGCCTACAAGGCGCAGGGCGCTGACGTCGTTGGCATGTCTACCGTGCCCGAAGCTGTCTTTGCAAAGGCGTGCGGTATGAAGGTCGCTGGGCTTTCGCTCGTTTCCAACCTTGCCGCCGGAATCGCGCTGCGTCCGCTTGGGCATGAGGAAGTCATCGCCGCAGGAGAAGCAGCGAAGCCGGCAATGCGCGCCTTGGTGGAGGACTTCATTGCCAGACTCTGACATCGAGGCCTTTATCGGGTCGCTCCGCTTTGAGCGGTCGATGGCCGAGAATACCTGCGCGGCATACGCGAGGGATCTGCGGCTCTTTTCGAAATACCTGAAAAAGCGCGGCATATCCGCCGCGTCCGACGTCAAGCGCGAGGACATTGCGGGCTTTCTCGGCGAGGAGCGGGCGAGTGGTCGCAAGTCCTCTACGAGGGCGCGCCGCACTGCGGCGATTCGGATGTTCTTCAAGTTCCTCGAGGAGCGTCGCTACATACGGAGAAACCCTGCCGCGCTTCTCGATCCGCCGAAGAAGGGGAAGGTGCTCCCTCGTGTCCTTTCCGAGGAAGAGACTTTCAGGATGATAGACAAGGTCGACGGAACTGATCCACGCGACTTGCGCGACCGTGCGATGCTCGAGATTATGTACGGCTGTGGGCTTCGCGTGAGCGAGGTTTGCGGCATGAAAGTCGAGGACATAATGGCAGACGGCGAGCTTCTTCGCATCCTTGGCAAGGGCTCGAAGGAGCGCGTCGTCCCGATTGGCAAGGCCGCTGGAAGGGCGCTTACGGCGTATCTCGCCTCCGCGCGCGACGTGTTCACTAAAGGCGATCTTTCTGTATCGCACGTCTTCGTCACGCGGCTCAAGAAGCCGTTTACGCGTCAGGCGGTATTCAAGATGATCCGCGAGCGTGCTGTCGCCGCAGATATCGCCCCAGAGCGCATTTCTCCGCACGTTCTCAGGCACTGCTTTGCCTCTCACATGCTCCAGCACGGCGCGGATATCCGTGCGATACAGGAGCTTCTCGGCCATGCTGACATCGGCACGACGCAGATATACACGCATGTCGACGCGGCGCGCTTCGGCGACATCCACCGCCGATTCCATCCGCGGGGATAGCGGTGGCGCGTCCGCGGCGGGGCGAGTTTCGGCTTAGGGCTCGCTAGCTTTGCCGCGAATACGCGGCAAAGCTCCGGCGAAAAAGCCGGTGGCGACATCGATTTTGCGGCCTTTTACATTTTGCCCGTGCCGTCGAGCCTCTCGGCAAAATGGCGGCGCGTCAAAATCGGGTCGCTTCCGTCTTTTTCGCCGTCGCTTCGCATGCCGCCGAAACACCCCCACCGTGTCCACGCAGACAGTCCAGTCGGGTTGTCGCGCTTCGCAGCATCGGTTCTTTTTTTGGTATAATATTCAAAACCTTCAAAGGATTTTTTTATGGCAAGACTTACGGACATCGGCTGGGACGAGTTTCACGCGCTTCCGCTCGAGGCGAAGCGTCCATATCTTGAAAGGGTCGAAGGCGAGGGAATGCCCTACCACACGCTCTTCGCCCAGCAGTTCGATAGACCCATTCTCGAACGGCTATGCGCCCTCGCAAACCGAATCAGGTTCATCAACAAGTCTAAGGAAGGCGCTCTCTACCTCAAGAACGTCCTCGCGCACAAGCGCGCGATGCTCTACTTCTCCCAGCCAAGCTCGCGCACGTTCCTCTCGCATCTTGCGGCGTGCCAGATCCTTGGCGTGACGACTGGCTCGGTGCGTGACGCGGCGACTTCGTCAGAGTTCAAGGGCGAGAGCCACGAAGACTCGATCCGCACGTTTTCGTCTTACTTCGACATGATAATCATGCGCTCTCCCGAGCAGGGTCTCGCCGAGAAGATGGCGTGGGAGCTTTCGAATTCATCGCGTCCGATCCCGATTCTCAACGCCGGCTCCGGCAAAGACCAGCACCCGACGCAGGCACTTCTCGACATCTACACTTTGTTCCGTTCCTTCGAGGACAAGGGCAGCATAGACGGCAAGACTGTCGTGTTCTGCGGCGATTTGATGCGCGGGCGCACCGTTCGCTCGCTCTCCTATCTTCTCACCAACTTCAAGAACGTCCGCCAGGTGTTCGTCGCGCCGCAAGAGCTTCAGGTTCCCGACGACGTCATTGCGGTTCTCAAGGAGAAGGGCGTGGATTTTCAGGTGTCGGACGACCTTCGCGCGGCTGTGCGCATTGCCGATGCCGTCTATATGACGCGCATCCAGGACGAGTGGGACGAGTCGAAGGGCGCTTCTGCGAAAATCGACACGTCGCGCTTCAAGTTCGGCGCCGAGGAGCTGAAGCTGCTCCCGAAGGACGGCATAATCATGCACCCGCTGCCGCGTCGCGACGAGATTGCGACGTGCTGCGACCACGATCCGCGCGCAATGTACTGGCGCCAGATGAGAAACGGCATGTGGATACGCGCCGCACTCATCGCCTCAACGTTCGGCTTCGAGAGGTCGATCATGGACTGCGGCTACTGACGCCTCGTCGTCTCTGCGTCTCTGCGCCTCTGCGTTAAAAATTTTTGAATTTCTAGGACAGATCTATAATGCAAAATCGCAAATTCAAACTGCTCGTCATAAATCCCGGCTCTACCTCGACCAAGGTGAGCCTTTTTGAAGACGAGACATGTCTTTTCGAGAAAAGTCTTTTCCACGATTCGTCGGTTCTGCTTTCGTTCCCCCATGTGAACGACCAGGTCCCGTTCCGCAAAGGCGTGATCCTCGACATGCTCTCCGCAGAGGGCGTAAGCCCGCGGTCTATCGACGCGTTCGTCGGTCGCGGCGGCAGCGCCTGCACGCAACCCGGCGGCATTACGGCGATTGACCAGAAGCTCTACGACGACACGGTTGCGGCGGTAGGCGGTTCCGAGCATCCCGCGAAGCTCGGCGTCATGCTCGCTTGGACGTTTGCCCAGGAATACGAGAAGCCGGCGTTCACCCTCAATCCGACGAACGTCGACGAATACTGCGACTACGCGCGTCTCACCGGCATCAAGGGCATCTACCGCGTCTCGCACTCGCACGTCCTCAACCAGAAGGCGGTCGCCGAGTTCCACGCCGCGAAAATGGGGCGCAAGTACGAGGACTGTAACTTCATCGTCGCGCACATAGACGGCGGCATCACGGTGTCGGCGCACGAGCGCGGGAAGATGGTCGACGGCAATATGGGCGCCGACGGCGAGGGCGCGTTTACGCCGACTCGCATCGGCTCGGTTCCGGTTCTCCAGCTTCTCGACTACATCGAGGCGCACTCCGTCGCGGACGTTCGGCTCAGATGCTCTCGGGCTGGTGGTTTCGTCGACCTCTTCGGCACTTCCAATTCCGATACGATACACGCGCTTGTCGACAAGGGCGACAAGAAGGCGACGCTCGTCTGGAACACGATGATTTACCAGATCTGCAAGATGATCGGCGAAATGTCGGCTGTCTTGTGCGGAAAGGTCGACGCGATTCTCCTCACGGGCGGGCTCGTCCGATTCCAGGACATCGTCGACGGCATCAAGACGCGTTGCGGCTTCATCGCGCCCATCGAGGTTTACCCTGGTGAGATGGAGCAGGAGGCGCTCGCGCTCCCTGCTCTCAAGGTCCTTCGCGGCGAGTTAAAGCCGCTGACCTATTCTGGTCACAATGTCTGGTCCGGCTTTGGGGATATCGGGCTGTAATATAAGACAAAACTCGTTCTCCGCAAAACATGGCTGGAACGTTGAAAATAAAGGATTTGCCGATCGAGGCGAGACCTCGCGAGGCGTTTATGCGCTCCGCTGCACCAGAGCGCGAAATCCCTGACGCCAGCCTGCTTGCCATTCTCATCCGCACCGGACGAATAGGGTCGAGTGCAATAGACCTTGCCCATCGCCTCATCAATCATTTCGGCAGCGCAGCAAAACTCGTTGAGGCGACATGGCAGCAGATTGTCGCGGCGAAAGTGCCTGGCATTGGCAAGGTCGCCGCCGTGCAGCTCGCGGCGGCATTCACGCTTGTTAGGCGAAATGTACGGACTTCACATCGTTCGTTTGCCCGCGCAGTCGAAACATCCGACGACGTGGTGCGACAAGTGCGTTCCGTCGGCATCGATGACACTCAAGAGTGTGCGTATGCTCTCTACCTAGACGCGAAGCGTCATCTTCTCTGCGAGCCGATGGTCATCTCTCGCGGCACGGCAGACAAGACGTTTATCCATCCGCGAGAAATCTTCCGCCATGCTATTCGCCTTGGCGCGGTATCGGTGATCGTCGCGCACAACCATCCGAGCGGCGACCCCGCTCCGTCTAGCGAAGACATTGCAGAGACTAAGCGGCTTGTAGAGTCTGGCGAACTCGTCGGCATCCCGCTCGACGACCACGTCGTCATCGGCCGCAAAGGGACGCATGTGTCGATTGTGGAACTTCTGAAAGAGGATTTGGTATAATATTCCCTAAAAGAGAGGAATTCAATAATGTTCACTGTGAAACTCGACGACGGAACAATAGTGAAGGTTAAAAGCAAATATAATCTTGGGTTTATATCCGATGCTGACTTATTTCGCCACGTCAAGGAAACGTTGGGCAGGCTTACGCAGAATGTTGATTTGAAATTGTTCGAGAAGAACGTTGTTGATCCCATCAAATTGACAATAGAGTCCCACGCATATGGCAAGACTGCGAAAGAGGTTGTCGAGCAGGAAATAGCTCGTCAGCTTGGCAAGACCCTTGAAAACGCAGTTGGTGACTTTCACCAGAAGATATTCAAGTATATCAAGGGTTGGAGCGTTCCTTCTGATGGGGTGGATATAATCAATGATGCTGGTACGGTGTTTTGCGAGATGAAAAACAAGCACAACACTATGAATTCCGGTTCTGCCGACAAGGTTTTTGACAAGCTACATGGGGTTGTGATTGCGAATCCAAAAGCAACGGCATATCTTATTCTTGTGGTGGCAAAGAAAAGTTGTGACGAACCTTGGCTTGTTGCAGGTAGAACACTGCCGCCAAACAAGGCTAAGCGGCTTCGCAAGATTTCAATTGACCGATTTTATGCGTTAGCCACTGGTGATGAAATGGCTTTCTTGAAGCTCTGTCAGGTGGTTGGTAAGGTCATAGATGATGTATTGTCCGCTTGTCCCGCATCTAAGTTCAAGAACACGGTTCTAAAAGAGCTTTCTGCACGTGATCCAGATTTGTTACGAGGGCTGTTTATGTCATCATTCTCAACATACAATGGTTTTGGAGACTTCCATGTCATCAAGTAGGCCATTGTTCGATGTTGAATTTGTCGCAGATTTGCTGTCGGTGACGAAGCAGACGGTTGTCGCTTGGACTGAATCTGGGCGCCTCAAGCCTGTTGCCAAGGATTCCAACGGCAATCCGCTTTTTGACTGGGCGGCGTTTGCTTCGTTCCCGCAAGTGGCGGATATGGATGAGAAGAAGTGGAAAGATTTTACATCAATAAAGCCGAGGCGCAAATACACTTCTATAGAGCTATTCGCAGGTGGTGGCGGATTGGCACTTGGACTTGAAAGAGCGGGATTTAATCATATCCTCCTTAACGAATTTATGCATGAGGCTTGCGAGACTTTGCGCTTCAATCGCCCGAACTGGAATGTTGTCGAAGGGGATGTCTCGAAGATAGATTTTCGTCATTTGCGTGGCAAGGTTGATGTCGTTTCTGGCGGTTTCCCATGTCAGGCATTTTCGTATGCAGGTAATCGCGCTGGATTTGAAGATGCAAGAGGGACACTGTTTTTTGAGTTTGCTCGCGTAGTCAAAGAAACGCAGCCCAAGATATTTATTGGTGAAAATGTCAGGGGGCTATTGACTCATGACGGCGGTAAAACAATTGCAACTATCAGGTCTGTAATTGCGGACTTAGGTTATGAACTTGTAGAGCCACAAGTTCTAAAAGCAATATTCTATCGTGTGCCACAGAAACGTGAACGTTTGTTGCTTATAGGTGTACGAAAAGATCTGGCAGCATATTTCAAGTTCCAATGGCCTCAAAAGGCCGGGCGTATGTACACCGTGCGCGATGCGTTGAAAAAAAGTGAGTTGTTTGATTGCGATGTTCCAAAATCAGAAGGACAGAAATATCCCAATAGGAAGGCAGAAATTCTTGCGATGGTTCCGCCTGGCGGATATTGGCGCGACTTGCCGCTTAAGGTGCAGAAGGAATACATGAAGAAGAGTTTTTACCTTGGTGGTGGGAAAACAGGAATGGCGAGGAGATTGTCTTGGAATGCACCAAGCCTTACATTGACATGCGCTCCTGCACAAAATCAGACGGAAAGGTGTCATCCTCAAGAAAGTCGTCCGCTGACGGTTCGTGAATATGCCCGTATCCAGACATTCCCCGACAACTGGAAGTTCGTGGGAACACAGGCTGTCCAGTATAAGCAAATAGGTAACGCCGTACCAGTAAATCTTGCATATGTCGTTGGATTGAGTGTCATAGATGCACTAAACGGTTTTCCGAGAAAATGTTGGGATGTCAAAAGTGATATCTCCATCAAAAAGACATCTGATTATTCATGCGGCAAGCAAAGACAGTTGCCGATAACCCAACTCCGTCTCGCCATTGAGAACAAGAAAAGCTACAAGGGTGCAGCAAAAGGCAAGGATGCGAAGAAGGTCGTAGCAAAGGCAAAGACCAAGTGCAATGCGAAGGCAGGACGCCTGAAATCCGTCAAGGCGCGATATGCGAAACATGGTGCTGGCAAAGGAAGTCGGAAATGACATCAAAGATAGGCGTGGCAACGGCTGTCGGGATGCTCGTTTGCAGCAATCTCTTCATGACCTTTGCGTGGTACTGGCACTTGCGGCTGCAGAAGCCGGGCGAGGCGAGCTGGCCGGTCTATGCGATAATCCTTATTAGCTGGCTCATCGCCCTGATCGAGTATGTCATCGCGGTGCCCGCCAACAGGCTTGGCGCGGCGAGCGGGCTTAACGTGGCGCAGCTCAAGATCATACAGGAAGTGATAACCGTTTGCGTGTTCGTTCCGTTCATGCTGCTCTTTATGGGCGAGAAATGGCGCTGGGACTACCTCTGGGCCTTTTTCTGCATGGTCGGAGCCGTGTATTTCGTAAATCGTGCACGCCTTTAGGCGGCAACGTGCTGGATATATCTCGGCGCAGGCGAATGGAGTTGCCATGACTGCGTGTAGATTTGGTATAATATACGCATGAAAATTGCGGTGATTGGAGATGGTGGATGGGGAACGGCGAATGCGCTGCTCCTCGTTGGATATGGACATGACGTGACGGTATGGGGCGCGTTCCCGGACTACATAGAGGAACAGCGTCGCACTAGGCGGAACGAGAAGTTCCTGAAGGGCGTCGTTCTGCCCGACGCGCTGAAGCTCACTGCCGACAGGGAAGAGGCGGTGAAGGGCGCCGAAATCGTCGTCCTTGCTCCGCCAAGCAAGTTTTTCGCGTCCGTGATGGAGGGCTTCAAGGGGCTCATCACCGACGACCAGCTCGTCGTCTCGCTCACGAAGGGGCTTTGCGAAACTTCAAACAAGCGCATGACGGAGCTCGCGAAGGAAATCCTCGGGCTGAAGAGCGTAGTCGCGCTCGCAGGTCCTACTCACGCCGAGGAAGTGAGTCGCGGCATTCCGACTACAATCGTCGCCGCGTGCGAGGACGAGGAGAAGGCGAAGAAAGTCCAGCGCGTCTGGTCTGGCCCCAAGTTCCGCGTCTACACTTCGCCCGATCCGGTCGGCGTAGAGATAGGCGGCGCCGTCAAGAACGTCATCGCGATCGCCGTCGGCTGCTCCGACGGGATGGGCTTCGGCGACAACACGAGGGCCGCGCTCATCACGCGCGGCCTCGCGGAGATGAAGCGCTTCGTGCTCGCCTACGGCGGGAAGCCCGAGACGCTTTCCGGGCTCGCCGGGATAGGCGATCTCATCGTCACATGCACATCGGTCCACTCGCGAAACCATTCCGTCGGCGAGCGTCTTGGAAAGGGCGAGAAGATAAAGGACATTCTCGGCTCGATGCAGATGGTGGCCGAAGGCGTCTGGAATTCCAAAGTCGTCCACGACCTTGCCGCGAAGCTCGGCGTCGAGATGCCCATCTGCGATCTCGTCTACGCGCTTTGCTACGAGGACTTCGACGCTCGGAAGGCCGTCGAGTCGATGATGGGCCGCGAACTGAAGAGCGAGTGACATGAATCAGCACGCCAACATCCTAAAAGAACTTATGCCGATATTGGCGTTTTTTAGCTTTTGGCTTGGCGCGTGCATCGCCTCGTTTCTGAATGTGGTGATCTGGCGCGCGCCGAGAGGCGAGTCGATTGTTTCGCCGCCGTCGCACTGTCCAAAGTGCAACGCGCTGATCAAGTGGTGGCAGAATATCCCGATCCTCTCGTGGCTTGCGCTGCGCGGGAAATGCGCCAACTGCCGTGCGCCGATTTCGCCGCGGTATATCTGCGTGGAGCTTCTGGGCGGTCTGCTGTTCCTTGCGGTGTTCTTGCATCTGTTCGGCGGCGACGGGAAGCCGGTCGTCGCTCCGTTCGGGCAGGTCACCTACATTGGTGGAATCTTCATCCTGCTTGTCTGGTGGATTTGGATATCGTTGATGATTGCCGGTTCGTTTATCGACTTCGACCACCAGCTTCTCCCCGACTTCACGACGGTCGGAGGAATGGTGCTCGGCGTCCTGTTCTGGGCGTTCGTCAGCGCAAGCACTCGAAACTTCGCGTTCGACTTCTCCGACTTGAGGATGTACTTTCCGCTTGCATATTCCATAAGCGGCCTTGTTTTTGGTTTTGGGCTGCTCTGGCTCGTCCGGTGGCTTGGCTCAAAGGCGTTCAAGCGCGAGGCCATGGGGATGGGCGATGTCTTTCTCATGGGCGCAGTAGGGGCGCTCTTCGGGCCTGTCGCTGTTCTTGTGACGCTTATCCTTTCGTCGGTGTTCGGGAGTGTTGTTGGCATTGTGCTAATCCTACTCTCCAAGACGAAGCTTGGCGGCTTTACCCCTATACCATACGGCCCGTATATTTGCATGGGATGCCTTGCGTGGATGTTCTACGGCCCGCAGCTCGTCGACTGGTACGTCCATTTAGTTACCCCATAGCCCAACCCTCAAACCTTTCAACCATTCAACTTTTCAACTATTCAACTTTTCAACTTTAAAAAATGCATACTGTCCTTAATCACCCGCTTGTCCAGCATCGCGTCACGCTGATGCGCGACATCAACACAAAGCCAAAGCAATTCCGTGAGCTCGTGAACGAGATTACGGAGTTTCTTGCAATCGAGAGCTTGAAGGACCTGCGTACTGTCGAGATCCCGGTTGTCACTCCGGTCGCCAAGACTACAGGCGTAAAGATCGAGGACTCGATAGTGATTGTGCCGATTCTTCGGGCTGGCATGGGTATGCTCGACGCAATGCTGCGCGTCCTTCCGTACGCGAAGGTTGGCGTCCTCGGCATGCAGCGCAACGAGGCGACGGCTGAGCCGATTCCCTACTACGCAAAAGTCCCGCCGGCGAAGAACGACGAACTTGCAATCGTGATCGACCCGATGCTCGCGACTGGCGGTAGCGCATGCGACGCGTTTGCGCAGCTGAAGAAGCTCGGCTACAAGCGCATCGTCTTCCTCAATCTCATTGCCGCGCCCGAGGGAATCGCGAAGGTCGAGAAGGAGCATCCTGACGTGCCTGTCTTCACTGCGGCGAAGGACGAGCGTCTCAATTCGCACTTCTACATCGTGCCAGGGCTTGGCGACGCTGGCGACCGCATCTTCGGAACGCTGTAAGGCGAAAATATGTTTGAGAAGATCTTCGGACTAAGCAAGAACGGAACGACTGTCCGCACGGAGCTTGTCGCAGGTCTTACTACGTTCATGACGATGGCGTACATCCTCGCCGTGAACCCGAACATACTCGCGGCTGCTGGCATCCCGAAGGGCGGGGTGTTTATGGCGACGGCAGTTGCCGCCGTGGTGGGCACGCTTCTCATGGCGTTCCTATCGAACTACCCGTTTGTCCTCGCTCCTGGCATGGGGCTCAACGCGTTTTTCGCCTTTGGCGTCGTTATCGGAATGGGCTACAGCTGGCAGTTTGCGCTGTTGACGGTATTCGTTGAAGGGCTTATCTTCCTCGCGCTTTCGCTAACGCCGGTCCGCGAAGGGATTTTCAATTCTATACCAATGTCCCTAAAGCGCGCGGTTGCGGCAGGCATCGGGCTTTTCATCTGCTTTATCGCCCTCCAGACGGCGAAGATCGTCGTCAAGGACGATGCCACGTTTGTCGCGCTCGTGAATTTCAACCATGTCGACTTTCACACTCACGGCGTTACCGCGCTTCTTGCGCTCGTCGGGACGCTCTTGACCGGCGTCATGCTCGTCAAGAAGTGGAAGGGCGCGATCTTGTTGGGAATCTTCGTGACATGGGCGCTCGGCATGCTCGCGCAGGCGTCGGGCATCTACGTTCCCGATCCTGCAAAGGGCTTCTTCTCAACGTATCCGAGCTTCACGATCGGCGATGTCGCAAATTCGTTCAAAGAGTTCGGCTCGACCATCGGCGCCGTGTTTAAGTCCGAAAGCTGGACGCACACGGTGAAGGGAGAAGTCGTTGGCTCGGGTTGGTCGCTTGTAAAGTCTCTCGACTTCTTTGTCGTGATGTTCGCTTTCTTCTTTATGGATCTCTTTGACACGCTCGGCACCTTGATCGGCGTCTCGCTGAAGGGCGGGTTCCTTGATAAGAACGGACGACTCCCTCGCATTTCCGGCGCACTCTGCGCCGACTCAATTGCTACTTCGGTCGGCGCGGTGCTTGGAACCTCTACGACCACGACGTACGTCGAGTCGGCTTCGGGCGTCGCGGTGGGCGGCAAAACGGGACTTACCGCTGTCACTGCGGCGGCGCTCTTTGCGCTTGCGATACTCTTCGCGCCGATCTTTCTGGCGATTCCGGGCTTTGCCACGACTCCTGCACTTATCATCGTCGGCTACATGATGATCTCGTCCTGTGCTGACATTGAATGGCATGATGCGGGCGAGGCGGTGCCGGCGTTCCTCTCGATTACCGCGATGCCGTTCACCTACTCGATCTCGGACAGCATCATGTTTGGCGTCATCTCCTACACGGTCATCAACGCGCTTGCGGGCAACTTCAGGCGTATCCACTGGATCATGTACGTGCTCACCGCGATTTTCATCGCAAAATACGCGCTGATGTAGGAGACCGTCTAGGACATTCAGAACGAGAGGGCAAGACGATGAAAAACCTCGACAACTACGTAAAGGCGATCCCCGACTTCCCGAAGCCGGGGATCCTGTTCCGCGACGTCACGGGGATTCTCGAGTCGCCTGACGGCTTCCAGCTCACCTTGGACAAGGCGGTGGGGATCCTCTCCGACGTCGAGTTCGATCTCGTCGCGGCGCCTGAGTCGCGCGGGTTCATTTTCGGCGCGGCGCTTGCCGACCGCTTCAGGACTGCGTTCGTGCCGATCAGGAAGCCAGGGAAGCTCCCTCGCGAGACGATTTCCGAGTCCTATGACCTCGAATACGGAACGGCGACGCTGCACATGCACACCGACGCCGTGAAGCCGGGCCAGCGTGTAGTTATCGTCGACGATCTCCTTGCAACAGGCGGTACCGCGAAGGCGGCCGCGAAGCTCGTCGAGCGGCTCGGTGGTACGGTCGTCAAGATGTTGTTCCCGATTGAGCTCGAGGGCTTCAAGGCGCGCGACGGCATCCTCAAGGGCTACGACGTCGATTCGCTCGTCAAGTATCCTGGAAAATAGGGGGCGTCTATGGCGGTCAACGACAAGCGTTATCTCTCTGGCGACGAATACCTCCGCGATACGTGGCGGCTTGCGGCGCAGGTAAGGAAGTCTGGATGGCAGCCAGACATCCTGATCGCCCTCTGGCGCGGCGGCGCGCCTGTTGGCGTTGCGATGCACGAGTATTTCAAAGTCTCTGGCTGGAATGTTCGCCACATTCCGGTGAAGTGCGAGAGTTACACGGCGATAGGCGAGAACTGTGGTGCCGTAAAGTTTACCCACGGCGACATTGTCTTTGGCATGCTCAGGAAGGGCGACAAGGTGCTTGTCGTGGACGATGTCTTTGACACTGGCAAGACCGCCAAGGCGGTGAAGGAGCAGATCGGCGCGACCAGCGCGGAGATGCGTCTTGCCTGCGTCTACTGGAAGCCCGGCAAGAACACGACCGACCTAAAGCCCGATTATTTCTATCGCGACGTCGGGAACGAATGGATTGTCTTCCCGCACGAGATAGAAGGGCTCACGAAAGAGGAAATCGCGGTAAAGGATCCGCTCCTCTCCTCACTCCTCGGCTAATCATTTCGATATATGGCGGTCGCGTGTCCGCAGAAAATGGGGAATGTGACGGAAAATAGCGAAATAGGCGAGAAAAAGAGAGGTGCCAAAAGGGTGATTGTCCGGCTGCTCCGTGAGCATCTGTTCGGGATTTCAATTCTTGCGTGTGCTGCGATCGCGTTCGCTTTTCCCTCGGCGTTCACGGAGTGGGGCGGCGTAAAGCTTACTTCTCTTGTCGTTCCTGCGATACAGGTCATCATGTTTGGAATGGGCACGACGCTTTCGCTTGCCGATTTCTTGCGCGTTGCTAAGCGTCCGTGGGCTGTGGCGACTGGCGTGCTCTTGCAGTTCCTCGTAATGCCGCTTGTCGGGTTCCTGATTGCGAAGACGTTTGGCTTTTCAGGCGAACTGGCCGCCGGATGCGTCCTCGTCGGGTCGGTTGCCGGCGGCACTGCGTCGAACGTGATAGCGTTTCTCGCAAAGGCCGACGTCGCGCTGTCCGTGACTATGACATGCTGCTCCACCCTCCTTTCGCCGTTTTTGACACCATTTGCCATGAAGGTTCTTGCGGGGTGCTTCGTGGAGATCGACGCGGCGAAAATGATGGTCGAGATATTGAAGGTCGTAATAGTCCCGATTGCGGCGGGCGGGTTCGTGCATTGGCTTTTCAGGGGGCTTTTCAAGAAGCACAAGGCCGTCTGCGACCGCGTTCTCTCTGTTCTCTCAATGACGGTCATCTGCTTTACTATGCTTGCGCTTACCGCACCGAGCCGCTCCACTTTTGCCTCGGCCGGTGTCCTTATCATCGTCGCCGCAATCATCCACAACACGGTCGGGTACGCAAGCGGCTACTGGCTTACGCGGCTTGTTGGACGCTTTGCGCATCTTGGCGAGTCCGAGGCGCGGACGGTCGCCATCGAAGTCGGAATGCAGAACGGCGGCATGGCAGGGGCTCTCGCGGTCGGCGTTCTTGGAAGCGCAGTCGCGGCGCTCCCCGCCAATGTGTTTTCCATCTGGATGGACTTCTCTGGCTCTATCCTCGCAAACTTCTGGAGCCGACATCAACCGGGCGGCGAATGATGTTTGGCTGTTGTTTCTGAGATGTGAAATTATGCTATACTATCCTGCAAATGGGTAAGCTCTTTATAATCGACTTGATGCCTTTTCTCTACAAAGGCCATTTCGTGTTTCTCAGGAATCCGCGGATGACGTCGACTGGGATAAACACGTCCGCGTTGTTAGGGCTCGCGTCGGGACTTCAGTCGATCCTTAAGCGTGAACAGCCGACTCATGCCGTCCTCGCCATGGACCCAGGCGGGCCGACTTTCCGCCATGAGGCATATCCGCAGTACAAGGCGCAGCGTGAGAAGATGCCCGAAGACCTCGCGGCGTCGATTCCCTACGCATTTGAACTCGCCGAGGCGCTCAGGATCCCCGTCGTGCGCGTTGAGGGCTTCGAGGCGGACGATGTCATGGGCACACTTGCAGTGAAGGGCGCAGCCGCCGGTTTCGACGTCTATATGGCGACGCCCGACAAGGACGCCGCGCAGCTCGTGCAGCCAGGCATACGGCTCTACCGCCCCGCGCACGCCGGCGACTCAGCGGAAATCTACGACGAGCAAAAAGTCTGCGAGCATTGGCATCTCCGCGATCCCAAGCAGATGATCGACTACCTCGCGCTCGCCGGCGACTCTTCCGACAACATCCCCGGCATTCGCGGCGTCGGCGAGAAGACGGCGACTGATCTTCTCTCTAAGTTTGGCGACGTCGAGGGAATCATTGCCAATGTCGACAAGATAAAGGGCAAGCTCGCGGAGAAGGTGTTCGCTGGGCGCGACGACGCTACGATGTCGAAGTTCCTCACGACGATTCGCACTGACGTTCCGATAGAGCCCGACTGGGATGCTTATAAGCTTGACGGCATTGATCGCGGCAAACTTGCCGCGGTGTGCGAGAAGTTCGAGCTTCGCCGTCTTGCGAAGGAGCTGCTTGGGGAAGATGATTTGGTAGGGTCCGCTCTCCGAGCGGACCGCGGACGCCTCGGAGAGGCGCCCCTACCAATGAGCACCGGGAGTCTCGGAGAAACGCCCCTAACGCATTCTACGATTGCAACGGCACCGCACGACTATCGTCTCATCACTGACGAGCCGGCGGCGCAGGCGCTTCTTGAAGAGCTTATGGCCGCGCCGCGCGTCGCTTTCGATATTGAGACTGCCGCGCGGGAACCGGGCTTAAGCGCGACCGACGCGAAGACTTGTCGTTTGCTGGGGCTTTCGTTCTCAACTGCCCCTGGTAAGGCGTGGTACGTGATAGCCGATCTCGTCGACGTGTTCCGCCCGCTTTTCGCCGACAAGTCAAAGATTCTCGTCGCGCACAACGGTAAATACGACCGCACTGTCCTTCACCGTTACGGAATCGGCTTTGCGTCGACGCCGCGCGACACGATGCTTGAGCACTACTGTCTCGACGCCGCGGCGCGCCACGGGCTCAAGGAGCTTTCGGAGCAACTGCTCGGCTACCGCATGATCCGTTTCGAGGATGTAGCGGGAGAGCAAGAGCGCGGCAAGCCAGAGCCGACGCTCGCTGGCAAGGACCTAAAGCTCGTCTGCGACTATGCGGCGGAAGATGCTGACTTTACGCTGCGGCTTGACGACGTTCTGCGTCCGCAGGTGCCTGTTGCGCCATCGCCGCTCCCGAACGTGCTTTCTGATGTAGAGGAGCCGCTTGTCAAGATCCTGATCGACATGGAGCGCGAGGGCGTGAAGATTGACGTTGAGGCGCTTAAGCTATACGGCCGCGAACTCGACCGCGAGATACTTTCTTTAACGCAGCAGATTCTCTCCTACGCCGATCCCGGTTTCAATCCCGACAGCCCCAAGCAGCTTGGCGCGCTTCTCTTCGGGAAGCTTGGTCTCGCAGGCGGCAAGAAGACGGCGAGCGGACAGTTCTCGACTGACGAAAAGACGCTCTCGAAGCTCGTTGGCGAGCATCCGATAATTCCGCTCATCCTCGAATACCGCGCGTGTTCGAAGCTCAAGTCCACATACGTCGACAAGCTGCCGACGCTCATCGACGAGAACGGGCGCGTCCATACGACATACTCGCAGTCGTTTACCGAGACGGGGCGCCTGAGTTCGTCCGACCCGAATCTCCAGAACATCCCGATCCGAACCGAGCGCGGCAAGCTCATCAGAAAGGCATTCGTCGCGCGCGACGAAAAGCACGTGCTTATCTCGGCCGACTATTCGCAGATCGAATTGCGGCTCATGGCCGCGATGTCGGGCGACGAGGCGATGCTTGCGGCGTTCAGGAACGGCGAGGACATTCACCGCGACACGGCGAGCCGCGTCTACGACGTGATGCCGGCATTCGTAACGCCAGAGCAGCGCTCGAAGTGCAAGATGGTTAACTTCGGAATTATCTACGGCATCTCCGCGTTCGGGCTCTCGCAGCGGCTTAAAGTGCCGCGCAAGGAGGCGGCGGACTTGATCGAGACCTACTTCAAGCTCTATCCGAAAGTGAAGGTCTACATGGAGTCCGCGATCGCCAAGGCACGCGAAAAGGGGTATGCGGAGACTATTCTCGGCCGCCGCAGAACCCTCCGCGACATCAACTCGCGGAACGCTACGGCGCGTCAGGCCGCGGAGCGCGATGCGATAAATACACCGATCCAGGGGTCGGCCGCCGATCTCATAAAGGTCGCGATGGTGAAGGTCGACCGGGCGCTCAAGGCGGAGAACCTTCGCGCGAAGATGGTCCTGCAAATACACGACGAACTTGTCTTTGACGTGCCTATTGGCGAGGTGGAGAAGGTCAAGGAAATCGTGACGCGCGAGATGACGACGGCGCTCGATTTTGGCGTTCCCCTCGACGTCGGGATCGGCGTCGGCGGCAACTGGCTTGATGCACACTAACGGAAAAAATGGTACAATTTCACTGGAGGCAAAGAAATGAAGAACTACCTGGCAATAGATATCGGGGCGAGCTCGGGGCGTCATATCATCGGACGCGTCGTTGACGGCAAGATTACTCTTGAGGAAGTCTACCGCTTCGTGAACTCGCAGGTTCGCAAAAACGGACACGACTGCTGGGACATAGAGAAGCTCGTCGCGTCCGTGAAAGCCGGCATAGACGAGGCAATGAAGAAAGGTCCCGTCGAGTCGATCGGCATAGACACCTGGGGCGTCGATTTCGTGCTCCTCGACGAGAAGGGCGAGCTTTGCAGCGACTCTGTCGCCTATCGCGATGCGCGCACGACTGGCGCGGACGTGGAAATTGAGTCGCAGGTGATGTCCTTCGAGGAGCTTTATTCGCGCTGCGGCATCCAGAAAGCGCCGTTCAACACGATCTACCAGCTTTGGGCCTTGAAGAAGGAACATCCCGAACAGCTTGAGAAGGCGGCGAGCTTCCTCACCGTTCCAGAATACCTCAACTATCGCTTGACGGGGAACATCGTCCACGAATATACCGATTCGTCGACGACTTCGCTCCTCGACGCGGCTAAGAAGGACTGGGACTTCGATCTCATAGAAAAACTTGGACTTCCGAAGCGCATTTTCGGAAAGCTTGAGATGCCTGGCGCGACTGTCGGCGAATACAAGGGCGTCAAGGTCGTCCTCCCCGCGATGCATGACACGGGCTCCGCGTATCTCGCCGTTCCCGCGCGAGACGACAGGGCGGTATACCTTTCTTCTGGCACCTGGTCGCTTCTCGGCGTCGAGAACGAGAAGCCGATTACAACGAAGGCGTCGTGCGCCGCGAACTTCACGAACGAAGGCGGCGCATGGGGTCGCTACCGCTACCTCAAGAACATCATGGGTCTCTGGATGATCCAGTCGATCCGCCGCGAGCTCAACGGCGTGGAATATGTCGAGGGCAAGGGCGACGACGCGACGAAGGAGGCGCTTGCGACGCTCAAGGACTACGAGAAGGGCCGCGAGTATTCCTTTGCCGACCTTTCGATGATTGCCCGCGGACAGAACTACAACACGACTGTCGACGTGAACGACTCGCGCTTCCTCAACCCGGCCTCGATGATCGGCGAAGTCACAAAGGCAGCGTCCGAAACTGGCAAGCCGCCGACGACCGTGGGTGAGCTTATGCAGTGCGTCTATCTCTCGCTCGCGGAATGCTACGCGAACGCTATACGCAACCTTTCCGAGATAACGGGCAAGGTCTACACCTCGATCAACATCGTCGGCGGCGGCTCGCAGGACAAGTACCTGAACGCGCTTACCGCCGAGGCGACGGGGCTTGAGGTCTTTACGGGCCCAATCGAGGGGACTGCCATCGGCAACTTGATAGTCCAAATGATCGCCGGCGGGGAATTCGCAGACCTCGCCGCGGCGCGCGCCGCCGTCGTGCGATAGTCTTTAACAGTACATAAACGAAAGGAGTCATTCCTCACGGAATGTAGTCGCAATATGAAAACCAACATGAATCGTCGTGATTTCCTAAAGGGAACTGCCTGGATGGGCGCTGCGGCCATGGTCGCCGGTTGCCAGATGAACCGTTTCGGCTTTGGCCAGGGCGGACAGATGCAGGACTACGCCTTCACTGGGCTCAAGGGCAAGAAGATACGCGTCGGCTTCGTAGGCATCGGCAGCCGCGGTTCGGGTGCGGTCCACCGCGTTTCGATGATTCCGGGCGTGGAGATCGTCGCGCTCTGCGACAAGGATCCGGCCGCGGTCGAGCGCAACCTTAAATGGCTTGCCGACAGCAAGTACAAGACCGTTCCGAAGAAGTACATCGGCGACGAGGCCTACAAGGAACTTTGTGATTTCGGAGAGTGCGACGTCGTCTATTGCGCGACGCCGTGGGCGCTCCACCAGCCGGTCGCGCTCCGCGCGCTGCTGGGCGGGAAGATCGCGCTCGTCGAGGTCACGTCCGCTCTCACGGTCGACGAGAGCTGGGAGCTCGTTGAGGCCTCGGAGAAGTGGCGCATCCCGTGCATGCAGCTCGAGAACTGCGTCTACGGCGAGATCGAGCTCCTTGAGCTCAACCTCGCGCGGCTCGGCATGTTCGGCGAGATCAACCACGCCGAAGGCGCGTACATCCACGACCTTCGTGAGGTCATTCCGTCCGTCGGGACACACTATAATACCGAGTGGATATGGCGCTACGGCGAAAACATGGCACATAAGGGCAACCGCTACCCGACGCACGGTCTCGTCCCGATCTGCCAGACGATGGGCATCAACCGCGGCGACAGGTTCGACTACCTCGTCTCGCTCGAGAACGGTCCGCACAACGTCAACTACGAATACTTCAAGAAGGAGTTCCTGACGGATGCCGACCCGCGCAAGAAGGATCCGCCTGCGGCGATGGGCGACATGAACACGACGCTCATCAAGACCGTGAACGGCAAGTCGATCATGGTCCAGCACGACGTGAGCTCTCCGCGTCCCTACTCGCGCATCAACCTTATTTCGGGCACGCGCGGCATCGTCCGCGACTTCCCGTTCCAGTGCGCGTTCGAGGACAAGTGCTTCGACGGCAAGGCGCACGGCTGGTTCTCCGACGCGAAAGCCGCCGAGGTCCGCGAGAAGTACATGCACCCGATGTGGCGCGATGTCTCGGACATGGCGAAGAAGGTCGGCGGGCACGGCGGGATGGACTTCATCATGGATCTTCGCTGGGTGTGGTGCCTCCAGAACGGCGAGCCGCTCGACATGGATGTCTACGACCTCGCGGCGACGAGCTGCATCTGCGAACTCACCGAGACTTCTGTACGGAAGGGCTCGAAGCCGGTGTCGATCCCCGACTTCACACGCGGCAACTGGCGCAACGTCAAGCCATGGGGCGTCGTGAACGTCGACCTCAAGAAGATGGGTCTCGACTCCGGCGGCGTAAAGAAGGACGAAGCTGCGCTCAGCGTATAACTTGCTGATTGCATAGCGATGTGAGATTGCGGCACGGACTGCTATTGTGATTCGTCCGTCCCGCCATATCTCAACTGCTACTCAACCATGCCCAACCATTTCCCATCCATCCAACAACCACAATTCAACCATCCTTCGGGTCGAATACAAGAACGACACGATTTCGACTAAACCTTCCTACATCTCTGATTCGCCAACTCCAACCGATACTCAAAAACAATTCAACCTCAACCACATAAAAGAGGGCGCGTCAAATGTGCCGCGCTGTCAGGAAGTCTGGTCTTGGCGGATTGTGCTGCCGAAGTGCCGCTTGTAGATGCGATAGAGCTGGTTCGCGGAAGTGAAGTGCATGGACTTCACGATTTCATTGGCTGTTGCACCACCTTTGAGCCGCCGCTTTGCCTCTTCCATTCTCGCGTCTTCAATCGCCTTGCGGATTGTCTTTCCGCAGATCTGCGAGAAGCGAAGTTCCGCGAGCTGGCGCGAGCAGCCGAGATGTCTTGCGACATCTGCCGGAGCGATTTTGGCTGCTCGGTTCGCGGCGATGAACTCCTGCGCCATGTTGACGAGCCGTGTCGCCGATACTGACCGCGCCGTCGACTCGCCGGCGAAAACGTCCCTCGCCGGAATCAGGATCTCGTGCGGACGTCCATGCCATTTCGGGTGGCGGAACAGGAAGTCCAGCTCCCGGACTGCCTGCCGTCCCATCATGTTCATGTTTAGGACTACGCTTGAAAGGCTCATTCCGCATGTCTCGTGCTGTGCCGCATCGTTGTCCACTCCGACGACGGCAACCTGCGTGGGGACGGGAATGCCTTCTGCTCTGCAGGCGTTTACAACGTCCGCCGCGCGCATGTCGGAGACGGCCATCACGGCCGCCGGCTTCGGGAGCTTGCGCACCCATTCCCTCAGACTCGTCTGGAAGTCGCTGAAGTCGTTACCTTCGGGGAATTCCTCCGTCTTGATTCCCTTGCGCTTCATCTCTGCGCGGAAGGCTATCATGCGCTCGGTGGAGTAGAACTGCGGCTTCAGCTCGTGAACATACCCCGCAGACTTGTAGCCGCCTCGGTCGAGAAGGTGCTTTGCCGCGCGTCGGCCTATGTTGGCGTTGTCGGTCCATACCGAAGATACGGATTCGCTGCGCGCTGCGAGCCTCTTGTCGGTGATGTTGACGAGAACGGTTGGAGCCTTTGCAACGGCGAGGCGCTTCATCACGGCGTCGGTGCCGGGCATAGTGAGGATGTAGCCGTCGAACGGCTCTCCGTCCTCGTTCGCAAGTTCGCGTTCGGAAAAGAGCCGCCCTGGGCCAGCCATGTCGAGATGCCAGTTCTTTCTGTTCGACATCTCCTCGAGCATGCCCATGAATATCTCTCGCCCCGCGAAATCCCTGAGCATGCAGACTGCGAGGACGTTGTAGTGGTTTTTCCTCTTCATGCGCCGCAAATTCTACCACGCCGCGCCGCAGGGTGTCAACCACCAGGGCGGTACCGACTCTCTCTGCTTCCCCTCCCGCCGCTTTCGGGGGTGTTAGTGGAAATGGAAATGGAATATTGAAAAGTAGGAAGGGGCACTTGCGCACTATCACAAATATTTGATACAATACCAACATCAAGCCGCAAGACTCGGTCTACGCGGTGCAGAGCCTTGGCCGAAAGGTCAAGGCTCTTGCAGTCTTGATGATACCATGAAACGGACAGTTGCATACATTGACGGGTACAACCTATTCTACGGGCTTCTAAAAGGGACCTCGTACAAGTGGCTTGACCCAACTCGGCTTGTCTCCGCACTTCTTCGAGACGACCATGAACTTGTTTCTGTAAAGTACTTCACCTCTCCTGTAAAGACATATCCCCATGATACGTCTGCCCTTGATCGTCAGAAGATCTATATTCAGGCATTGACCACACTTCCGAATGTTGAGGTTATACAGGGGTTCTATCGCAAGGATGCCGTTCTCATGCCCGTACACGAAGAAGAATGCAAGACGTGTCCTATCGCCAAGAATGGCTTTGTCAAGGTAGTCAAGCTTGAAGAGAAGCGCACGGATGTGAATATTGCATCTTCAATGCTTCTTGATGCGTTTAACAACAATGCGGATGCGTTTGTTCTCGTGAGTGGTGATACAGACTTCATTGCTCCCGTTAACATTATCCGAAAAGATTTCAAGAAGACGGTGATTGTGTTCAATCCGCGAGAAACAAAGTCGTGGCTCAAAGACTACGCGTCCTATTATCGCGATATTCCGCGTAACCTACCTGCCGAATGCCAATTGCCCGATACCATTCCATACGGCAAGCGCGGCGACCGGTTTATCCATTGTCCAGATGCATGGCGTTAAATTCCGCGCGCATTTGGATGTAATGACTCTCTGCCTTCCCTCCCGCCGTTTTCGGTGTGTTAGCGGAAATGGAATATTGCGATTAATGAAAACGGAATAGTCTCCATTGCCTTTCCGCCGCTGGGTGTGGTATAATCATAGCATATTGAAGTTCTCAATAGGATCAGTGCTGTGATGAAACGGATGAAACGAGCGAGAAACGTGTTTTGCATTGCCGCCGTGCTGGCGTCTTGCCTGTGCAATGCCGCCGTCGCCGGGGTCGAGATGCTGCCGTCCGAGTTCGACGGCAAGACGCCTGTCGTTGTCGAGACAAAGGCATTCAGACTCGTCATCAATCCAGACGCCACGGCGAAGTCGCTTGTCGTGAAGGCTACGGGGGAAGAGACGCTGGACAACGGCGAGGGGCTTCCGTTGTTCTCCGTCACCCAGGAGCGTCCCTTCAACAACGAAATCAAGCTGATGTGGCCGAATAAGCGGACGGCGTATCCCGCGAACAGGCTGCGGCGCGAGGGCGACAGGCTTGTTGTCGGCTTCGAGATCGCGCCGTACGAGGCGGTCGTCGGCGTGAAAACTGGCGGCGGATACATCGCGTTCGAGCTGGAGGGATTCAACTGCGTGCGCGAACTGGAGTACGAGGGCCTTGTCATGGACGTTCCTCCTGTGGCGCGGTTCCGCGTCCTGCAACTTCCGGTGAAGCGCCGCGAGAACGTCGGCGACTGGCTGAACGTCGTTTGGGACGACCGCGCGGCGGTCGCTGTCGTTGGCGCGGATCCGTATGCCGAGATTGACCACGAGCGCCGCGCCGGATGCGAGACTCTTTTCGCGGACCTTGCGCTCGGCCTGAAGCTGAAGGGTGGTTGCGCCGCCGTCGTGGCAGGGGCGGGGAGAGACGCGTTCCTCTCGGCGATGGACGGGTTCGAGCGCGACTTCAATCTGCTGCGCGGAGTTGAGAGCCGCCGTGACCCGCGCCTCAACGCCTCGATATACTGGACGGGCAACATAAACCCGAAAAACGTTGACGAGCACATCGCGATGGCGAAACGCGGGGGATTCCGCATGATGCTCGCATATTATTCGGCCATGACCAAGGGCGGCTACAGATTCCTCGGCGACTACGACTGGAACGACGCCTATCCTAACGGCGCGGAGGACCTTAAGTCCGTGCTTTCCAAGGTCAAGGCAGCCGGAATCACCCCTGGATTCCACACGCTCCAGACGCACATTGGCAGCAAGAGCAGCTACGTAACGCCTGTCGCCGACCCGCGCCTCAATCTGACGCGGCGGTTCACGCTTGCCCGCCCCGTGGCGTCGGACGGCAATCCGCAGGAACTGGAGGTGCAGGAGAACCCGACGGACGCTCCGCTCTATGCAAAGTCTCCCGACTGTACGGCACGGGTGCTGAAGTTCGGCGGCGAGCTGTTCAGCTACGAGGGCTACACGACCGAGCCGCCGTACCGCTTCACCGGCGTCAGGCGCGGCTACTGGGATACAGCGCCCGCCGCGCATCCTCGCGGCGAGATAGGCGGTGTCCTCGATGTCAGCGAGTACGGCGCCGTCAGCTGCTACATCGATCAGACGACGGACCTTCAGGACGAGATAGCCGGGAAGATAGCGAAGATATACGACTGCGGCTTCGAGTTCTGCTACTTCGACGGCTCGGAGGGCGTGAACCCGCCGTGCGGCGTGAACGTGGCGCTTTCGCAATGGCGCGTGGCGTCAAGACTGGCGAAGCCCCCGGTGTTCACCGAGGGCGCGGCAAAGAGCCACTTCGGCTGGCATCTTCAGGCTGGCGCGAACGCATTCGACGCCTTCCCGCCGGAGCTGTTCAAGGAGATGATCGTGAAGTTCCCGCAGGCCGAGGCGCCGCTCATGCGCAAGGACTTCACGCGAGTTGACTTCGGCTGGTGGAGCCTCTGCCTTCCGGGACAGAATGTGACGTTGAGGAACGTCAAGCCGTACAGACGTATGAAGAGCATGGGAACGCAGCCGGACATGTGGGAGTTCGGCACGAGCCGCGCCGCCGCCTGGGACTGTCCGTCGACGATTCAGTTCAATCTCGGCGCGGCTTCGCGGCATCCGCGCATCGACGACCTCATGGAAGTTATGCGCCGCTGGGAGGATGTGCGGGCGAAGAACTGGCTGACGAAGGAACAGAAGGAACTGCTGAAGTCTCCGACAAGGGAGCACCACCTGTATCTGAACGAGAAGGGCGAATACGAGCTTGTGGAGTGGGAGCAGATTCCAATCGGCGGCGAGACGCTTGCGCCCGGGCTGCGGGCATTCATGTTCGAGCGCAGCGGGAAGCGCGTAGTCGCATATTGGCACACATTCGGACGCGCAAAGTACGCGCTTGCCGACGACGCCGGAACCGTCATCGAGGCGGATGGGCTCAAGTATTTCGAGACTTCGCTTTCCGCCGCCGCCGTTCGCGCCGCGTTCGCAAAAGCGACTATAGCTATGACAGAGCGATGAATGCCAATCAAGCAGAAAGGTAAAAGCCCATGGCAACAGTAAAAGCACTCAGAAAACTGGCGGTGCTGGCCGTTGTGGCCGGCGTGGCGACGCTTGTGGGCGCATACGAGATTCCTGTCGGCGGCGATTTCGCCGACACAGGGCCGGACGGATTTCCGTCCGCGTGGATCTGGCACGACTATTCGGTATATCTGCCGCACGCCCAGCTGAAAGTTAATCCGGCAGCCGGCGGCAACGAGCTGCACTACTTCGGCACGAAGGGAAGCAGCGGCTCGGCCCTTCGTAGCAAGAAGCGCATTCCCGCCAAGGCGGGCGATCTGGTCTCTGTCTCGCTCGAGGCAAAGGGCAGCGGCAAGGTGTGGGTGTCGATATATTGCTGGGATGCAAAGGGTGGCTGGGTGCAATCGCTCACTCCGCAGGAAATCGCTCTGGCGGGCGACTGGGAGAAGCGCTTGTTCACATTCACCATTGCTGACTCGTCAACGGCAGAGGCGGCGTCCTTTGAGTTGGCTCTCGGGCTGAAGCCGGGTGCGGACGCATGGTTCCGCAATGTTCGCGTCGTCCGCCGGCTGGAGATAGACAAGGTGCTGGCGATGGACGACTACGAGACGGATTCAGTCCGTTCTGGCAACCCAGAGCTCGTGCGCGGCGACATTGCGCCAGGTCTCCTGTCGCCGACGCGCAAAGGTGTGTACCGCACCTCCAGCCGCGTCGACATAGTACCGACGGCGCATCAGGAGATGCCTGTCGGCGGGTTCCTCACGAGCGGGGTGCGGCTCTACGGCTTTGGCGCCAACGGCAACGGACGCATAGGCACGGCGTTCTCGCATGCCGGCGGTAAGTTCATCTTCTCGATTGCGCCCGACGGCGGGGAGATAGCATGCCGCTTCAGTGGCGGCGAACGCTTTGCCGTGCCGACTACGACGCTTCCGGCCGACTTTGTGTTCTCCGCGTCGACCGGCGGGGAGTACGACCTAACCATCACCTCTCTTGCCAACTCGCAGACGATGCGCTTTAGCGGAAAAGCGGACTTCTTCTGCGGCGCGACAAACGGCGTGGAGCGCACGGTTGCGCTGCTGTCGTCCAATGACAAGGTCGCCGAGGCCACGGTGGACAACGTGTTCCTCGCAGTGTCGCGCAACGAGTGCGAGGCGAAGCTGGTCTATCCCTACCTTGCCAAGCCGGAGCCTGAGTTCGACCCAGCGAAGGTCGGCTGGCCGCTTGTGTTCTCCGACGAGTTCGATGGCAATGCGCTCGACCGCTCAAAGTGGGAGGTCTCGAAGGGGAATACGGGGGAAAACGCGATTGTCAAGGACGGAATGCTCAAGATCCGCGCCGACTATGTCCCTGGAAGCACGAACAAGCTCATGAGTACAGGCCTGTGGAGCGTGCCGAAGTTCCTCTACGGCTACTTCGAGGCGCGGCTCAAGTTCACGACGTACAACGGCTGGTGGGCGGCTTTTTGGCTCTGCTCTCGCGCGACCTGCAATCCGTTCCTCGACGGATTCGAGATCGACATCTTCGAGGACTATTACATGCGCAACCCAGCGCGCAACAAGCTCGACCACAACCTTCACATCAAGAGTGGCGGCGCACTCAAGAGCTGGAACTACAACTCGATTCTGCCCAAGACCTACCGCGACTGGTACACGATTGGCTGCAAGTGGACGCCGTTCGAAATCACCTACTACCTCGACGGCAAGGCGATCAAGTCAACGGCTCGGCATAGCCCGTACGAGACGGTGACGTTTGACGCCTTCCGCCACGGCACCTGCATCAAGCCGATACACGCCGTCCTCTCTGGCCAGATAATGAAGGTCGCCTACGGCAAGCACGACCCCGACCCGAGCGAGGTGTATCCCGAGTACTTCGACGTCGACTACGTGCGCGTCTACGGCTATCCGGGCTCGGCTCAGGGCGCTTCGCCCGAAGTGGCGCTCTCCAGCTCGTGCGAAGGCAGGTTCACAGTTCCGCAGGGAACGCTCCTCTCCTTCAATGTCGACCCGAAACCGGCCCGGAAGACAGGGGCGAAGATCAAGGCGGTGCATTTGTTCGACTCCGGCTACTACCTCTGCACCAAGTCCGAGCCGCCATACGAATTCGTGTTCCCGTTCACCGCGTCGTTCTTCTCGCGCACTGCGTGGGCCAAGCCCGGGCGCTCCGGGGTGCGGCCGGACTTCGGCGGTTCGCTCCATGCGATGTGCGCGTTCGTCGAGGACGAGAACGGCGAAGTCGGTCATTCCCGCACGATCTCGTTCATGTCCGTGCCGAACGGCGAATCGCGTCCGTTCCGTGGCGAGGCCGCCAAGTTGCCAGGCGTAGTCAGGGCCGGTCACTACGACGAGGGCGGCCAGGGCATAGCATACTTCGACACCACGCAGGGCAACTCCGGCGGCGGTTGGCGCCCCAAAGAGTGGGTGGACGGCGGAGAGGACACCATCGGTAGCGTCAGTTCCGGAGAGTGGCTCAGATACACCGTCGACATCGCGAAGGCGGGCCGTTACCGCGTCAAGTTCAACTATGGCACTCCAACTCGCTATGAACACACGGTGGACCTGCTGCTGGACGGCGAGAGACTCTGCACTTTGGGGCCTATGGCCGAGCACGAGTCCGCAGACTGGCGCGTGGACACGGTCGCAGAGTCCGAGGTGACGCTGCCGGCCGGCCGTCATGTGCTGATGCTCCACCTGTTCGGGCTGTTCAACTTCGGCAAAATCGAGTTCGAAGAGATCAAGTGACGCAATACAATCAACAAACCACGAAAGGCAAAATAACCATGACAACAGGAAAAGCACTCAATGGAAAGCCGTATGCGGGAAATCCGCACGTATGGTTTGACGAGGTGGAAGTCGCACTGGCGGCAGCGCCGAGGCGTGGGTCTCTACTCTACAATGCGAAGATCAAGAAAGTATTTGCGGCGTTGCTGTTCATGGCTGCGGCGAACGGCTCATTCGCGGCGAAGACACTTTACGTCGTGCCGCCGGGGACGGCTGGCAATGTGCCGACGTCTCCGTACGATTCCCTGGAGACCGCCGCCACAAGCCTTGCAGACGCCGTAGGCGCGTCTTCTAACGGAGACACCATTCTCGTTCGGAAGGGAACGTACAGCTTTTCGGGGCTCGACGTGCTGACCATCACGCAAGGGCTTCCCTCGATCCGCAGCTACGACCCCGACAACGGCGGCGCATGCAACAAGGAAGAGACGATATTCGACGGAACTGGATTTTGGGGGACGGACGCCGCAATCAAGGTCGATTCTCTGCCCTGGATGGATAAGAGCAAGCTTTTCACGATAGAGGGCTTTACGTTCACTAACTTTCCATGCACCGCGCTGTGCGTCACCAACACGGGGGGGTATTTTGGGAAGGTGGCAGAGTGCGTATTCGCCAACAACGGCGGTGCCGTGAACGGGGGTGCAATAAGGTTCTTCAACTGCCAGAATAGCATGGTGACCAACTGTCAGTTCTTCGGCAACGTCGCTTCGGGAAAGAATGGCGGCGCGATATGCCACGACCGTTCAGACAGCAACAATGATGCGCCGATAAGCGTCGTCGGCTGTTCGTTCTGTGGCGGCAGCGGAGCAGTGGCGAACAAAGGCGGGGCCATATATGCGCGCACAAAGGTCAACGTCAGCCGGTGCACGTTCCGAGACCTCATCGTCGATAGCGGTTCCTCCAGCTCTATGGGAGGGGCAATCTACTGCGGACGAAATTCCGTAATATCCGACTGTCTGTTCACCGGAACGATGCGAGGAAGATGGGGACAGGTGATAGCGGCAGATTCGATGGCAATGAGTGTTTCCAACTGCACGTTCACGGCGATATCTGCGGATGGTGATCCAAGCAGTCCTAACAGTAGGTATGGGCTGCTCCGCATTGGGAATAGTGTGTCTGCCGAAATGTTCGCCTGTGCGTTTACGAACAACGTTTCGATTCCAGGCGCGGTGCTCTACGTCGACGGCCAGCCTTCGACAAGCGGATATGCATCGCTGAACGAACGGCGTGTACGGAACTGCCTTTTTGCGGCGAACTCTTCGGAGGAGCTGGCAAGCCTTTTCCAACTGGCCAACCAGAACACCTCCTACCGCCCAACGGTCGTTGACAACTGCACGGCATACATGCCCAGCTCTCGCATCATCGCGCACGGGCAAAACAACTACACCGTGAACTTCCACAACTGCGTGGCTTCGGGCACTTCGTTCGGCAACGGCGCCAATGCGGTGGTGACGTTCGCCAACTGCGCTACGACCGTCGAGGCGATGGCGACGGATGGGCTGGCGTACGTGGCGAATCCAGACTTCAGCGACGCTTCGGCGGGGGACTACACTCTGAAGCGCAAATCGCCTCTGCGCGACGCGGGTGCCATTCTTGGCTGGATGGACGTTTCGGCGACGGATCTCGCCGGAGCCCCTCGTGTCTTCGGCGATGCCGTTGACATAGGCTGCTACGAAAACCAGGAAAGCCAGCCGGGCTTTATGATAATAGTAAGGTAGTGCGCAAATGGCAATGAAGACATGTGTAGCAATCTTTGCGTCGGTGGTGTCCACATTCGCATTTGCGACGGACATGGATCACAAGGGTCGCGTGATCGCAACCGTCGCCACTAAAAACGCCGGAACCGCCGAGGTGACGTGCAACAATCCTGGCGGATGGAAATTCGCCGTCAGCGCATCGGAGGATGCCGGGCGCGACGTGGTTACGGTTAGGATGTCCTCGCCGACAAACGCGCAACCGCCGCAGTTCGGCGTGTTCTTCCGAGTGCCGGGAGCAGGAGTGCAGAACGTGTGGACCAGCGATTTCGAAGGCGATGGCTGCCACGTATGGCCTCAGCTCTGGTGGGGCTGGAAGGCCAAGTACAAGTCGCAGCTGGCGCGGGACGCTCCTATAGCGGTGGGCTTCAACTCGTGCGAGCGCGCACCAGTTGCGCTCGCCTGCTCCGAGGCGTTCAATGCGCTGGAGTTCGGACTTTATGCCGATGACCGCACATGCGAGATGGTGGGACGGTGCGAGTTCTTCACCGCGCCTGTCGCTCCGCTCCGCGAATACGAGATTTCCGTCATGCTTGACCGGCGCGGCGGCGATTTCGCCGACACCGTCCGGCAGTGCACGGAATGGATTGCCAACAAGAATGGTTTTCGCACTGCGTACGCGCCCGAGTCGGCGTTCGACCCTCTGTATTCCACATGGTACGCCTACCTTCAGGACGTCCATGCGGGAGAGCTGGAGGAGGAGGCGCGCCTCGCCGCCGCGCTTGGCATGAAGACGATGATCCTCGATGACGGCTGGCAGAAGGTCGATAGCCGCACGTTCTACTCCGCGACCGGGGACTGGATGCCGGTTCCGAGCCGGTTCCCGGACATGAAGGCTCATGTCGCCGCCGTGCACAAGGCGGGCCTCAAGTACATGCTTTGGCTGGCGGTTCCGTTCATGGGCAACGAGGCTAAGAACTATCCCAGGTTCAAGGACATGCTTCTGACGAAGGGCGACACCGGAATCCTCGACCCTCGATTCCCCGAAGTCCGCGAGTACCTGATTTCCACCTACGAGCGTGTCGTTGGCGAATGGGGTTTTGACGGCGTCAAGCTGGACTTCATCGATTCCTTTGTCCTGCCGAAAAACGATCCGGCGGTAAAGGACGACTATGCCGGGCGCGACTACCGTTCGCTGCCTGATGCCGTTGACCGTTTGATGAAGGACGTGCTGACTCGGCTGAAGAAGATCAACCCTGACGTGCTTGTGGAGTTCCGCCAACATTACATGGGCCCGGCCATTCTCCAGTACGGAAACATGATGAGATGTGCCGACTGCCCGGCAGACCCTACCGCCAACCGCAAGCGGATATGCGACCTCCGACTTACTTCAGAGGGCATCGCAGTCCATTCGGACATGCTTGTCTGGTCGAAGGACGAGACGCCGGAGGGTGCAGCGCTGCCGATTCTGAATGCGCTTTTCTCGACGATTCAGTATTCGATGGTGCTTGCGAAGGTTTCGCCAGAACACCGCAAGGTAATTGCGTCGTGGATCCGTTTTTCGCAGGAGCACCGCAAGGCGCTTTTGCGAGGGGCGTTCCGTCCCCACCATGCCGAGAACGGCTATACGTGGATCGAGGGAGAAAGCGAGGGCGAGCGCATCGTCGCCGTATATGCGAATGACGTTTGCGCGCGCACGGGCGGGGCGGATCGCTCGGTGTTCATCGTGAACGCCACGGGAGGGAGGGGTGCTCTCGTGGAGTTTGCGGCGGATGCCAGGGTGGAGTTCTTCGACGTGTTCGGTAAGCCGACGGGGGTCACGTCCGTCGCCAAGGGCGTCTCACGCCTCGACATCCCCGCTTCGGGCTTTGCAAAGGTTGCATGGTGAGGAAATCGCGGGGAGTGAAAGAGACGGCAGTTGTGAAGAAGCATAATATGCCCATGGACATTGACAGGCGCAGTTTCATACTCGCATCAGGCGCGTTCGCGGCGTCGGTGGCGGGCGGCGTTACGACGGCGGCTCACCGACTGAAGGTCGGGATCGTCAGCGACACGCACATCCAGGACGAGGCGAGCGCACGACACTTCGAGATGGCCTTGCGGTACTTCCGTGACTGCGGAGTCGATGCCGTGATGCACGTCGGAGACATTAGCGACTGGGGTCTTGTCTCGGCATGGCGGTATGCGGCAGAGGCATGGGAGCGCGTGTTCCCCGGCAACCGTGCGCCGGATGGACGGGAGATAGTGAAGCTCTTCACCACAGGCAACCACGACTTCGAGGGAATCAAGTACTGGGACCAGGAGTCGGAGATGCGCGCGCGTGGCTACAGCGCGGACGAGCTTCTTGTCAAGAACGGCATCGAGGCACAGTGGGAGCGGTTCTTCGGAGAGAAGTTCGAGCCTGTCACGCGCAAGCGCGTGAAGGGCTACGACTTCATAACCACGCACTGGAACCACCGCGAGGACATCGTGGAGTGGATGAAGGTACACGGCGGTGAGCTTGACGGGACTAAGCCGTTCTTCTTCTTCCAGCATGTCAACCCCGACAACACGATTACAGCCGGATGTTCTGGCGACAAGGGCGTGGCGCACAAGGCGTTTGACGGCGTGCCGAACGCCGTTGTCATCGGCGGGCATACGCATCTGTCGATTACCGACGGGCACCAGATATGGCAGGGGGAATTCACGGCTGTCGGCACGGCGTCGATGTCGTGGAGCGAACTTCCGTTCGGCTACGAAAACGCGCGTCAGCTCGGTGCGCCAAAGGACCATGTCGAGGAAATGCCGCCGCTGCCGAGCCGATTCTTCCAGACCGTGAAGCAGGGCATGGTCATGTCAGTATATGACGACCGCATCGTTTTCGACAAGCGCGACTTCACGAACGGATGCGAACTCGACGCTCCATGGATTGTGCCGCTTCCGGCGGCGAAGAGCCGTCCGTATGCTTTTGACGCACATGCCGCGTCAATGGCCGTTCCGTCGTTCTCCGCCGGTGCCAAGGTCGCCGCGCGGACGGTGGTCGGCGCGAACCGCAGGGGCGCGATGTCCGTGCAGATGGTGTTGGACTTCCCGTCTGCCGTTAGGGACGGCGTTCGCGCCTACGACTACGAAGTGCGCGTCGAGCCGGAAGGCGGCGAGGGCAAGGTGACCTGCCGCGTCGTGTCGCCGACGTACAACTGTGGATTTTCGCATGAATGCAAGGCGGTGAGGGCGGTGTTCTCGGTGAACAAGCTGCCGCGCGGAGTGCCGTACCGCATGGCTGTCTATCCGCGCAACTGCTTCGGCCGCGCCGGTGCGCCGATTCGCTCTGCCGTCTGGCGCAGTGCATGAAGTCGAAAGGGGAGATATGTTGAAACATGTAGTTATGACTTTTGCGGCGGCGATAGCCTTTGTCACGTTTGGTAACGACGGCAAGAACGCCAACTTTGAGAACGGATTCGATCACGAGGACAAACGTGTACCCATTCTCGGCTATCAGCTTGACATTTCTCGTTGCAAAGTGCCGACCATGGAGACGCTCTTCAGAATTGTCGACATCATGGCGAAACTTGGCTACAACCATTTCGAACTCTACACCGAGCATACGTTCGCCTACAAGGGACACGAAACGGTTTGGCGCGAGGCGAGTCCGATGACGCCGGAAGAAGTTCGCTCGCTCGATGACTACTGCCATGCGCGGGGGATTGAGCTTGTCCCGAATCAAAACTCCTTCGGGCATCTTGAAAAATGGCTGCAACATCCCGAATACAATGATCTCGCCTGCCATCCTCAAGGCGGATTTCGAGTGGAGCGTTGGAATTTTACGGGGAAGCGCCCAGCGACGCTAAACCCGGTTGACCCCAGAAGCCTGCAACTTGTCGCCGGACTTTACGACCAGCTATTTCCGTGTTTCAGGTCGAAGTTTGTAAATGTCGGCTGCGACGAGACCGTTGAGCTGGAGGATTCGTCTTTCGCCGGACGCAGCGGCGAGGCGATTCGCGAGAAAGGCTCTTCGCGAGTGTATCTCGATTTCCTCAAGAAGATATACAAGGAGGTGAAATCGCGCAATCACACAATGATGTTCTGGGGCGACATCGTGTTGCACCATCCAGAGCTGATTCCGGAAATACCCGACGACGCAATATGCCTGAACTGGGGATATGAGGCCAACCATCCTTTTGAAAAGGAATGTGGAGCCCTTGCGTCGGCAGGGCGCAGATTCATCGTCTGCCCAGGAACGAGTGCGTGGGGATCCCTCTTCGGACGCGTCGAGAACATGACTGGAAACATCCGCAACGCCGTCGCTGCGGGCAAGCGTCATGGAGCGCAGGGGTATTTGCTCGCCGATTGGGGGGACGGCGGGAATCCGCAGCCTTGGATAGTGTCGCTTCCGGCGCTCGTCTATCTCTCGCACTACGTAAAGGGCGAAGAGATTTCCATGGAACAGCTTGCTAGCGAGATCGACGGGATATGCGGATGCAAATGTGGCGCGGCTCTTCTTGCCTATGGTGGAGTGTATCTCAAGGCTTGCGGGAGAATGGGCAATAGCACGGAGTTGTATCGCGTCCTCAGAGACGGGTCAAAGTATCGTCGATACGATGGCGTGACAGACGAGTCTCTTGCCGCCGCGTTCGAGGAGTGCAGGCGCGCCAAGTCGCTGCTCTGCATAGATGGAGCCCCAGATTGGGTCAAGGACGACTTTGCGCTTTTGGATATTCTTGCCTGTGCCGTGGAAGTTAGAATAGCGGAGCCCGACAAGCCCAACTTCCGTGCGATGTTCGAGCCTGAATACAGGCGACTTTGGCTCCGCCAGAACCGTCTCGGCGGACTCAAGGACTCGCTCGCCATCCTTTTCGGGATGTAATCTTCTGCAAGAAATCGCGGGGAACAGCGGTGTATTTTTAGAAAGGAGTATGCGTAGATGAGAAAGACATGCGGAACAATTGTTGCTGTTGCTGCGGCTATTGTGCTTGGCGAATCGGCCTTGGCGGGATTGCCGCCGCAGGCGAATTCATCGGTCACGAATGCCGCCGCTGTAATGGAGGCGAAGACGTTTGTCGGCAGGTCTGGCGATTCCCTGAACTACCGCATCTACGCGCCGGAGAGGGTTGAGGCGGGGCGGCGCTATCC
>Ga0310695_10002577_pt1 | contig 37828 bp, 47 predicted proteins | sample RumenRJG_04DNA_FD_203882 | JGI IMG/M metagenome (GOLD analysis project Ga0310695, IMG submission 203882) | Bovine rumen microbial communities from Lethbridge, Alberta, Canada - RJG_04 (v2) (version 2) | ecosystem: Host-associated > Mammals > Digestive system > Stomach > Rumen | place: Canada...
CGGTCATCCAGCACATCCTCGGGCACAGGAGCATCACCACCACGGCTTCGGTCTATGCCCATGTCCGTGATAACACCATCGTGCGGTCACTGCGCCGTGCCTGGCGGGCGTAATCCCCTCGGGACTGCGTTCTATGGGACGAGCATTATCTCGTTCAATGAACTTGAGCAATTCCCCAATTATACGGCTATTAACGACTATGCATTCCAAGACAGCTCTTTGCAAGAGATAACTCTACCTGCTTACATCACTCGCATAGGCTATCGTGCCTTCCGTGGCACTCAGTTGGTTAATATCGTGATACCTTCGCTTGTGACGACAATAGGCTCAGATGCGTTCTGGGCTGACTCGACCTCATCAGCGACGCTAGAAACATTCGTGTTGCTGCCGACGACACCACCAACTCTTGGCAACACCCAGGTGTTCCGCAGTCAGAACAGGGTCAAATTCTATGTGCCCGATGAGTCATTGGAGGCATACAAGACTGCGACTTACTGGGCAAACCAAGCGAGTAAAATATATCCCATGAGCGAGCTGCCGTCATGATTGCGACCACTGCGAGAGCGGGAGTATCCTGCTTGCTAAGGATGACCATGAGGCAGCCACTTTCCAATCGTCGACCAGCGCATCGGGCACATAGATATATCCCTTGAAACTGCCAAGGGAGCCTGCGCTTTGTGGCACTGCTGTGGCATTGGGAAACACAAGGTTTGCGGTTGTGTTATTTAGCAAGTAGTAGCCTTGGAATCTTGTTAACGCAGCAGAAAGGAAGATGATGTCATGTAGTGTTGTTATGTTGGAAAACCCACCCTCTGATCCCACCCAGGTGACACTGGCAGGGATAACAAGCTGGTCTTGGGCATAGAAGTTACAAGCAGTAAAGATTTTGTGTCCTATGCCGGTGAGACCAGTTGGCAGTGAAATTTTAATCCGTTTACGAGCCCAACCGCTATCTTGTGTAGTAGCGCCGCTGCCTATCGTTGTTAGTCCCGTAAAATACTCGAACTCGAGGAAATTTATTTCGGTAAGGCTACTGAAGTAGTTGGGGAAAGTCCCGAGGGAACTAACAGCGGCAGCCTGGGCGGGAGTTATGCCGTCGGCGACTTGGTTGTAAGCACCGGCACCGGCGTTGGCCGTGGCAGTGATGTTGTACGCACCCGTGTTCGTCCTGTTCATCACATAGTTGCCGTTCACCAAGTCCCATTTGCCTGTGCCCGACACTGGAGTGACCGTAAGGTCGTGCGAGCCGGTGCCACTGGCAGGCTCCCAGTGATACTCACCCCAGTTGACGGCGCAGATGCGCATGACCTCGGCATCCTCGAAGCGGATGTAGTAGGTGTCGCAGTTGATGGTGAGTGTGTTGCCGAAGTAGGCACGGAGGGTGTTCAGCGTGTCCTCATACATCGGTGTGGTCACGTTGATGGTTCCCTGGAGGATGCAGTGAGCCGATGAGTTGGATATTACACCAGTCTCGCTGTTGTAGGTCACACATCCGAAGCCGGTGTTCTCGTCTGCGTCATATGGCTCGGCCAGCTGTGCCAGCAGCTCCATCTCACTGCCGGTCATCTCTATCACGCCGTCCCACATCAGCGACACGAAGTGCAACGAGTTGCCGCTCGTCCCCAGCAGGTCGCGCAGCACGTCGAAGGGGTTGATTCGCGGGCAGTTGTTGACATACAGGCCAGTAACTGTCTGTTTTGCTGCTGAACTCAACGTGATGCCCGAAAACTCAAGCAACGGCAACGAGTGCATGAACAGCGTCGTCAGCTGGTCGGGATAAGACACCTCGCTCACCTTTGAGCCGATGGGAAGCACAAGTCCGGGAGCCGATGAGTCGGCAAACAGCGCACGACGCAGACGCGGGCAGCCCATCAGCGACACAGCGCTGGTCAGCGTGGTCACGTTGCGCACATCAACCTCCTCTATGCACTCGCCCGACACAGACAGCACGCCTGCGTTGAACTGCACGTTGGCTGCATTGGCGTCTCCCACCTTCACACGGCGCAGACGCTTGCCACTGATGTTCATCGTAGAGCCCACTGTCGCGTCACCGCCACGCGTGGTCAGCGTCAGACCACACAGGTCACCCAGGTCGGTGTACCAGTCCACACCCTTGATGTAAAATGTGGTGGTACCATCGGAGGTCGCAGTGATGCCACACGTCCCGCCAGCGGCCGTGCGAGCGCCACGAACATCCACACCGCCGCCGCGGTTGCCAGACGGATACATCTCCACAGCGGGCACGATGGCAAAGTTGAACGATGCGGCAGGCGTGAACTCCAACCGCCCCATTCCATCGTCACCGGCACCGGTGAACGCAGCAATGCCATACTTCGAGAACAGCGACACGATATGCCACTCAACCCACTTGCGCTCGGCCTCAAGCTGGGTGCCGTTAGCCTGACGCAGCGGGGGCACATTGTTGTACGTCGCATCGGGGTTCAGCTCCCACACGCCAACGTACGAAAAGTCGCTGTCTGAGTTGTAGCCCGACAGCGGGAAGTAATAAGCCGAGTGCTCCCAGAAGTAGTAGTTCAGCATGTTCATCACAGAACTGTGCACATTCGCTCCAGGAACATTGTACTGCGCAGCCAGACGCACCATCGCGTTGACCATCGACACCAGCATATCCTTGACACCGCTCTTGAAGCCGTCCTCATGGTTTATCAACTCCCAGAATGACGATGAACTGCCCTGGTAGATGTCCACTCCGTCCTGTGTCACATCGCCCACCTCCACGCTCGGCGACTTGGTCTGCTGCCCGTTGTTGTCGGTCATCAGGATGGTGTCCATATCGTCCTGGCACCATATCCAGCGGCCACCCTCGCTCAGCGTCTTCCATTTCATCGGGTAGCTGTTCTTGGCGTGGTTGTCCGAGCAGGCAATCATCTCGCAGAACGCCTCATGGTAGCACGCTGCGTTGATTGACCAGTAGCGATCGGCCTCGGCCGCGAACTTGGCAATGCGAGCCTGACGCAGCTGTGCAGTCGTGGGCGAGGACGAGGACGTAATGGCCGTCAGATAGCTGCCAAGATAGTCCTTGATGTTATGGGTGGTCACAACACCATAGCTGGAGTTGTAGTCCTCAAGGTCAGCCAGCACCTTGTACACACCGTCCTTGTTGCTATAGTAGATTAGCTGGTATGATGTGTTGTACAGCGTCAGCACGTCATTCTTCTTGTTGCCGTAGATGCCACGGCCGGCACGGAAGTTGTCCTTGTCAGCGTTCAGTGCAGCCAGTGAGCTGTAGCCCGCCTCGCTCAACGAGCACAGGTATGGTGAGCACAGGTAGGCTATGTTGTAGGCTGGCTTCCATTCCGCCTCAAACAGGGCCAGCACATTGGCAGCGTCACTCGCCTTGTCGGTGCTGAAGCGGCACGAGCCGACGTCCCAACCTTCCTCGCCACCGAAACACAGGGTCTCTTGCGTGTAGTCGTAGGTCACGTCAATCCAGGGATGCAGGAAGCGTGTCCCAAGCGGGGCATGGTTCGGGCCCTCGATTGACAGCAGTGACGGATAGGTTGTGGTGTCATAGCCACGCGTGCCGGCATCGTTCTTGGCTGGACCGACGGTGTACAGCCCGATAAACTTATATGTACCGTCGGCAAACTCTTGGAAGCCCATCATCGGATACTGGTAGATGGCTACGCGGGCGCCGTCGGGCAGGCCCGATTTCAAGCCACACGCCTCAAACAGCTCGTCATACATATTGCATGCACCCATCTTGTGGCCTTGCATCGACGAGGCCACATTCTTCTTCGCCACGATGTCATTCACCTTCGGGTGGCGGCCCTGGCCGTCAAAGTAGCCTTTTACGGCGTCTGTCGTCCCGTCGGCATAGTGCCACACTGCACCAGACTTCTTCAGCTTGTTGCGCAAGTTCCATCTGTAGTAGCGCATGGAGGTCGTTCCCTGGCCTCCGATGGGCGCATCTGTGATGGTCACGTTCCATGCGGGATGGTCACTGAACTCAAAGCGCATGGTGGCGGTGTTGTCGGTCGAGTTCACCAGCGACGGGATGTCCAGGTCGTTCGCCATCTTGATGACCATCGTGTTGAACCCGGCAGCCTTGCACAGGTCATACGAGATCTCGCCGCCGTCAATGATGTTGTTGTCGTGGCGCACACCGCTGCGGGTGTAGTCCATGCCGTCGATGATGCTGTTGAGGAAGTTCTGCTTCACGCTGTCATGCTCCAGCACTTGGTTGTAGATGCGCATCGTGTACAGGTAGAAGTCAGCCGATGACTGACCCATGCGCAGGCAACCAGTGCCCAGCGAGGCCGTGCCGTCGTACTCAAACACACACTGCTGCACACCATTGATGTAGATGCGGCAGAGGTTGCGGCCGGTGGTCTTGTACTCTCGCTGCAGCACGACCACAACATGCAGCACCCGGTCCTCGCTCAGCTGCACCGTCTGTGGTGTCAACTGGCGGTCGGCCGATGTCAGCACGCTCAGTCGGGTAGGGAACAGGATGATGCCGTTGGTAGAGCTGCCGAACGTCGTGGTGTCCATCATCGACAGCACAGGAGTCTCATAGTCGCTGATGTTCGAGCAGCGGAACTTGAACTCAATCGTCAGCGAGCTGGTTGATGCACGGCCCAGAGGCGTCAGTCCGGGTATCTCCATCGTGCTGCCCGCATTCACCACAAGGCACTTGTTGCTGTCGCTGTCATGATACCAGCCATCGGTAGACCATGACATGTTCGTCCATGCAGCCTCATAGCTGGCCACCTCGGCACCGCTCGCAGCATTGATGATTTCCTCGCGGTCGGCGCTGCCGTTGCTGCGGTTCGCAGCGTTCAGATAGAACACCGCGCCCTCAACGGCGGCATACGAGTTGCTGTTGTCAATCGCTGTGCGCTCAATAGCCGTCATGTCGTCGGTGCGCACAATCATATTAAGTACATAGTCGTTGCCCTCAATCTCGGCCTCGATGGCCATCGTGTAGTCAACCTTGGTCTGCGTCTGCACACTGATGGTCTCATGGTCAACCAGCGTGATGACTTCCGACCCGTTCTGCGCGGTCAGCGTGATCTCCACCTGTGTGGCATTGTAGGTGGCATAGCGGAACAGACGCTGCGTCTCGTAGTTCACCGCAGCTTCCACCACCTCGTTGATGCACACCAGAGCCACCTGGTTCTCGTCACCAGAGGCCACGCACATCACGTTGTATTTGTAGTGGGCCGTCTCCACGTTGTCGCCGCTCACCCACACCTCAACCGTGTGCACACCAGTCTCGCTATTGCTGGGGAAGTGGTCTGTCATGTCGAACTCATACGGCGATGTCGTGTAGTTCGTGCCGCTCGAGAACACCTTGGTGTATTCCTGGTTGTCGTCATCGTCAACACGCACATGCAGCGTCTTCTGCAGGTTGCCCGAGAAGTATAGGCCGTTGATGGCATATGCCTCACCTTGCAGCCATGGATTGTTCCAGTTGTAGCGTGAGGTCAAGGTCAGCGAGGTGACCGAGGCCGTGAATGTGGTTGTCTTCGTCTGCTGCGAGTCCTTGCCCGTTACAGTCAACTTGATGCGGTTCGTGCCCACATTCAGATAGGTGCGTGTGTTGACCGTGATGCTGTTGCCGCTCAGGCAGTCACCAGTCGTGCGCTCAACATACGTCCCGCTGCCGTTGTCGACAGCCAGCGCCCAGCGGTAGTCCTCGGCAAAGTCAACCATCTCGCTGCCGATGGTGCCACTCTTCGTGCTCGGCGTGACGGTTATGTTCGCCACCGTGTCATCCTTCAGCACATAGAACGAGCTGGGCGTTGTCGTCGCCAGTGTGATGGCATACACCGTACCGCTCAGCGGCACCACACCCAGCTGTGTGCCGCCCTCGCTGTCGTAGAACACGATGTTGCCGTTCTCGTAGCTAATCCAGCCCACCTTCCCCTCGGTCGCAGCCTGCAGCGCGGCGAGTTGCGCCTTGATAAATTCTTCAACTCGGCTGTATTTGTAGCCCTCCCATGGAGTGCCAATGCCCGGTATTCTCTCGTCTATTCCTGCCATATCTTGCTATGTTGTTTAGTCGTTAGTTATGCCATGTGTTGTCACTATGCCACACCAGCTCGCCCCGCCAGTATGAGGCCACCTTGCTCCACACCAGGCGTGTGCCCTTGTAGATGGCCATGATGGCGCGGCTGCCCTTCTGTACCAGCCCCACACGGCGGTTGTCGCGATAGATGCTCATGACTCGTAGATGAAATATTTGGTGTTGGGGTCAATCGTGCCGGCGTCAATCATCGCGTTGTACTCCTCCTCTGTGCAGTACACCTCGGCAAAGTCATCCACGGTGGCCTGCAATGTGTTGATGGCAGTCCACATTTCTGCCTTGTCGGCTTCGATGACCGTCTCAGCGGCACCATACAGCTGGTTGTACAATACGGAATACTCCACTCTTCGCCCACCATTGAGCTCGATATAGTCACCGCTCGTCATCGTTGTGACGGGCGTCAGCTGCATGATGGTGCGGCCGTTGGTCTTCAGCGATGCAAGCACCTCGGCCACTATCTCCTGTTTCTCGTTCTCTGTCATGTCTCAATGATTAATGGGTTCTCGGTTTCTTCCGTGTCAATACGGTTGTAAGTAGCATCCACACGGCGGATGGCTACCTGGTTGGCCTCCTCAATGGTCTTGTCGGCAAGCGATGACTTGCGCAGCGACTGGGTGAACACGAACGAGTCCAGCCCCTCGACGATGGTGTTCATCGAAGGCACCTCGCTCTCGTTGCGCATATAGCGCACTGCGTCAAAGTAGACATACGGACAGGTGAGCACCCGGTTCAGCAGCTCTCCATACCACACAGGCACACCCACCGGGCCGCCCATGGTGAAGGTCTTGGTGAGATACTCCCTCGCATACAACTCGACGAGATCCTGGTGCTGCGTGGCGAACTGCTCGTTGTCCACACCGAACTGCCAGCCGCTGTCCTTGAAGCCGCCAGGGACACGCCAGTCAAAGAAGTAATGCACATTGCTCAGTATGGCAATCACGTCCTCACGCTGTCTGTTGTCCTTGAACGAGTACTGGATGAGCGTTGTCCTCGCCAGTACGGCCTCGTCATCGGTGACACGGAACTCATCGCAGGCGATGCCGTTGATGGTGATGTAATAATGGCCTATCGACAACCCAGAGACTACGTTGAAGTATAGCATCTTCGTGTTGTTGTCGACCAGCCAGAAACTCCAGTCGATCGTGCCAACCTCCTCTTCAGTGTGGGCGTTGTAAATCTTGCCCACAGGCACAGGGTCGCTTGAGCCGACATCGCAGAATACCTGCAGCATGATGCGGTCTGTCGACGCGAATACCTGCACATAGCGCGAGGGCAGCCCATCGCTCTTCGTGCCGTCGTCAAAGCGCAGTGGTGTGAATGGACTTATAACTGTCATAGTGCTGTCATTGTCTTAACGATTAGTGTGTACTCGGCAGCGTTAATCTTGCCGAAGCGCGACTCCACCTCCTGGATGAAGCCTGTGTAGCGGAACCCGCCGTAATCCAGCTGCACAAGGCCGTTGGGGTCGGCAGGCATCTCGTTGTCATCGGTGCTGAAGGTCAGCTCACCGGCGGTGAACAGCGCATTGCTGCATGTCACGTCGGCCAGCGCGTTATCCCCGTCGCTGGCGGTCATCGTCAGCAGCACATCGGCGCCGTTGCCCTGAACTGCGATGAGGCCCTCGTTGTTGGCCACACACACGGCGGGAGAGTAGACCTCGTTGTTCGTGGGCCAGTAGCCTGTGGTGGTCAGCGTGGTCATGTGCAGCACGAACACGTCATTGTCGGCCTTGTCATCGGTGGTCTCCTCCTCACGCTTGCGCAGGGAGAACTCAATGCCGTATGCGTCGGCACGGAACTTGCTGTCCAGCGTCATCTTGTTGTCGGTGACGGTGTAGCCTGTGGAGTAGTAGTTGGTGAAGTTCTTCTCGTAACGTCCGTCTATCTGCGAGTAGTCTTTCTTGGCATAGCCAGCCTCCACGGTGGCGTAGATCAGCGAGTCCTTGACCGAGTACTTCACCTCATTGACCGACTCTATCACCTTGCTCACTGCACCGCTGAACACATTCGAGCGATGCGTGAAGGTCAGTGTGTTGCCGTCAATGCGGTAGGTGTAGCCGAACACGGCACCCATCCAGTCGGCGAATTGCTGGAAGGTGGCGTACATCTTCGCACCTGTGATGTTGCGCAGCGTCTCGGCTGCAACGAGGTAGGTGCTGGCCAGCACACCAGCTGTGTCTGCCTCTATGGTGACGGTTACACCGCTGGTCATCTTGTCGATGATGGCCTTCAGCAGCGTGACGGGACGCACACAGGCACAGGTAACGGTGGCACCTGTCGGGTCTTCCCATGCGATGGCGAGTGTGGCGTACTGGATGGTTAGCACAGCGTTCTGCGACGACGAACTGCTGGTCACGGCGATGCGCACATGAGTGCCTGCAGTCAGGTTCGTGCCGGCCACCACTGCGGTACCGACAGTTGTCACATCGTCCAGCTGCCTGTCCTGGTAGTAGTCCTTTGCGGCACCCTTGTTCACCCATGTGCCGTTGACGTACTCATAGACCACATTGTTGTTCCAATACTCTGCTGTGCCGTATGACCCGGCTCCGACAATGCCGAACTTGTGGTTGAACACGGCTTCGCTGGCCGCTGCGGCCTCCAGCGCGGCAAGGGTGGGGTAGGTGTAATGCAGGTCACCGCCTACTATCGCGCTCACCCTTGAGCCGTTGTGCATGATAAAACGGATGTCATCGTCCAAAATCTTCGCACGCTGCGTGAACGTGTCGTTCTCGTCATCGGTGTATACGGCCATTGTCTGCACAGGGGTTACGTCACTCGCTGACAGCGAGAAATGCAGCGGTGAGAGCCAGCAGCGCAGCAGACCATTGAGCCTGATGCCAAGGCTGTCCATGCCAGTCTCATTGACGGATGCGAAGAACGAGTTGGAGTTGCTCTGGTCGGTGATGGTGAGGTACTTGTCCGACACAATCTTGCTACTGGCATTATTCAGCGTCAATCCGACAATGCCGATGGCCATCGTTGTGTCGTAGCTGTGGGCATTGGTGTTAACTGCCACATTCATCACGCCGCTGTTCTTGATGCTCATGCGATGCAGGTCGAAGTTAGATGTGGCCAGTTCGGTCACCGGGAACTCGTACTTTTGGCCCTTGTTCGCCTTGATGATGCTCCCGAGCGCATTGTCCAGCGCATTGATCGTCAGCTTGCCGTTCTCATACTCTAACTTGGAGAAGTCCAAGGGGGCCTCGAACTGCTTCTCCCATGTCCACCGGTTGGTGATGGTGTACACCGCAATGCTCGCCTCGGACAGGAATCCGTAGGCGAGATACTCGGCCATGAGCAGGTCATAGGCTGCGTTGCAGAAGACGAACTGCGTCGAATAGGACCGCATCACACCCGAGTAGTCGGTGCGCTTGAGAGAGAACGAGATCTCGTCCCAGTTCTCTATGCAGTCGTCCAGCAGTTCGTGCTCGGTGCCGGCGATTGTGAGTATGTACTTGGTCAGCATGCCACAAAGTTAATTCAACAAAAAAACGCTTCACCAAAACAGCAAAATCTTGCACATCGGTGAAGCGGTGTTAAAGTATGTAATTGCGTGTATGTCAGCTAATAAAAGATGTCGGTTTTCTCGTCTTCGTAGACCAGCTGGATGCCGATGGACATCGCTGAGAGTATCTTCTCGAACACTTCTATCGTCGGTGACATCTCACCCTTCTCGATGCGGGTGATGGTCGATTTGTTGACTCCAGCACGCTCGGCCAACTGCCGGATGCTGATGCCTTTGCGCTGTCGCTCCTGACGCAGCAATGTCCCGTCAATCTTGCCCATAAGCCACCCATGATTTTGAGAATTCTTCATCCTTGAAGGCTTCTGCCAGGCCTGTTATCTGCTTCAGACGCAGCACCTCGTCTGCATCCATGCCCAACTCCATGCCGATGCGGGCATTGGTCCAGTTGTGTTTCTTGAGCAGCACAATCAACTTTGCGCTCAGCTCAACTTGGTGCGTGCCTCGTGCCATGTTGTGGCGCACGGTGGCGGTGATTCGGTCCTCCAGCGACTTGTTCAGCCGGGAGACAGGAACATAGCCGTGAAGGCTCTCTCGCACCTCCTTGTCCTGCTTGATGACAGTCGTTCGGTGGAAGCCATCGACGACAGTGTAGGGGTGCTTCTTGTCGTGTGGCGTGTCGCACACCACCACAGGCATGGTCACGCCGTCCTTCTTGATGGACAGCTTCAGCAGCTTCATCTCGGGCGGGGCAACCTTGTTGGGGTTGTAGTCGTTGCCCGCCACATCGTCGGCGGGAACCAGCTGCACGTTCAGCGACGGGTGCTGCACACCAAGCCAGTCGTACAGCTGCTGCGTAATCTCGTTGAACACCTTGACCTTCTCGTCAAAGGTGAGGTTGTCGGGTAGTTCTATCATAATTCTTCGTTGTATCTTGTTATCATTGCCACTTGCTTCTCCAGTTCTTTCTTGGTCTGCGAGAACGACAGACCTTTGCACCAGTAGTCGTTCTTGAGCAGAACCTTGCAGATGCGCCGCCATGACGGCACCTTCTTCTTGGCCTCCATCTTCGGGTCGTCATAGTCGGGGATGATCTTCACACCCTCTTTCTCCCACCATGAAAGAAACTTGTCTATCTTGGCCTTGTAGTGCTCAGCGAGGTATGGCGGCATGGTGGACAGCAAGAAGTGTGCGTAACTCTCGTAGGTGTGGCCAGGAGGCAGGTTGACCTTATAGTTGCCGAGTGTGGTGCGGTCTGTTTCGGTGTATCGGTTGCCGAAGTTGGCACCCTCGACGCGGTTGACCACCTTGGCCCATGTCTCTGGTTCCAGCAGCTTGAACAGGTATAACCCTTGTCGCTGGTCATCGCCGTAAGGCTGACACAGACGCTGCTTGTAGATGCTCACACCAGCCAGATGCATGATGTCGTATATCTTGTTGTAGTCCCAGCCGAACTTGCCGTTGGCCCGCCATATGTCCTCGCACCGCCAGTCGTAGATGGGGTAGCAGTTGTATATCTCGCTTGTCTCGTCATCGGGGAACAACTTGGTCGTCCACTGCAGCCCGTCAAGTGTGATTTTGCTTGTGCTGGCGATGGTGCGGAATCGGTTGAGGCTCTCATCGGAGCGGATGCCCACCAGGGTGGCCGTCTTCTTTCCCTGTGAGAACCATTTGGCGAACTCGGGCACGAACTCCTCGAACTCCATGCCGTGCTTGAAGAATGGGAAATAGCTCTCATCGGTGACGACATGGGGATTGTCGGGGTACTCCCTCACCCACGCATCACGCTTTTCCTGGTCCCAGCACACCCAGTAAGGCATAATCTGCGACACGGCATTGCGCAAGTGAATGGGCAGGCACACCCACCAGCCTGTCACTTCCTCACGGCTGAACATGCGGTGCGTGAACTCTATGGCGTGGCGGTACTGCGCCTCCATGTCGATGTATAGCGCATGGACAGGCAGCTTGTTGTGCCGGCGCGCTGCCTCGATGGCGAGGTTGAGCAGCACACCGCTGTCCTTGCCGTTGCTGAACGACACACACACCCGCTCAAAGTGGGTGAAGATGTAGTCCATGCGCTCCACGGCAGCATCGTATACGTTCTTGTCTAGATATCGTTTCATAGGTCTTTTTGCAGTTGTTCTTTGGTGGCTTTCTTGAAGTACTCGCTCATTGTGACCTTCTTGCCGATGTTGCGGTCGATGAGCCGTTCAAGCCCCACGTTCCCTGTGAGGTCGAAGTAGAGGCAGTCTCGCTCCTGGCCTGTGCGGAACGTGCGGCGCGTCGATTGGGTGCGCAGCGCATAGTCCCAGACCTTGTCGAAGTAGATGGTCGCATTGTACTCTTGCAGGTTGAGCCCCAGCGAGTCCTTCTGATAGGACAGGACGAGGCAGTCGGGGAACAATCGCTGGCACAGCTCACGGCTGTCAATGAACTTGCAGAAGATGATTGTCCGCTTGGGGTCTACATCGTCCTCGGCAAGGATGCGCCGCACCTCCCTCACCTTGTCGGGCGTGCAGCAGTAGGTGTGCTGCATCTTCTGCGTCATCTCCAAGAAGATGTTGTTGTTGCGCCACTCCAGCATCTCATCATCAAGGAACTTCTCTTTGATGCGCTGGTACTCGATGTAGCTCTCCTCGTCGATGCAGTAGCGGTAATCTCTGTAGTGCTGTGTGATGTTCAACTTGAGGTCTGCCTTGTAGACATAGTGCCTGATGAGCGAGTAGAGGTAGTCCACGTTCTCGTATCCCGTGATGAACTCCTTGGTGTAGGTGCGCCATCCGTTGGTCTTGGTGACCCTCGTCCACTCGCAGAACGTGTTCTTGAACTGGGCCAGCGACATGTTGAGGATGAGCGGCGAGAGGAATTCCATCTGCGACCAAAGGTCAAGCAGGTTGCGGCTCAGTGGCGTGCCGTTGAGGATTAACTTATACTCAACACGTTTGCCTATCTCCAACAAACGCCTCGTTCGCTTCGCTTCGGCATTCTTGATCTTCAGCGACTCGTCCACCACAACGAATGGGCAAGTGTGCTGCTCCAGCGCATCGAGGGCTTCATGATAGATTCGGTCGCTTCCGCTGATGCTCTCAACACCGACGTACATGGCCGGCATCTTGAAGCCTCCCTGCTTGGCCACCTCTGCGGTGACGTGCTCCTGGCGAATGGTCTGCAATGGGCCTACCCACAGAACGAAGTCGCAAGGGGATGCGTTGACGATGTCCACCGCCACCTTTGTCTTGCCGGTGCCGGCCTCCATGAACAACGCACCCACCTTCCATTCGGCAAGGTGCCGTTTCGCGTCACTCTGGTGTTGCAGGTCAAGCATTTTTCAGCTCGTCAATCTCGTTGCTCTCCACCGGGTCGACCCTCTCGGGAGTGTGATGTGTCACATCATCCACAAACATCGGCAAAGCGGCTTTCTGATGGTAGTAGCCAAGCCAGAAGCGGCCACCATCAGCATCATCAAGCACCTTCCCTGGCCAACCATCAGAGTTGACCTTTGAGAAGATCTCCATGCGGATGTCGGCGAAATTGGTCTTGTTGCGGTCGTAGCGTGTCAGCATGGCGGTGTTCTGCTTGATGTTGTCCATCTGAGCTGCACGCATCGGCTCGTTGTTGCTTCTCTCCACTACTGCGACGTAACGTCCGAACAAGTAGTACTGGTTGGTGTTTGTCTTGTCTAATGCCATAGTTTTATCTCTTTAATTGGTTAATTTCGTTGTTGTCTACTGGTTTAACTTTCTCGGGGTGATGCACCTCTGTGAGAGTGCCGATGAAGTCACGCCACTCCTTTGTGACCTTGTCCACGATGAACTTGCGCATCTTCTTCTGATGCTGGAAGATGACGGAGTAGAACGTGCTGACATATATCTCGACACCATTGTCCTCGAAGTAGTAGCCCTTCGGAACCCTTCTGCGTGTCCGGTTCTGCTCAATCGTCACAAAGTTGTCGTGGTACTCGATGCCGTGATACTTCACACGCTGGGCGTTGACCACAATCTCGTTCTCTCTCAGTTGGCCGACATCCATCGCTCGTACTCCTCACGGTCTTTCTTCAGATAAGTGTCCAGCTCATTGAATGTCTCATCGCTGATGTGTGCCTGGATCTCACCGTTGATTACGGCGTAGCGGGCTTGAATGTTGTAGTCGTAGCATTTGTAATCCTTGTTCTGCCAGCTGAAGTAACTGACCATGCGCTCCTCCTTCTCGTCTTCAGGCATGTGGAAGACCTTGAGGTAGCAGTTCTTTCCCATGGCCGTGAAGTAATCTTCCTTCACCCGCTCGATGTCGCTGGTTGTGTAATTGCCGAGGTCGAACTCGACATAATCTTTCTCGTTGTCTAATTTGCCGTTATGGCAATAAACTCTTGTTTTCATTTTTTCAGTTGTTTTATCTCGTTGTCTTCTTTTGCTTCCACCTTTTCGGGGTGATGCTTCTCAATCGTGTAGTCGGGCAGGCGGGTGCCGTTCTCATCGAACCACGCCTCCTTCTTGCTGCTGTACTGGATGCTCTTCTTCTCCAGTATCCATGCAGCGATCCAGTATGCTTCGCTCTTGGTCACATCATAGTCCTGGCCGAACACTTGCGACACAGGGATGATGTCCTCACTGCCGTCGAAGCTGCGTACCTTGTAAGCCTTGTCGGTTATGCGCTGCATCGACTCAACACGCACGCTATAGCACTTGGTCCTCATACCTCCTTGACATATACAGGGCGGTCGCTGTCACCGATGCAATAATCGCCGTCCGCGTTGAGGAAGGCAAAGTTCATGTAGTTGATACCAGTGCTGTCTCCCTCGACCATCTCGCACTGGAAGGGTCTGCGCTCATCGCTCATGCTCACGATGACGCTTACACCCTCTACGTCTTCGTTGGCCGCATACTGGCGGCTATAGAAATAAATTCTCTTTCCGACGAAACTGCGAGCATTGTCTGCTGTCAGTCTAATCATTTCCTCTTTTCTGTACTTCATAATCCTAAATATTTGATGTTTGACTTATATGATGCAAAGGTATATAAATATTTTGATGTACGCAAATAAGCGTACAATAATTAACATTGTTTTGCAAATGGGGCGGGTTGACCGCCCCGGTGGCTCTCACGCGACAACGGCGATGAAGTTCTCGACTCGGAAGGAGCGGAAGGCGTTCTTCTTGGTGTCCCAGTAGCACATGGTGGTGCTGCTCGGCTGCTTGCTCCCTCGCTTGGTGGAGATGCCGGCAGGTAGGTTGCACAGGGTCCCGTAGGCTATCCTTGCGCTGCCGTCGACCTTCTCATACACGAATTTGACGACTCCCTTGCGCATCTGCTTGGCAAGGTGATACAGCTGCCACGCTTTCTTGAGGGCTGTTGACCACTCGATGCCGGTGGTGCTCTTAAAGATGTGGTGGGCAAAGTTCATGACTCTCACGCGGAAACTTGTTCTCTTCTCCATAGTAGTGAATGTTAAAGGGTTTGACTTATATACTTCACCTATAGAGATGCAAGAATGCTGCTAATGGGCCAACGGCAAGCCGCCTTTTTCGTCCGACAAACATTATTTAACCAAGTCTCTCAGCATGTGCCTCGCCTCATGTATCCGGCGCTTGACCGTCCCCTCGGGCAAGCCGCTGAACTCGCTGATCTCGGCGATGCTGTAGCCCCTGGCGAACTCCAGAAGCGTGTCCACGCACACGGACTTTCGTCGCGCCTTGGCGATGGCGCTTCGCATATCGCCCACTATCGCCTGCTGGTCGGCCTGTTCGTTCCCCGGTTCGTCCCAGTCGCCCAGCCGTGTGGTCAGTGTCGACGAGAGCCGTGTCTCTGTATTGATGTACAGGTTGCGCATGATGGCCCGGCACCATGTCAGCAACGGTCGGCTCGTGTCGTAGTCCGTCTTGTGCTCTAACGCCCTGCACACCGCCTCGGCGGCAAGGTCGTCAGCACGCTCATCGTGGTAGTAGTTACGCCTCGCTATGCTCATCAGCGAAAAATACACATCCACGATGTCATTGTCAAAGCTCACGGCTCATCAGAAGCATCTCCCGGGCTGAACGCTTCATCTCCTTGATTAGGTTCTCCATCCTGTCCTCTGTCTCCATCACTGAGCGCATGCGCCCGATGTCTTGCCTGACAGCACGCACATCCTTGCGTAGCTGCCGAATGTCTCTTTGTGTCCTTTTCATTTGTGTACTTCTTTATGGTTTGCGTGCTGTTTCGGCTGCAAAATTACGACATCTGAGTGCAAAAGCATGGCACATCTATGTTAACGACACAAAAAAGGCACGGAACTCTCCGTGCCAACACAAAAAATGAAGAAACTGTCACAATATCATCCCTAACGAGTGCGGCATCTTCGCCATGGCCTTTGCCCGCTCGCTGGCTGCATGAACCAGGTTGGCGTAGATGGCAGCGTTCAGCGTGGCTGGGTCTATGGCGGTCTTGAGCGTAGACATCACGAAGGCTATCTCGCTGTACCATGCCTTGCGGGTCTTCTCGGGCGAGGTCTCTTTGGGTTCTTTCTCTTTGCTTTCCTCGGCACGCTTGATCTCGTAGCGCACCTCGTCGAGCATCGCCTGGCAGCGCACCTCAATGGCGTGGCCGTCCTTGAGGAACTCCTCGGACACACCCAGCTCAAGAAGCACATCCTTCACACGCTCGGGGCGGCCGAGGTCGCACAGCAGCTGGCATATCTTCAGGCATTTCTCACGCATCCGCAGCTTGGCGATGTCCTCGCCCTCCGTCAGACGCATCTTGGCGGCTTGTGGCTGGGCGATGGACATATACTCCATGATGATGCGGTTGGCTGCGTTGATGCCGGCCACTTTGTCCTCGTAGCCGAGCATATCGGTGTTCCCGCACGACACCTCGATGAGGTCGGCGAGTGTCAGTTGGTCAAGTCGCTCTATCATGTCCTTCTGTTTATATAGTCACGGAAGTTCTGTCGGCGCAGCTCACGGGCCATGCTGCTGCGCAGCGCACGCAGTTCCCTGGTCATCGTCTTGGTGTTGACCTCCATGCGCTCCTCAAGTGCATGGTAGTCGTTGATGATGATGGGCTGGCCACTGATGCGGTCTCTCGGGATGCTGGAGAGCATCTCCATGCCCCTAATCTGTGTCGCGTCTGGCAGCACCTCTGCACCCTTTGGCAGGTCGATGAGCGTAGGGGTGTCTGGGGTGAGCCATGCCTTTCTGCCGAACATCACCACCTCAGCTTTCCCACCATCACCCACGACGGCGAGACCGCCCTCATGCGGATGGCCCTTGGTTCCCTCGGCATAAGCCTTGATGGGCTGGGCGAGGATGCTGGCGACCTGGACGGCACCCATGGCGCCAACGAAGGCGGCGAGGGCGATACCCCATGGGGTGGCACCGAACTGGGCGTAGGTCTGCATGACACCCAATGCGGTGGCAATGGCTGTCTGTGCGGCTGAGTTGGCCTTCTCGACGGTAGCCTTCTTGTACTCCAGAGCCGACTTGCGCTTCTCCAGCTCTTCCTGTTTCTTGGCTGTCATGGCCTCTGCCTCACGTTTGCGGATCTCGGCCTCCTCCTTGGTGATTGCGCCTCGCTCCGCTGCCTCGTCGATGCGCTCCATCTCGGCATCGTGCCGCTCTTGCTCGGCATCTATCAGTTCCTGGACCTTGTCAATCTGCGAGTCGTAGGAAGAACTGATGATGTCGGCTACCTTGCTCAGGCTGTCAGCGACCTCGTCAACCCATGCCTTTTGCAGTTCTTTGCGCTTCTGTGCGGCCTCGGCCTCGTCGTCGATGGTCTGCTTCAGCTGGTTCTCCTCAGCGTCGGTCACGGCCTTGGCAAGAGCAATCTTGGCCTTTGCGAGACGTCTGGCAATCTCCTCACGTTCATCCTTGGAGAGCGACTCATACTTCATCGCCTTCTCAAGGCCGTCAACTGTTGCCTGTGCCGCATCAATCGCAGCCTTGTTGGACTGGTCGGCCGACTCCCTTGCATAGCGCTTGCGGATCTCGGCAATCTTCTTCTCGTTGCCCTCGGCGAGCCTGAGTTCTTCAAGGTACTGGTTGCGCAGAAACAGCAGCTTCTCGTTGTTGGTGTTCGCAATGTCCTGGTTGTTCAACTCTGCCTCCTTCTCGATGAGCGACACGAGACTGGTCTCCATTTCAGAGATTGTCTTGTCTCGTTCCTTCTTGTTGTCTTCCATCTGGTGGAGGTAGTCGTTGTTCAGTGCGGTGATGGCCGTGACTCGTGCCTGTTCGAGTTCAACGGTGGACTTGCCGTACTTCTTCGCTTTTTCGATGGCTTCTGCGTATTCTTTCTCTTTCTCGGCAACTGCCTTCTCACGTTCTTGCTCGATGAGAGTGCCGGTCACCTCATACAGGTTGCGGATGCTCTCCACTTGCTGCTGGAACTGCTCTTCAGATGTAGAGGTGATGACAGCAGTAAGGGCTATCGAACGCTGATATGCCGTCTTCTCCCATTCGGAGAGCATCTCCTCGGACTCATCAATAAGGTCGCTGATGGCCTTTGCTGCGTCCTCTGCGCCGTTGTCCTTGGATGTGGAGCCGCCGGTCCGTCTGCCAGACCTGCCACCGGAAGTCGGTTTTGAGGTTGACCCGCCACGGAGTTTGACCAGGTTCTGCACGACCTGGCTCTGCTTGGCGGCCATCTTCTTGTAGAATTCGAACTGAGCCTCATAAGCATTGGCAGCCTCCCAGTTGCCCTCGGCAGTTGCCTCCGCATATTTGTTGAGGTTGGCTTGTGCGATGGCCTCCCACTTGAGCACATCAATATAATACTCGCTGATAGACGTCAGCGTTGATTTCCATTGGGCAATGCTCTGATAGTAGCCCAGTGAGTCGCCATATTTCTTGTTGAGTTCATCAACCAGGCGCTTTTCTTCCTCGGCAGACCCGTTGAACTCGTTCACGACACCTACATAGTATTTCAACTCTGCGGCAGTCGCTGCGGTTGACTTCTCGCCCTCCTTCATCGCATCGTTGAGGCCCTTGGTTATCTCTGCTGCCTCCTCTGCGTCAGAGTTGAACTCCTCAATCGTCTGATACAATGTGACAATGAGAGCAATGACCGCACCGATGCCCAGTGCGGCAAGAGCGAGTTTCAAGGCAACCGCAGCAGCGGTGGCTCCTGTCAATGCGGCTGTCTCAACACCCACTGCGGCGGTGTGCTCGACTGATGCGACTGTCGCTGCCTCTGTTGATGTGGCTGTCGCTGCCTGTGCCACTGCGGCCTCTGTCGCTGCGGCGGCATTGGCCTGTGTGGCTGCTGCCTCGGCTGCGGTGGCTGTCGCTACTGCGGCCTTCTCCACACCAAGGAGTTTCAATATCGCATGGTAGGCGCGGTAGGCGCCAGTGCCATTGGTGGTAATCTCGGTCGAGATCTTCTGGATGCCGTTCATCATCGACATGATGCCCATCAACTTCTGTGTGGCCTTAGACGCTGCCTCGCTCTCAAAGCCGAATGCGCTCAGTGCGCCCTCGAAGGTCTGCCACCCGGCGACGGATGTCTCGATGACACTGATTGTGTTGGTCAGCCCCTTCGTGTCGTTGGCATAGTCGTTGATGGTTGCCGTCGCGTCGGACATGGCGTCCTTGAGCGTACCGGCTCGCTCTGCCACCTTCAAGAATGCCTCACTGGTGGGGTCTACACCATTGGCGAGCATCTGGGCCATCTGCATGGTCAACTCACGCAGCTCTGTTTTGAGGCTCTTTGCACCGGCCACGGCATAGTTGCCGACGTTGCGCTGGAACTCACCCATGTCGGAACCGAGGTCTTTCAGATGGGCGTCGAGGTTCTGGATCTCTGCCTCAAGGGCGAGACCTTGCTCACCAGCCTTCTCTGCCTCGTTCAGCTGCTTGTAGGCCTGCTTCATGCGCTCCAGCTGCTGACTCAACTGCTGATAAGAACCAGTGGCGGCATTGGCCTCCTTGTTCTCCACTGCGAGGATGCGGGTCAGTTCCTGGGCTGCCACCTTGGTCTTGTCGTACTGCTGCATCAACTGACCTCGGCGGGACGCAGCCTGGTCGGCGGTGATGAGACCCTGTTTCTCTTGCTTATCCAGCTCTTTCATCTGGTCCTTGTACGACTTCATCTCGGCATTGTACTTGGCCAGCTGCTTGTAGTTCTGCTCACGCGTGCCGAGTATCTGATTGGCGATGCTCAATGCCTGCTGGTCTTGCTGGTAGGCCTCACGCTGCGCCTTGTTGACCTTCTCTTGCTCGGCCAGCTGGCGCGATATGGTGTTGGTGGTGTTGGCAATCACCTGTTGTTGCTGCTGTATCTGCTGGGTGTACTGCTGCGCGGCCTGGGTGGCCTGACGCATCGTCGCCTGTGTCAGCTGGTTCAGCCTGTCAATGTCGCCGGTGACCTCGACAGGTATCTTCAGACCTGTCGCCAACTCTCGGGCGCAGCGCTGGAACTGGTCCAGCGTGCCCTCCATCTTGTTGTCCAATTCAACCAACTGGTCCATCGCCTGTCTGGCGACGAGGTCGGTAATCAGTGTCTCGTTCATTTCAATATTGCGTTATGATTTCAACAATTTCTCCTTTGGGGTCGTCGCCCTCTGCGCAGAAGGCGAACGTGCCGTCTGCCTTGCGGTACAGAACCTGCGTCTGCCCGGTCAGCCTGGCGGTCTTTTTGGCAAGGTCGGCCTGCTTCATGCGGTCACGGAGCCACTTGTCCTGGACACATCTGCAACTCATAGGCTGTCCCTCCATCTGAATAACCATGACCACAAGAACTCTCGGTTGAAGTGGGCCACTGCCTGCGGACTCAATGCGAATATCTGAGAGCCATACTTTGCCTCGACTGCGGGGCCCTCGTCCCAGCCGTCGGTGAAGATCGTCACTCCGTTGCCTGTGGCACGTGCGGCGATGCTCGTGTGGAACGTACCGACGATGAACAAGTTCGGCACACCAGTGGGGCGTGCTGGCAGTTCAAGGCGGTCACTCGCCCTCGGCGGCGTGATGCGCTCTTTCCAGGCGATGTACCGCTCTGGGTGACGGTAGCAGGGGACAAACATCTCCGCGTCGCTGTCGTAGTAACCGGCACGAGGGCTCTGAAAGAATGGGTCGGTCGAATAGTCGGGCGACAGATATGCGCCATTGCCGTCGATGCCCGAGTACAGCTGCTCACGCACCGATATGACCATCTCATGTTTGTTCGCGTCCATGCAGCGCAGCACCTCGGGCTGGAAGCCGTCCTTGATGCGTCTGACACGCTCTCTCATCTCTGCTATCGTCATCGTTGTCCAATGAAAAGGGGTGCGTCATGGCGGCGCACCCCTCGGGTTTCACTTCTTGCTCTTCTTGGTCATCCGTGAGTAGACGTCCGCCAACATCTTCTCTCGGGTCTCCTCATCTCGGTCGAGCCAGAAGCAGTCTTTGTGGAGTTTGATGAACACCTCCTTAGACAGCTTCTTGCACTCGTCGACGACGAACGTCACGCCGTCTACCGTGAGCTTGCTCATTCCGAGTAGGGCTCAATGCCATAGATGCCGTTGGCGGCAAGCACCGAAGCGGCCTTGAGCGAGATGGGGGTTGAGGCAGTTTGCGATGCGGTGATCGTCAGCACCTCGGTGGCTGCGTCGTAGGTGGCAGCGGTGGCTCCGTTGAGCACACTTGCTGAGTTTTCGGCAATCAACGCGCCATACTTGGCAGTGGCGTCGCCCTTGCCATAGTACTCAATCAGCTTGTACTTGTTGTTGGCACTGCCAGCGAGCTCAAGCGTGACAGGCATCAAGCCATAGACGGCCGACACTGCGTTGAAGTCCAAGGGCACCACATCAAGGTTGAGCATGTAAGCCTCGACATCCTGGTAGACGCAGTTCACGGCAAGGCTCTCCTTGTCGCTGGCTCCGGGATGGTCGTTGCCGCTCGGGTAGATGTTCACAGGGATGCCGGCCAAGGTATCCTCACCGTCGTTCAGACCATAGAGGTTGTTCTTCACGTCGATGAGATACATGTCGAAGTCCTCCTCCACGTTGGCCAGGATGCTGGCACGCAGGTAGTGGCGGAACTTGTCGAGGGTGAACGTGTCGGTGCGGGCGCTCACGCCGTTGTAGGCGTTGGGGCCGTAGCCCACCTGGCTGGTCTGCACCTCGCCACCGCTGACCTCCCAGTTGATGACGGTCACAAGGCCGTAGGCACGGTCAGGCAGGTCGGCATGACACTGCGTGCGCAGTTCGGCCAGCGACGAGTAGTCGAGCTTGATACCATGCTTGGTCAGCACGACTGCCTTGATTTTATCATAGTCAATCTCGCAGACTGACTTGCCGGTGAAGAATGAATTGCCGGCGCATTTACGAATTCTGGACATATGCTTATCTGCAATTAGGGTTGTTAACTGTTAACTCCAGCGAGCGCACGTCGATAGCGTCTATCGGTTCACTCACCTCTTCTCCGTTGGCGGTGACGGCTCCATAACGGCCATAGTCGAAGTTCTTGCTCATGGTGTGAGGGACATATTCAACGGCTCCGTAGCCCCAGTCAAAGCGGGCGTCGGACAACAATACTTCTATGAGCCTCTCATAGATGGGCAACAATACATTCTTGAACGATGTCTCCATGCGCTTCTCGTTCGACCATTCTTTCCTTGATGAGCACGCAATGATGAGGTTTACCCTCGTCTTGTACTGGTAGTCGCCCGAGTCGACGGTCACAATGTTCGGGGTCTGCAGCGCCACCAGCGGGAACTTCAGCGGCATGTTGCCGCCATTGCCCTTGCTGCGGACGTCAAGCATGTCTTTCACATATTGTGCCGAGCCGAAGATGTAGTTGATAGCCACACCTGTCTGCTGCTCTGTCGTGCCGTCCGTCTTGGTCTTCGTGATGGTCACGGAATCGGCAACTGCGTCTACCACGCTCTTGAAGAGGTCCTCTATCTGTGTCATAGGTTGTACTGGTTTATGGGAGTCACCATCTCAACATAGTAGTAAACTTCATAGTCGCTCTCCTTCGCCCACTCGACAAACTCCTTGTTCAGCACCACCATGTCGTTCCACACACGCGTCATGCGCTGACGGGGCGACTGGTAGGTGTTGGCCGACTTGAGCTGCACAAGCCCTGTGACAGACATGCCCTGGTTCACGTCACCGGCCATCTTGAAATAGATGTAATGAGCGAACGACAGACGCAGCTGCTGGCACAGGTCATCGAGCGAAGCGTTCCCATACCCGTCGGAGTCCAGGTCTGAGAGGTGCTGCTCGATGGTGGCCCGCAAGGCCTTGCCGACCATCTTGGTCAAGTACTCGCCCTGATACCGCTCGATGTAGGCAGTGATGCTCTCGTCGACGGCATAGGCATTGTTGTCGAGGTCGCCCACAGGCCGAGCGTTCTCGACCTGCAGGGGACCGGTATAGAAGTATGAGCAGTCTATGAGGTTCATCCTTTACTTCTTGGCTTTTTTGGGCGTCTTGGTGTCCATCACGGGCTTCTTGTCGTCCTTGACAGCCACATCTTTCGTGTCTGCGGTCTCGGGCGTCACCTCCTCCGTCAGCGGGGTGACCTTGATGGTACCCCGGCTGATGCGGACTCGGTTCTCTTGAAGCACCTTGGGCAGATCAGCGCCCTCGATGATACACTTCATTGTCACTCGGCTGTGATTGCGGTCTTGACACTTGCCAGGCTGCCGTATGCGAAGGCCCAAGGCATGTACACGGGGAAGATGACCTCTTCCTGTGCGATGAGCGCAACGTAGTTCTTCAGCTTGGTGTTCACATCCTCTGCCCACTCAAGGCTCAGCGACGTGTAGTCGATGAGGTTGGCGGCGTTACGGAAGTCGCCGACAAGGTACTTGCCAGCGGGAATGCTGGTCAGCTCAATCACAGGAACACCATTGATGTACTTCACACCGCTGGTGCCGGTGACCAGACCCAGGTTGCGGCCAGTCGTGTCTTTCTCAGACATGATGGCGTTGACGGTGATGGGGTTCATCACAATCGCAGTGGGGCTGTACTGAGCGTAGTTCATCACAGCGAAGATGGTGTTGACAACGTCTGCGCTGTTGGGGTCATCAATGCTCTTGAACGCGCCATGGTTGACGGTTGCCGAGATGCTGGCGGGAGTCTCGCCTGACACGAACGTCACACCCTTGACAAGGATTTGACGGTCGTTCATCTTGATGACATCGTGGGTTGCGTTCAACGACGCGTTTGCAGTGGTGCACTTGGTTGCGCCGGCGAACGTGATCTTCATGCCCTCGATGATGTCAGGCTGAGGATTGGTGAACTCGACGACGACATCGTGGCCGCCGTTGTAGCTGGTCACAGAGCTCACACCGCCGGCGGCGATGGTCACGATTGCGTTGCTGATGATGTCCTCGACAGGCGTGCAGCCATTCTGGTTGGCGATACCCTTGAGGTTGTCTCCCGTGCCGTCACCGAACAGGATGTTCCAGTCCTCGGCGAGGAAGATGCGGTCGGGCAGGGTGGCAAGCAGGAACGAGCGCAGGAAGATGCGGCTCTTGAGCATGCGCTTGCTGACCTTGATGTGGGTACCGAGGCGCACCACATTTGCGGTGACCTCCTTCAGGCTGATGCTGCTCTCGGGGAGCTCGCCATTCTCAGTCACATAGCGGACGTTGCGGTCAACGCTGTCCACCTGGCCGAAGGTGTAGGTGGGATACTGGGGATCGCCCTGCAGCACAGGCAGCACGTCACGGAGGTGCAGCTTGGCGTTGTTGTAGGGAGAGAAGTAGCGCTGGTCCTGCTGGCTGATGAGGATGTTGCCGGTGTAGTTGGCGGGGTCGTTCTCGTTGGCGAACACGCTGACAATGTCCTTCATGCTGAAGCCGTCGAACGAGCCACTCTTGCGGGTGCGGCCCTCAACGAAGTCCTGGAACTTCTCGCTGTCGAACATCTCGTTCAGACGCTCGTCGAACTTGCTGATGACGTTGTGGCCGAAGTCGCTCTTCTGAGCCTTGGCAATCACGTCCATGCTCTTCTTGAGCATCTCACGCAGCTCTTCGTTGTCCTTGACAACCTGGTCGAACTTCTCGGAATCGTAGTTCTTCAACTTCTCGTTGATGGCCTCAAACTGAGCCTGCATGTCTTCTTTGGTGATAAGGCCGTCGTTTGCCTTGTTCACGACGTCACACATCGCACCAAGAATGTTGTCCATGAAGCTCTTCTGCTCGGCGTCCTTGATGTTGTCAAGGTTGTAGCCGAAATCGGATTTCTTTACCTTCATAAAACTCGGAAATTAATTGGTTAGTGTTTGTCGATTACAGCATTGAGACCACCAAAGAAAGTGCTGCCGGCGGCTTTCTCCTCCTTGTCCTCGTCCTCGTCACGAGTGTCGTCTGACGGCTCGTCCTTGGACTTCTCGGTCTCGGAGGCGGATTGCTCAAGCATGATACTCGAATTGTAAACTCTGGAATAGCAGTGCGGGCAATATGCGTACTCGGCGATGTCGGTCACACCCTTGGTGACCAGTCCCTCGTCAATCTTGCCGTCGCACTTGCTCAATATGGGGGTGAGAATGCTCAAGACCGCAGCACGGATTTCGGGCTCCAGCTTGCTCATCTCCTCGTAGACGATGTCATCAGTGTACCAGCGCAGATACTGGTTGGCAATAGCCAGCACTTGCTCGCTGTACTGGTGCTTCTCGGCATCGTCCCACACAAACTCTTGCCCACAATGGGGGCAAGTCACTACGACTGCGCCCTCAAGCGCTTTGGTAAGCATGTCAAGTCTCATCTCGTATTGTTTTAGGCGCTCGTCCGTGTAACGCATCTTCAGCGCCTGACGGATGAACGCGATGTTATCCGCAACAGTGGCTGGGTTGTCGTTCTTGATGCCTACCAGGAAGGTCTGCGGGTTGCTGCCCCATGAGGTCAGCGTAGAGTACTCCCACATCTTCCACTCAAGCACCTTGCGCTTGTCGTTCGGGTCACGCTTGATCGCCTGCACACCGATGCTGTGCTCCAGTGTGCGACCGGCGGCGGCATACAGCTTGTAGTCCTCCAGCGTGTCACGGCCAATCTGCTTGGCAAGGTTCAGCTGGCCGACCATGACCAGGTTGCCGTCCTTCTCAGCACCCTCAAGGGGCACACCGAGCAACTGAGTCGTGTCGTGGTTGAGGAACCACTTCATGCGGCCGATGTTCTCCGACAGCGTCTTGTTGAACGAGCCCGGCATAGAGATGTCGTTCTGACTGTCAACAATGCCGATACCGTTCACGGCGACCGTCACGATACCTTTCTCTTCATCCAAATCATTCGCCTTCGTCTTGTACAAAAGCCTCTGATATGTCTCCTTCATCTTCTTGTTGGGGTTGTTTGGGGTTGTTAAATGACTTAATTCTCTCTATCTCTTCGGGCGACATCTGACTCACGAGCTTGTCGTAGGAGTCATCTTCCACCCGCTCATAGCCTTGCTGCGCACGCCAGTCGTTCATCGTGATCAGCGCACTCTCGAACTCCACCTTGCAGCGGTCACCGATTAGCTTGTGCACCTCCTGCTCCTCCTTCTTGCCAGCCTGCATGCAGTCCACGTCGCTGAAGTCGGCATCAAGGTACAGCCCGTCCTCGTCAAGCCCGAGGAAGTGGGTGAACTCCTGGCAGAACCGCTGGACAAGCGGAATGATGACCGAGGAGTACACCGCCTTCTCTGCGTTGGCCTGGTTGGCATATGTAGACTGATCCTTACGCGGGATAAGGACAGGAGGAATTCCGTAAGCGCCGGCGATGGCCACCGCGTCGGCCAGCGTCTCGTCGAACGGCTGAAGGTCGGAGATGGACAGATTGGTACGCACGAACGACAACTTCACATCGCTGATGCCGTAGGGGTACTTGCCCTCGCCGAAGCCATACATCTTGTCGGCCTCGTCAAGAATCTGCTTCTTCTCCGATGATGTGAGCGCACGGCTGCCCATGTCGTCGCTCATCTCGCTCACCAGCCAGCCGAGACCGCCACGCTTGACGTATATCACGTTTCGGGCCTCATAGACGGCGATGAGGTTGCTGATGGCCTTCAGCACAGATGTCAGACGGCTCTTCACTCGCAGCGGGTCACCCTGCACACGCCCGAAGGCATCGTCCCTGTCATGGAATATCATCCTCGGGTCAATCGGCTCACGGCGCAGCGTGCAGTAGTCGTGGTAATAGCAGTTTACCACGTCTTCGATGTCCGCGACACCATAGATGTCGGCCTGCAGGTTCTTGTAGTCGATGACCACATACGGCTCCTCCAGGGTGATGTAGCGGTCACACCACTTGTACAACTTTTCGGTGCCGGCGAAGGTGTCATTCATCGCGGCACGGATGAATGAGTTGCCAGTGATGAGTTTGTAGGCGTAGTGCTTCCACATGGTGCGGTACCACGACTCGAAGGCGTTGGGCTTGACAAGCATCTTGTTGATTTCCTTGTTGCGCCACACCACGGAGTCGTCCTTGAACCGCTTGAGGACATACTTCGCCCCGGCGGCGCGGCTTGCGATGTAGTTCACCGGCCATGCCACCTCGGGGACGGTGTTGAACAACGTCACCCAGTTGGAATTCGCCACAAACGGACGCGCTATCTGCTCCATCAGCAGGTAACGATCCGCAGACGTGCCACCGACAGACGCAGTGTCCACCGGGGTCGCGCTCTTGGTGATGAACCCAAGGCCTATTTTTTTGAGGTCAATCATGTGCTTGCGATAAGAACAAGCACAAAATTAATTACATAAAAAAGCGATTCCCCAAAACCCGAAAATCTTGGAGAACCGCAGAACGTATAATGGATTGCTTTACCTAATCTTTCTCGCTATGTTTCAGCAAATTAACTAATTTCTGACAAATTTCACTTCGGCAGCACATCGTAGAAGCGGCTGTAATCGAATTCGTCGCTCACATCGATGGGGTCATCGTTGTTGCACAGCCACACGTTCACGTCCTGAATCTCTTCCAGTCTGCCCCATTCGTGGTGGCTGCACTGCTCTATGCCAAATGCGTGGTCGAAGCTGTCATCGACAAGCACATCCTCGAAGATGGCCGTCAGGTCAACAGCAAACTCGCAAACCTGCAGCTCCATGTCGTGTGTCTCTCTGTCGTAGTCGAGGTGTCTGGACTGCTCGATGATTTGTTTGTACAGCTCTTTGTAGAACTCTGTGCTCAGTTTCTCTTTCATAATCGTGACTTTTAGATGTTTGACTTCGTCTATAGAGATGCAAATAGTCTACCAAATGCGGCCATTTTTGTCGCCTTAACATTTGGTTAACCCGTTTACACTCCTCGGACGATGATGCGTGCGAGACCAGACAACACGGCTGAGGCAGCCGCCAGGTCTGCGGGTGACTGGTCGTTATAGTCCAGCACGTCATTGATGAACTGGCCATACTCGGGCTCGCTCATCTTCTCGGGATTTATGTGGATGTGCGCACGCACCCAGTCGCTCATCGCAGATATGCGTGTGCGGTGGTCAGTGCCGAGGCGCAGCACGTTCACTTGTGGCAGATCCTTGCGCAGGTCACGCACCATCGGGAAGTAGGACTGCTGGCACTCCACTATGTACATACCCGCCTCATGTGAGCGCACCCATCCCGACATCTCGTCATTGCCCTTCACCGGGCGCAGCACGACATCGGTCAGGTGCCAGCGGTCACCGATGCGGGCGACACGGGCCATGGCGAAACGGCCACCAAACGACGGCATGATGTAAGCTATCGTCTGCTCGTAGTCATACTCGGTTGCAGGGTTGAAGAACTTGAACTCGCCCTCGGCATAGATTGACCGCTTGCGGCCCATGCTGAACTCGGTGTACTGCGCACGCAGCAGGTCATGAACGGCGTAACGCAGCGTGTCGCTGATGTGGCCGTGTGCCTCATACTTCTGTTTCGTCACCGGGTTCGTCACTTTCTGCTTGGCGATGGCTCCATTCTCGTCCTTCTGCACGGCTTGGTAGTCGTCAATGGACGTGGTGCAGTCGTTGTCGATGCGGATAGCCACACCCGGCACACGACCATCCCACACGGCATTTATGAACTCGCCGGTGGTCGCCACGCTTGGGTTCTTGTTGCCGATGCAGTCCTCCACCTCAAAGCCCTCATGCTCCAGTTCGTCAATCACGAGGTCGAAGAACGAGCGGTTGTTCTCGTCAATGGTGTTCGCCGCTTTGCCTGACGCGTCGCCATGTAGATAGACCTTGCCGTCGTAGCGGTACTCACGGAGTTTCGCTGCTATCACCTTAGCGGCCTTGCGTGCGCTGTTGTTCGGTGACTCGATAGGCAGCTCGTCAATCTGCGTAACTTGCTGAACATCGTCGGGCCTGTATTCTTTTTGGAAGAAACAGGCAGTGACGTACGGCAGCACGTTGGAGTCCATGCTGATGTGGATGGGCAACTCGGGGTTGAATGGGAACTTGCCGCACACCACACCACGGTTGAACGATGGGAAGAACTCCGCACCTGTGCGGATGTGGCCCCACTCGCCAAGCGCATAGACCTGGTAGTAGTCTGGGTCGTTGATGCGGTCGTTCTCAAAGTTGGCGATTGCCTGGTAGTCGTAGTAGCCATAGCTGCCGTCGGGCGAGCCTACCACCCAAAAGTTGTTGAGGTAGGTGGACTGGATGACAATCGTGTCGGGCGCATGGCGGTCATACTCGCCAGTGTTAGGGTTGAGGATTAGTTTCTCGCTGTTCATGCGCACCGACTTCACAGCACACAGTTCGGGAGGCAACTCCTCATTTCCGATGGTTATCGCCATCGGAACATCATGCCAAGTCTCTTGGTCAAACCATTTCTTCTTGATCCAATGTTCCTCGCTGATTGGGTTGAAGGCGGCAATAATCTGCTGCCCCTCCTGGCCACGCAGACGCAGACGGATCTGCTTGAAGTCCATTTCATCGTACTCCGACAACTCGTCGAGGAACACACGTTTATACTGGCTGATACCCTTAATCTTCTCTGGGTCATCAAGACCGCTGAAATCAATCTTGCCACCATCGTTGAAAACGATGCTGTTCTGCTTGAAGCGGCAGCACTCGGCAAACCCCTCTATGCCGTTGATGGCGGCCTTGAAGTCAGCATAAATTGTTTTCTCAATGCTTGCGCCAACCTTACGCATGACAAGCATGCTGCACTCCTCGTAGTAGGCAAGGATGGACAGGATTTGAGCCACCGAGAATGATTTCGCGGATGAAGAACCGCCATAGAGCACGATGTATCGCACACTCGGGTCGAGTGTGTACTTCCACAGCCAAAAGGCGTTCGGCGAGAGCAGCTCACGTTCAATGCGCATCAGTCTGTTTTCTTCGGTGCCAGCAGCAGTTCGCCCTTGTCCTTGGGCAATTCATGCCTGATTGTCTCAACATACTCGCCTACCACCTCGAGCATGAGCTTGATGGCGTTCGGGTCGCCCTTGCCCATGCAGCGGTTGATGAAGCCGAGTGCAATCATCAGGCGCGGGGTCACGCTCTCGGCAATCTCCGCTGGATAGCCGAGGTTGATGATGCGCTGCCGAACCTTGTCGGGCTCCAGCTGCACGTCGAGAAGCGACAGAAGGGTCTCCTTCATCGTGCGCTTCTCGGCTTGCACTTGGTTGGAGGCGGCTGCACCCTTGCGGGCGATTTCCCGTTGTGTTTCCTTTGTGTTTCGGGCAAATCTGCCCTGGCTATCGCGGAACTGCTTGCTCTGCTTGGGGTTCTTGTTAGCCATTGTCTTTCGCTTTGAATTTGAAACATTTGTGTTCACTCCATGTGTCGGCCCTGCGGGCTTCGCAGTGTCCGTACCACAGAGAGCCTCTCTTGCGCTCATAGGCGTCCCATTTGACGCAGTTCGAGCATACTTTCTCTATCTCTTGCTTTTCCATTGTCGTTCTTAAAAAACCGCCCCGTGCCGGCCTACTCACATCAGCTGCGAAGTCACGCAGCCTTTCAGCCGACACGTTGCGGCACACTATGAAGAAAATCTTACTTGAACACTCTTGCCAGCCCTTCCTGGATGGTCAAGTACCGCAAAGGTAGCGAAATAATCCCCTCGTCCACCGATTGCTCGAAATTGTCGAGTGGCCGGAGATCGTCCGTGTACCTCGGGTTGAGCCGCCTGTATTTCGCCACCTCGTTGACGAAATCGCGGACGGTGTTCACAGCAGGGTTCACCACGTTCACCAGTCTCTCGTCGCAGCCGAGTGCGAGCCAGAGGCCCTTGACTGCGTCGTCGACGTGTGTGAAGTGGCGGAGGTTACGGCCTCCGTTGTAGATTGTGCATGCCTCGTCGTGAATGAGGTTGTATAGCAGAGTCCCCTGTCTGGGCGACGGGCCATACACATTGTGGAGCCGCACTCCTGTCGCGGACGGGCAGTATGCCTTGGCGAACTGCTCGTCGAAGTACTTTGACATCCCGTACATGGATGTCGTGTTGCATCCGTTGGCGGTGCTGCTGGACGCATAGACCAGTTTCACGCCATGTCGGTTGCATGCGGTGGCCACGTCGATGAACGCGGAGATGTTCTCCCGTTCGATGTCGTGCAGCCGTTTGTTGAACACGCTCGTCTCCGCTGCGAGATGGAACACGCCGTCCACATCTCCAGAGGCGAGCATCGGCTCGATGAGCGAAGCGTCGCCGCCCAGCACCTTGTCGATGCGGACCACGTCGTGCTTGCGCTCCAGTTTTCGGCAGAGGGCCTTGCCGATGAAGCCCTCGCTTCCAGTGACTATGAATATCATAGGCTATGATGTGCTGCTCTCAATCAGGTTGTCGAAAATCCCCGGCACTCTCGGTGTGAGGGCTGCATGCTCTTCCTGGAAGAACTGCTCCCTCGTCTTTCCCGCCTTCTTCCCCTTTCGGGTGTGCACGTCGAAGGTGTACTCCGGCACCTCCAGCGGTTCTCGTCTCGCATCGTCCAGCGCAGCCAGCACTCTCTCGTCATCGGGGCAGATGGCGTCCACGGCGAGATTGTTCAGATGGTCTGCGTCCCGGCTCTTCATGCACTCGCAAAGCAGGATGATCGCCTTGCCGATGAAGATGCGTCCCTTTGGCTCCTTGGCTCCCTTGTTCACCAGCTCATATCCGTTGTGCAGCGCGTCAATCTCGTGGGTGATGAGCCCCCAGCAGTCCTCTGCGCTGACCGTGTAGAGCCGCTTCCACACATAGTTGCCGTAGCCCGAGGCCCACAGCTCCACGGCGAAGTAGGCTGCCGTGACGATGTCGTTCCGCCTGATGCTCTTCTGTAGTGCCGACGAGCACTCGAAGAAGTCATATCCGTTGCGGGTGGTAATATTGAAACGTCCCATTTTTTCTTGTAAAGTTAGTGGTTTTTGGTGAGAAAAAGGCTGTTTTTCAGCGCCTTAACCATTATTTAACGTATCAAAATGGGTAATTCGCGGATATGTTGTACTGCACCATCGAGCGGGTCTTGTCCCGTCCGTTGTTGCCTTGTCCCTTGAGGCGTATTGCCTCCCCGAAGAATTTGCGCATCAGCAGTATGCACCGGCGCTCCTCGTCCTGGTTGCGGATGGCCGACAAGCCGCCTGCGTTGACGAATGTCGCCTTCTGCTCGAAGTTGTAGCGCAGGTCGGTCAGCACCTTCCGCTCCGTGAACTTGATGTAGGACGAGATCCAGAAGTCCTCCTTCAGTTTCAGTTCCTCGTTCCACCACACGTTCTCGTTGTAGCGGACACCATAGGAGCAGCCCGTTATCATCTTGTCCAGGCAGAGCCAGTTCGTCTCGTCGTACATCACCGGGCTGATGCGTGATGTGAAGCCGAACAGGTGCACATCCAGCATCACCGCCAGCTCATGCAGGTTGTTGATGATGGCCGTCACCTCGTCACGGCTCTTCACCCTTGCGCTCTCGCCCTTCTCGACGTACAGCCTCTTGCAGGCGCACACATCGTCGTCGAGCATGAACAGCTCACCGAAATGCTTCGCCATCCAGTTGCGCTTCGGGATGAGCCCGACCACATCATCGGGATGTGTGACGATCTCGTTGTCTGGGTTGAACTCCCTGTACAGGTCTGCCTGTGACTCGGCCACGCAGATGATGGCGTCGTTGACGATGTTCTTGGCGAACACCCGGTCATGCCGTTTGTGGCTCGGGATGACGATAGGTATCATCGGTGGCCTCCTTTCTCGTGCGCCAGCGCCTCACGGAAGTCCTGCACCGAGATGACGTTCGACTTGCCCACCTTGCCCGTCTTGTACGAGCGCATGTGCTGCATGTCGAGCACCTCTCTCAGCCAGTTGCTGTCCACTTCGTTAGCGGACTCGATGATGAACAACTCGTGCTTCTCGTCATACTTCGGTATCAGCGGATACACTGCGGAGTCGTTGTCCATCGCTTCGAACCGCTCCCGGAACTTGTCCTTCTCCTTCGGCCGCTCGAACTCCATGCCCCAGTCGGCGAGCTCGTCCTGGAACTCCGCCCACTCGTTGGCGATGGCGTCCTTGTCGTCCTCCCCATAGTGGAGGTTGTCCTTGGCGGCGTACTCACGGAGTTTCTTAACCGGTGTCTCAGGCGGCAGCACCTTGCACCGGATTGCCTTCCAGCCAAGTTCCTTGCAGGCGCGGACCTTCTGGTTGCCGCACACGACCACATATCTCTTGGGCATGTACTCCACCAGGATGATCTCACGCAGTTCCAGCATCTCGGGGGTCTCCTCGATACTCTTCTTCGTCATCTCATACCGCTCCTTGCGGATGATGCGGGGGTTCTTCGGAAGCCCCGGGACTTGTCCCTTGTTCAGTTCGATGAGGGACACGTCAATGTCTTCAATCTTCATTGCTTTCAGTTTTCATCAATTCATTAAACAACAATTCTCTCGAAAGCCACATCAATCCTTGTGCGCTGACCTCCAGGCGGCGCGGTCGCGTATGAGCTGCTCAATGCTCTTGCACCCCAGCTGCTCGAGTGCGACGGCCGCGTCAATGATGATGTCGGCGGCGTGTTCCATCCTCTCTGGCCACTCGTGTTCCCAGTTCGTGCATGCGTCTGCTGCGTGCTCCGGCTCCACGAATTCCCTGGTCAGATGTTTCGGAGGTGCCTTTGGCGGGCACTTGTCGAAGCGTCTCCATGACCTGCTGATGAGTATGGAGAACAGCCTCGGCGATGTGTGCTCGTTGTACTCCCCCCGCTCGCGCATCACCTTGCACAGCTCTTTGGTCAACTTGTTCAGTGTAATCATTCTGTTTGGATTAAATGTTGCGGGTCGGTTAACTCTCTCTTGCCCTACGGCGGTCTGATGATTGTCATAGTGGTAGTTGTTATTTGTTCGCGGCCTCCTGCAGTGCCTTGATGACCTTCTCGAGGTCGGGCTGGAGGATGACCACCCTGTGTCTTTGCCCGTCGCGCTTGTGCTCCGTGAGCACATAGTAGTCGGGTCGCCCTTGTGTGCCGGGCTTGATGTCCACCGAGTAGCTGCGGTTTGAGCGGGTCTCCACCCACACCGTGCTCTTGATGGCCATGCGTTCATCGTGCTGTCTGTTCATGTGCGTCCCCTGTTAATCCCCGTTGATGAGCACGTCCACGATTGGGGTCTCCTTGATGGACGTGATCTCGTAGTCTGTCATTGCGCCTTTCATGTATTCGTGCGCCATCTCCTTGGCGTGGTCGATGTCCTCGTTGCGGAACAGCGTGAACATCTTCGTTCGGCGCTCCTTCGCCGTGGCCTCGTCGATGGTCACCAGCGTGAACTTGACCAGGAAATACTTCTCGCCCTGTGCCGTGTCCACATATTCCTTGTAGTTGGCCACCCTGATGGCGGTCACCTCCATGTCGCCGGCCACGTAGGGCTGCATGTGCTGTGTCACCCTCGCCTCAGCCTCGGTGAACGACAGGGCGTCGACGGCGTAGGTCTCCTTCACCGGCTTCATCACGCCGTCCTCTGTCATCTGGTCAAACTTGACCTTGCATTCAAAAAATTTCGTCATTTTGTTCTCAGTTTTAAGTCGAATCTGTTTAGCATCTCCTCTATTGCCGCCACGTTGCGCCTGCCGAGGAACCTTACTCCCAGCAGCTGCGCCCTCGTCTTCGACGTGAGGTCTCCCAGTGTGTTGATGCCCACCGCACGCAGCACCCGTATGATGCCGGGCGGCAGGCCAAGTTCATCAAGCTCGGCACGCAGCAGTTGCGCCATGTGCAGCTCGTCAGCGTTCAAAAGTTCCTCAATCTCCATCGTGCCTCCAATTTTTTGTTTAACTTTGCGACACGTTCGATTGAGTGAGTTCCTGCCCCGACGGTGTCATTGCCGCCGGGGCTTTTTCACATCGCCTTGTTCAGTGGCTTCACCGCTTTCTTGTGGTAGCCGTGGCACCCTTCCTTTGCGAAGTCGCTCTCCAGGTTCTCGATCCCGGCGAAGCACGGATAGTTCTCGCACTGGCGGCAAGCCCTCTTGGGGTAGGCGACCATTTGCTTTTGACATTCCTTGCAGTAGTTCTGCCGTCCGTCGGGATTGCGGTCGCTCAGCCAGTACTCGCTCATCGGCAGCACCTTCCTGCACCCCTTGCACTGCTTGTGCGTCATTTGTATGTCTCCAGTGTGGAGCATGGTGTAGGCCATGTCTGTCACTGCGCTCGGAGACCTCCCCAGCACGCTGGCGATAGAATCGGCAGTCTCCGTGCCCATCCACATGCGTGCGAGGTATGCACGCTCCTTCCCGCTCCATGTGCCTTTTCGCTCCTTCGTCTTGTCCTCGGCTGGCTTCGGCTTCGGCTCTGGGTCAGGCAGGCCAAGCATCTCCCGGCACACCTTCGCGGCCCTCAGCTTCTTGTCATTGATGAAATTGTCCATCCTCTGTGCGAGGTATAGCGTAGACGAGTAGTGCCTCTTCGTCACCTCACCTATTTGCGCGAATGTCATCCCTTGCTTGCGCAGTATGTAGCAGATGACCATTCGTGCGTCGGTGACCTCACGCTTCCTTGTCTGACCGAGTATCTGCTTCTTGCCGACTTTCATCTTCTTCGCGACCTCGGTTATCACCCAGTCTGGGTTCATCATTGTGCTGCTCATAACGTTCAGATTTTATTTGTCTCCATCGGGCCTCGTGGTAGAGCACGATGGCAAGGTACAGGCTTGCCGCCAGCACCACCAGTGCTAGGATTACGGCAAGCAGCCCGAGGATTATAGCAATAAATGTCTTCATATCGCTTCGATTTTTGCATCGTAGCCGTTGATCGTGTGTTGTAGATGCTGTTCAATCTCGTCGGCGATGTGACGTGTCAGCGAGTCACTGACCCAGTTGCTCAGTTTCATGTTGAGCACTTCCATCGGCCGCTCTCTCACCCATGTCAGGAGTTCATTCACTATAGCACGTTCCTCGTGGCATTGTTGGGCCGCGTACAGCCGTGCGGACATGCTTTTGTATTCTTCTTCTGTCATACTTCTTCGTTTTTAGGAATTATTTTCAGTCCTGCCGGTGTAGCGGTATAGAATCCGTCAAAGGTCTCCTCCATGTACACCAGCTCAAATTCATGCAGCCATCCGTCGGCGTCAGCCACAAGGATTTCTGCGTCATCACTCAGCTCATACTCCTCACGCAGTGAGCAGACGAGCTCTTCCAGTCTCAACAAGTTCACGGCTCTCTTTGATTACTTGGTCATGTGATGAATAATACTTGCCTCTCTCGTTGTCCTCCATGATGAGGATGTAGTAGTCGTGGTATCCATTGTCACCGGGGGCGTGCCAATAGCGTAGATAGACCTTCGCATTGGCCACTTTGCCGATCGTCTCCATGAAGCGCGGAGCCTCGTGGAAACGTTTCTCGCAGTACCTATAGAGGTTGTCGTTGCCTCGGATGATTGCGCTTATCAGTTGCATTCCCTTGTGAGTTTGGATTTCAGACGTTAGTGATTAGCCATGAGTATGGCAATGACTTGAGCCAATTGCAAAACCCTCTCCATTCGGGCAAGCGGTGGTGCTTGCGCTGGTGGTAGATGCGCCGCAATGTCTGATAGGAAAACATCACGATGCGCCGTTGCATTGTTCCCTCTGTGAGGTTGCTTTTCATTGCCACAAGTTCATCTTCACTCAAGCCATGCCCTTGGATGTGCATGGTACTCTCGCTTGCTAGCGTCTCACGCCCGATGCGGTAGGTATCCATCTCTGCCCACCAGTATCGTGGTGCATTGATGTCAAGATACGCTACTATACCCCTTGTCACCTTGGCATGGTCATCACCAGCCTTGACCAGTGAGTTAAGCAGTTTCTCGTCCGCCATGTTGATGCCCCCATCAACTGACTTTGGCGGCTTTCCGAATGGCAGATGTAGTGCAAGCATCGCTGCATCCCATCCAGCCGTGCCAATTAATTTGACTTCAATCATAATGCTTCTGTTTTTTGATTATTTGCAGGTCTACTCCCCAGCATAGCCAGAAAGCTCTAACATGATAGCAAGCTTCACCATAAATGATATCCTTGCGGCCGAAAGTGATGCAAGGGATAAGAGCACAGTCGAAATCTTTGCAAAAAGTGCTAATGCTGCTAAATATGTATACTTTAATTTTCATCATTGTTCGCCTCCTTTCTAATTCTTTCAAGATTGGAAAGTTTTGCGAGCGGTTGCGGCAACGGCATCCAGTGGGTGACCTCACCTCTAATCCTGTCACCATCTTCAGGGTGTCCCTCATCAAACCAATAGGGCGAGCCAGTAGGCTTATCTGTATCCACATCCAAGTTTTGGTTAAATGTTGCGATGCATATTGTGCCGTCGGATAGTAGTGCTATTACTTTCTCACTTTCCAACACATCTGATGGCGTCCCATCCCAGTTGTTATATGGGATATAACATCTCGGCAGCTCGTCCTCAACGCTTATCCAGCGCGGGTGCTGCTGCCCAAACTCAAAGCACTCATCAATGAGTTCGCCGATGGTGATTGCCCCGTTCAAGAACAAACCAATCAGTTCTTCTTTTTTCTCTTGTCGTGTCATTGTCAAATCTGATATGTTAAACAATATTTTAGTGCAGCTTCAATTGCCTCTTCGTATGAATCTAAAGTTTCATTTACATATTTTTCATTTCCAAGTAAATTAAATGCCTTATAAACTTGACAACACCATTTCTTCTTGCCATTTACATTATAAGGATATGCAATTATATGCAAATCATATTCTTCTCTCAACCACTTCATCGCCATTTGGTGGGTTGGACACATTATAGCAACTGGTTTTGTGTCAACTGAGTTCTTATGTGGATAATCAATCTTTGACCATCTATAATCACCATTTGGTAGAATGATGTATATAGCACCACAGAACTCATCAAGCCCTTTCTCCTTGAGCAGCTTGGCTACATCATAGGAGCAATAATCTTCAGTTATCATAGTCCGAAATCTTTTTTGAATTTCCGAATAATTGGCCGTATGTCTATAGGTTCTGCCCAACCTTGGAACTCCTCGCACTCAATCCACTCAATCACCTTGGCGGCATCAAGTGT
>Ga0310695_10002578_pt1 | contig 37828 bp, 46 predicted proteins | sample RumenRJG_04DNA_FD_203882 | JGI IMG/M metagenome (GOLD analysis project Ga0310695, IMG submission 203882) | Bovine rumen microbial communities from Lethbridge, Alberta, Canada - RJG_04 (v2) (version 2) | ecosystem: Host-associated > Mammals > Digestive system > Stomach > Rumen | place: Canada...
CTCTTCAGGGCAAATAGGGCACTTTTTTAACCATCCAAAAATACCGTCTAAAAATCAAATTATCGTCTTAAAAATCACAAAAATAACATTGTTTCAATTGTTTCAATTGAGTGTTATTATTTCAAATTTTGGGGCAAAATAGGGGCAAACCAAAAACCAACAAAAAACAAGCATTTATTTTTTATTTTCAAGCTCGTTTTTTATTTCATTTTTCATATCATCAATCCTATGGTGTGCCGATTTTGTGCTTTGTTCAACTATTGCCATCCGCTCAATTAAATTGTTATGCTTATCTTGCTTTGCTTCAAGTTTATCTAATCTATAGTTTATATGTTTTTTGAAACTGCTTATACTACCTACCCATATACCTATTGATACCAAGTTGACTATTATTACTATTGCAATTTCAATTGATATACTCATTTTAGCCCCTTTGGCAACCTTAATTTATTTTAGGAATTTCAAGCGAATAAGTAACATTTTCAACTTCGCTTATAGTTTGGCACTGTTCCAAATTGTTTATAGCGGTTCGCCATGCAGCCCTTGCGGCACCCATTGCACTATAACTTTCCGCCGAAATAACACCCTCTGCATATTTAATTGCTTCATAATCAGTTTTAGCAAGCAACTGTTGAAGCTCAATAATCTTTCTGCCTTTAGCTTGTTCAAGCTCTTTTGCAATTGCCTTATCCCAATACCAATCAAAATGTTCCAAAATCTGCTCTTTTGTAATTTGTTTAACCGGAAACGAAACAATATCAGCTTCATACTGTTTTTCGCCGTTTTCGCCGCCGTCCACTTCAACAACATTTTTAAATAGCGAAACAATACACCAACCGCCATTTTGAATAATTAAAACATTGTCCTTTGGCACTTCATTTATTCTTGTTTTCATACTGTCCTCCCGGAGCATAAAGCCCTTAATTTTAATATATCTATCTTACTTTCAATCCAATTTTGCAAATTGAAACTATCGCACCACTTCAAATTACCCATCCTACAACTTAATCTTACAGCCCAATACCTGCAGGGCTTTTTAATATAATTTTTCAAAGCTCTGTATAATCCGTATAAATTTCTTTTTCTTAACAAAACATAACCATAAAAGAAACGATAGCCCAACATATCAATACCGCGAACAGCAACCCTAAACACTTGCCAATTACTTTTTAATCGCAACTCAATTTTAGCAAGCACTTCAACTATAACCGTAACCAACCTATGCAGCTTCCTTTTATTTCCGGAAAGCACAATAAAATCATCCACATACCGCAAATAATAATTTACACCGTCAAACTGTCTTATTGCCGTATCAAGCTCAAGCAACAAAACATTTTCAAACCAAGCCGATGTATAATTACCAAGCGGCAAACTATTCATACTAAAAGCTACGGTTTTTAACAGTCCCAAATATCTTTTATCTTTAACAAACTTTTCAAAAGCAGCTACAACATATTTAGGTTTAATACTGTCATAACATTTTTTAATATCGCACTTTAAACACCACTTTGTTCCTTTATAATCTCTGTTTAACCATTTTGTAATAGCTCTATATCCGTAATGTATTCCTCTTTTAGGTATAGAAGCTATCGCATACGGGTCAAGCCGCTTTAACAACTTATCATAAACCAAATCAATAAGAATATGGTGCATACATTGATCCGGATAAAATATCGGTTTATGTAACACTCTATGCTTACCGCTGGGCTGGTCTATAATATTACAAACCAAATACGGGCTCGGCTTATAACTTCCCGTCAAAACAAGCCGCTTTAAATCGTTTGCAAACAATTCTAAATTGCTCAACACTCTTTTAACCGACTGTCTTTTAAGTTTATCTTTGGCAGCTTTTAAAATTATATTTTTACAATATTCAGTTGTAATTTTTTCTTCAGTAATTAAATAACCAATTCTTTTCATTTTTAACCTGCACCGTTTGAAACGGTGTTTATATCTTCCGGAGCTTTCAAACTCGCCCGTAAATTCGGCTGCTTACTAACCCCGTCCCTCGTTGCTTTATTTTTAGCAAGAGCTACGGAACAAACAAACAATAATTTAAAACCCAAATTTAATATAAAATCTGCGGGCACCGTTATTCCGGTTGGTATTGGAAAGAGCATTGTTGCAATTCAAGTAGAAACCGCCGGCATTGTCGCCGTTGTTACAGGTGCCGCTTATTTGCTTGTCCCTTACTACTATTTTTCAAAAAAAACATTTAACTGCTTCTAAAAGGGGAAAAGATAATTTTCCCCTTTAAAACCCCTTTTTTTTAGGGTATAAAAACACTGCGGGCACCGTAATTCCGGTCGGAAGCGGAAAGAGCAGCGCTGCAAGCCAAGCAGAAACCGCCGGCATAGTCGCCGCTGCGACAGGCGCCGCCGTAAAATACCGTATATCTACCGTTTGTTCCGGTCAAATAAGCATAATCGCCTGTTTTTCCGCCGGTATTATTGCTCGGTAAAAAGGCATCTAAATCAAGGTTTTCACTGTCAACAAACTTTAAATTGCTTGCCGAAGTTTTACCAAAATCAGCCGTTGCCGCTGTCCATCCTTTATCGTTACTGTCATTTGGATAAACATAATCGCCGTCCGGATCGGGGTTAATATAAAAAGTTGCCACACCGCTTGCTACTTTGTTCATACAACCGCCCAACCTTGCACCGCAATTACCAAATAAATTCTCTATACCTAAAGTCAATATAGGTCGTCTTGTCGTTCCAATATTACCGCTGCCGGTATTTTCGCCGTCAATACCAAGCACACTATCAGCACCGCCGGTCATTTGCATACCAATATATACGGTTGTTGTATCTGCTACGGTTGTTTCTGTTGCTCCCTCTTCCATAGTCAAAACAACATAATTACTATTTTCCGAATATGTTTCTTTGCTTATAACCTTGTGCCAGTGTTCATTTACTTTAATACAACATAAATCTATAACAGGGTTTAAATTGCTGTTCCAATCGCTATTGTTTATAATTACACTGTTGGCATCAGTTTGTCCAACTTTAACTTTTGCCTCTTTCCATCCGCCGGTATTACCCTGTCCTATTTTAGTTTGCCAATCTAAACTTGCATACTTAACAAGCCCTAAAAGCTGTAAAGTGGTAACTTCATTTATACCCATTAACCTTTGCCCTTTAGTTCTTACAAGTGCCTCATATTGTTGTTGGCTTCTGTTTGTGTCCGGATATAATCCGCTCCTTACAGCAAACTGTCCGTCGTCGGTGTCGGCTGGCTCACAAATTGCATACTTGCCTATACCTATCCACTCGTGCAACTGCCCATTACGGCTATGTGCAGGGCTTACTTTATATCCGTCTTTTGGCTCTGCCGACAAAATTATTGTAATTCCGCCGTCGGCATCAATTTCAAGTTTATACCAAAAAATATGTATCATACGGAACACATCATAACCGGCTGCATTTTTATATGTTTCAAATTCAAAAGTATCTTCAACGGCAAACAATTCAGCTTTAGCACTAACAGAATTGTATTTAACCAAAACATCATAACTTTGAAATACCTCGTGTTCTTTAAAATCGTCAGTCCCGGCGGCAGCATCAGTGCTTATTGCAAAATTCAAGGTTGTTGCTCCTAAAATTCTTGTCCCGGTTGCACTTGAGCCGTTAAAACTTACACCTAATTCCTCGTGGCTTTTCAAGCTATGTCTATAAACAAACTCTGTTGTTGCTACTTTTCTGCTAATATCGTCAGTGTTTGGGGTGTTTGCTTCTGTTTTTCCGGTAAAATCTTTGTCGCCGGTAATAGTTTCTGTGCCGTCTTTATGCACCAAATTACTTTCGTCGCTCACTTGTAAAGTCGTCCCGTCCCAAAAATAATTTTGTCCGTCATATAAATACACGGTATTATAATCCGGCACAACACCATCATCGGCTGCACTTGTGCTTACTGCCGTGTAAATCTTTCCGTTATAAAACCATTTGTTGCCAACATTATACGGTGTTGCAGGTTGCTCGTTCATTGCAATAAGTGCAACTTTACCGGCAATGCTTCCGCCGCTGCCTGTATTACTACTATTTACACCAATTCCTTTATTTTTTGCTATACCCATTTACAAAACCTCCTTGTGTTTTAGCCACTTAATAACCTAATTGAGCTATAACATTTGCTTTGTTTGTTACACCCGTGTCTTTGGCTCTAATCATTGCATTTATTCTTTCCAAAGTAACGGTGCCGTTTGCTTCAAACTGCAAACTTTCATCTTCTACCCAAGTTGTTCCGCCGTCAACGGACACCTCAAACTTTAAAATACCGTTACTGTTCATACCGCTAACAACAATAACATTGTTTTCAGTTCCGTTCACAATTGCTTGTGGTGTTGCCGTGCTGTTTGCATAAAGTGTTTTAAATTTAGTTACATTTGTTGACATAACAAACCTCCTATTTTTTTAAACAAAAAATGCCCGTCAATACAAAGGCGGCTCGCCACCCTGTCTTGCGGACATTTTCTATTTATTTATTAAATTTATTCTTCAATCAAAAATTTTATTAGCCCTGCTTTCTGTCGCTCCATAAACCTTTACTATAAACTTTCCATACTCGCCGTCTAACAAATCTTTTATACTGCCTACAAACTCATTGTATAAAGTTTTAACCGGCACACCTAAAACCAAACTACCGGCTTCGTCTGTAATATTTAACCAATCGTTAAACTCAAGTTCATCCTTGCTATAAGTTTTCATTATTTTAACTAAATTATCAAGCAATGGTATCTCTTTGTCCGGAAGCCATTTTCCGGCAACAACCCGTGAAACAAATATATTATAACCTTGTGCAATAAACGGTAGAGCTAAAACATTACTACACTGTAACAAACTCATAATAATATCGTCTGCTAAATCGTCCCAATCGCCGCTAACAATACCTGTCAAAAGTGCAAGCGAAGTAAAAGAAGTATATAACAACGGATTAAACACACCATAAATCATTAAATTTTTAGCCAACTGTTTTTTATCAATGTCGCCATGATAATACATATACATACTGTCAGCCATTTTCCGGCAATATTGGTTAGGTGTGTTTGAAAAAGCAAAAAAAGCTCTATATAACCAGCTGTTCATACCTCTATATTGCCAATTGCTTAAAGTGCTTGGCAAACTTGCCTGTTGGCTTCTTACCGTCGCTTTTTCAAAATTTTCAATTGCTGTTTTTAAATCTATACCTTTTTCAAGTTGTGCTTGTATCATAGGATAACCGCCAAAAATAATTGCTCCTATATCGCCAACCCTTGTCATATAAGATAACATACCCTTAAATGTTTTAACCTTTGCAAAAGTTGCATTTTGCCCCTCTATCGCTTTAAGCAATGCTTCTGTCTGTCCGCCTTTTTCAAATCTCGCTTTACAATATTTGCTGTTAGTCATCATAAACTTAATCGTTTCTTTCGGGCTGCTAATACCTTTCAAAAATCCACTAAACCATTTTGTGCTGTCTATATCCTCAATATAGTTTATGCAGCTTAAAAGCTGTTTAATCATAATACTTGGCTTTATTGCTATCTTTGTTAAAACATAATTATTAACCAAATAATTACCTATATCGCTTATACCGTCAATTGTTCTTGCTACCGTTTGAAATTTCGCATTATCTAAAACTTGTAAAATATAAGCATAAACCCTGTCGCCGTAATTATTAACAATATGTCTTTTAACAATTGTCGCTTTATAAATCTTATTTAATTGTGCAAGTTTTTCTTGCATATAAACAAAATGATTTACTTTTGCTATATGGTCAAGTGCAATTTTTACTGGATTACCAAAATTCATTAAAGGTAAATGACTGTCAACTCTTGCCTTAATAAATCCGGGCGAAGATACCATAGCAATATTATCTTTTAATAAATCCATATTGCCCTGTATTCTTTCAACATTACTCGGAAAATAATTTTGTGCTTGCGGCAAATCAAGCCCATACATTTTTAAATAAACTTTATTTATGTCGTCATATAAATCCGCAACAGCTTGTTGTAATTCGTCGCCAAACTTTTGGTCTTGTAAAGTCAACTTATTTATCATATCCATAACTTGCATATTACCAAAAGCCCTAATAATTCTATCTTTTAAAGTATCGTTCTTAAGCCAAATATAACAACAAATAAGCTGCATTTTGTTTAACTTTATATTGTTGGTATATCCTTCGGCATCCGTTTCGCTGTATGTATATTCTTCTTTTAAATAGTTATTTATAACCATATCCAAATCGCTTGTATTTTTTAGCCCTAAAGCATTTTTACATTTCTCTTTTACATCTTCGGTCTTTTTATAATTCGCATTAAAAATATCAATTTCAATTTTTTCTAAACTGTCTTTTTCCGCCTGTCCTTTTCCGGCAATAGCATTTATTGTGCTATACCAATTTCCTAACCATTTTATATACTGTTTTTTAACACCTGTAGTTACGGCATTACTGCTTTTATTTTTTTCAATATTATCAATTAAATCCTGTCTATCTTGTAATGCTTGCTCTTTCTTTAAAGTATTTTCAATATCTTTTGTATTTCTTCCAAACACATTTATTTCTTGCAAACTATCATAAAGCTGTTTATAAAAATCTACACTATGGTATGTAACCTTATGAGCTTTATAACTTAAAAACATATTTTCAATTTTGCTAAAATTGTCCAATCCCTCGCCTTGCTCGTCGTTAATATTCATAGCTTTATCATATAAAACTTGTTGTATCTCTACTAAAGTTTTATTATTCCAAACTTGTAAATTATTAAAAAATCTTTGTGTCTGCACATCAAACTTACTAAATTTTTGTTGGTTTTGTTTTCTCGGCAATGCTTGTTTTAATAATCTGTCAATCCTTACTTTCATATATTTTTTGTAAGCATTTTTTTCTTCTTGTGTTGCATTTTTGCCCGGCGGTATAGTTTTGTCTTTTCTTATTTTCGGTTTCCTTTGTGTTTTAATACTATCTTTAATCAAGTCAACTTCCGCCTGTAAATCTTCAATAATATTGCCAACACTTTCCCTTATTTCTTCTATTGTTTGGCTGCTTTCCAAATCTTGCAACAACTCTTTTTTTGCTGCACTGTCAATAAACTGTTTTCTTCTAATCTTTTCAATTACTTCTTTAATAATCTTTTTAGCATTATCCAAACTTGCACTATTTACTTGTTGGGCTGCCTGCTTTGCCTGTTCAACATCCTGTTGTTCAACCTGTCTATATCCGGCATTTTGCAAATCGTAAATTTTAGCAAGCACCATATCAATATCATTAAAATCTATAACCTCTTCCAAAATTCTTAAATTTCTTCTAAAGTCCGTATCGCTTCTTGTCCGCCAATTATCCGCCAACCTATAAACCGGTTTCCCGTCAAGTGCAGCTTTAGCAAGTTCAACGGCTTGTTCTTCGGTTACCTTATCATCAATATATCCGTTAGCTTTTAAAATCTCTTGCACTCTTTTATTTCCGGCTTTATCTAAATCATTAAAATCATAAATGTTTTTACTTTTTAAAAGCTGCAACAAATTTTTGCTCGGCTTGTTTGGCTTTCTTGTATAAGCAACTTTTAATAATCTTTCTACATCGGTTATCGTTATTCCGTCAACTTCGCTGTTTATACCTTGTTTAATATTTTCAATTACTTTTTTTATAGCTTCAGCTTTTCCGCCGTAAATATTGCTATCCGGCACAAAATAACTGTCGCTTAATATCTTATCAAACAAACTTTTAACTTCGTTGTTTATTGTTGGCAAACTATCTTTAATCGTATCATAAATATCCGCCAACCATTTTGCAAACCTTTCAAAAACATTTTTAAGTTTTGCATTTGGTGCCTGTCCGTTTTTCAAATAGCTTTCAAAATTTATTGCAAACTTTTCTTGTTGTTCGGTTGAATATCTGCCGTCATTTTCCGGCTCGCCTAAAAACAAATCTATCTGCTCTTTTAAATCTCTTACCTTTTTACTTGCACTTACTTTTTTTGCCAACCTGTTCAAGTCTGCCAAATATATATGTGCCAATTCGTGCATCAATGTGCTTTTATCACTATTGCTAAACAAATCAACATAATACTGTCTATCATAAACCGTTGTCGCTCCTCTCGGGCTTTGATTGTTTTGATAATAAGTTTCCAAAATATTTATTGCTTTATCGTCAAAAATAACATAACATCTTCCGTCTTGCCTACCGTCATAAGTTATACCTTTAATACCATATTGCTTTAATATCAAACTTGCCCATTTTTGCTTTTCTGTTTCTGTTTTATACGGAGCTTTTTTTACCAATTGCCTGTATATCCATAATCCACGAACAGGCAAATTTATATAATATTTATTTGCTATTTTCTTTAATGCTTCTTGCACTTTTACCGGCTGTTCCCAAAACTGTTTTTGTTCGTCAAGCAACACATCTTTTTCCGGTATATCTACTTTAAGCAACTGTCCTTGTTTGTTATCTTCTTCTATAGCTTTTTTATTTAACTCTTGAGCTTTCCTTAATGCTTTTGAATATTGTGCTTTATCAATTTCTTTTTCGTTTGTATCGTCATAATTGTTTTTATAAAATTTACCGTCTTTTGTGTAATAATGCTCTTTGTCGTTAATCGTAAAATCTTTAGGGTCAACAAATAATTCCGCTGTTTTTGGTGTAAGTTTAAACTTATAATAATCTGCTACATCTTTATTTTCTGTAAAATATAAACCCCATCCGTGTGCAGCAGCACCCTCGCCGCTTCCTATTTTATCAGTTGAAAAACTATCAAATTTGTGTGGTGTTCCGTGATATGCCGGTTGATAAAATTTCTCTATAACTTTTACCAACTTGTCGTCAAAAATAACATATCCTCGTCCGTCTATTTTACCGTAATATGTTATTCCCTTAATACCATATTGTTTTAACAATAAACTTGCTTGTTTTGTATCGCCGCCGGTTAAACCGGTTATTGTTTCATAAATACCCTGTCCGGTATAATCGTTATTAAAAACCATATCTTTATAAAATTTCTTTGCGGCTTCAACTTGTTTTTGTTCTTTGCTGTTATATCCTAAATTTTCTATTTGTTCATCCGTTAAATTGTCGCCTATTTTTCTTAATGCTTCTTGCACTTTTGCCGGCTGTTCTTTAAAATATTTTTGTTCGTCAAGTAAAACATCGTTATCCGGTATATCTACTTTATAAGTTTGTCCGTAAGTTTCTTTTATTTGGCTTTGTCTGTCTATACCCTTAATTAAATCTATTGCAGCTTCAATATTTTTTGTATCGTTACCGTAATATTGCCAATACTCTTTATTGTTTAAAATCTCGTTCATTGTTTTTAGGGCTTGTTTTTTACCAAACTGTTTAAACAAGCTTAATGCTTTAAACTGTGCAATTTGTTTATTTGTATATTTTTTGCCGTTATAAATAAATGTATGATATGAATTATGGTCGGATAATCTTTTTCTATAATCTTCGGCAATCTTTTTGTTTGCTGTTACATATACACCCCAACCATGCACATTGTAACCCTCGCCGGTTAAAACAAAATTCAAATCAAAATTATCAAAATCTTTACCGCCGCCATGATAACCTTGTTGAAAAAACACATCCGCAAACTCTTTATTATTGTTAAAAATATCGTCCAAAATATCATTTTTTGTTTGCTGCACACTATCGCCAAATAACCCGCTGTTTCCGTAAGCTCCGTTATCGGCTGCCTGTTGGTTATAACTTGCTAAAACACTTTTTATATCGCTGTATTTTAAAGTTAATAAATGTGCCAACTTTTTTATATTTTTATCATATTCAATATTGCTTCCAAACAATTCTTGTTGTGCCGTAAAATCAGCAATCGTTTTAAAATTTTCTTTTTTCATTGCCGTTAAAATTCTTGTTGCTTGTTCAATATCATCCTGTAATTGATACTCTTTCGGCAATGCTTTGTTTTTTACAAGCGGCAAAATACATTTTACAAGTTTTGCTCTAATAGCTTGTAAATGTGTTAAATCTCTTATAGTTTGTTCTTTTAATGCTGTCCCCAACAAAAGATTTTCTAAAAAATCTTTACCTATAGCAGAAAATTTTAAATCGCCTGCAGATGTCGTATCTGTCAAACTTGCAAGCTCATTGTTGTTTATAATATTTTCTTTACTTAATATCCTTACTATCTCTTTAATATCTTTCGGGCTATCGTGCAACTGTGTCAAAGTATCAAACTTATCAATAATATTTGCAATCTGTTCAATTGTTTCATCGTTTATTCTTTTACCCAAACTTACAGCTTTTTCTACAGATCCTTGTGTTTTCTTTTCGCTTGCATTAAAAGCAGCAAAAGTTTGTGTATCATAATCCAAACTTTCATTTGGCACAAAAACAACTCTCGGATGTTTAAACTCTGCCACTTGTTCCGGGCTAAATCCAAACTTTTTGCAATGATTATATAAATACTCTATATACTTTCCGTCAGTATTATTTTGTGCTGCAAGTTGGCTCGCCATCGTTCTTTGGTTACCGCTTACAACAACACCCTCAAAACTTACTATCGGCATATCGTCTATAGCTCTACTGTCATAATTTTGTGCTGTCGTTATAACAATTGCCTGTGCTTGCTTGTCATTAAAATAATCTCTGTCATTTACCGTTTTACCGTCAGCAGTTTGCGGAAATCCTGTAGTCGGTTGAAAATTAGCATTAGGATTGTGGCTTGCCGTTGGTGTTTCGGCTTCAACTAAAAAATATTGTCCGTCAATAACATTGTCGTTCATATACTTGGTATCACTATCGCCGCCAATCTTTTTTGCATCGTCCCACTTTTGTTTTATTTCCGGCACTGTTGTATCAAACCCGTTATTTGCAGCTTCTTGTTTTGCTTGCTGTATTTGTATATCATTATAAATACTTTCCAAATCTTCGCCGCTTTCATACCTGTTTCGTGCCATAACATCATACATTGTTGCTTCGGCTTGTGCTTGTTTTTCTGCTTCGTCTTGACTTAATCCTTGCTCTAAATAATGTTTTTTTCTTTCTTCATATTTACTTTGTTTTAATTCTAAAAGTTTCTTTTCGGCTCCTCTTGCTTGGTCGCTTTGTAAAACATTTTTTACGGTATCGCCAAACTCTCTATAAGTTTCTCTCGGGTCGGCATTTGTATATGTTACCGGGCTTTGTTCGTCTTTATCTATCTGTTTTATTTCGTCGGCTGTTTCTTGGCTCAATGCTGCTTCAATAACTGTTTCAACGGCTTTTTGTGCTTTTTGTTTATCTGCACCGTTTGCTACAAGTTCATCAGTTGCTTTTACAACAATGTTTCCTATAGCACCGGCACCGCCGCCCAAAATTCCGCCTATAATACCGGCATACCAAATATTGTGCCAAATCTGCCCGGCTGTGCTATCTCTTAATCCTGTCCACTTTGCAAGCATTTCTTCAGCTGTTTGTTGGCTTGCTTCCTGTGTTGCTTCAATAACAAAACTCTTTACCACTTTAGCAAAACTTCTTTTTGCTTTAAGTGTTTCTATTAAAGTATGCAAACCAAACATTTCAAGCCCGGCTTCTGCTGCTCCGCCTACAACACCTATACTACGGGCTTTTATCGGGCTAAATCCTTTTTCTATACTTTCTTCATATAAACTTTGATATTGATAAGCTCCAAACAGTTCGGCTGCTGCCGCAGGGCTTTTTGTCAATGCAACTAACCCCAAAGCAAACAATAAACTTGCTCCGCCGCCTGCTAAATCATAAACAAAACTATCATTATCATCCTTTGCAAGTCCGCTATACTCTAAAAACTTTTCTGTTTTATCTTTTAAATATTTGTTTTCTTCTTCTATTTGTTTATAAAAATTATTATACTTTTCGTCTATCTTTGCGGAAAAATCGCCTTTTTCTTTACCGTATGTTATAACATTTGCTTTGTTTGCTATTCGGTCAAGTTGTTCTTTTGTATAAGTTTTTGTAATATCAATATTTTGTTTAAAAAATCTATATACGGCACTACCAAAATCAACACCGCTTGCCGCAAATCCTCGTCCGGCTTCCAAACTTAACTCAATATCATTTTTGCCGGTAATCTCATTTAATTTGTTTTTTACGGCAACACCTGCCGTCAACGGATTATATTTTGTTGCACTTTCTAAAGCAGCTTTAAATATACTCGGTTTATCTTTTTCAAGTTTCGTTAAACCAAAATAATTATCTTTGTTTTTCGGGTTATCAATAATATCAGCTTCATACTCAATTTCGTTTGGCTGTTGTGCGGTTGTATTTATTTCTTTTTGACTGTTTTGTAAAAAATAACTCTTTCTTTGCGGCTCAATTTGTTGCGGCTCAACTACTACAGGTTGTGTTTTATCCGGGAAATTATTATCAATATCTTGTGTTTTGTCAATATCTAAACTTTTCAAAAATTCTTCGGCATCAAATCCGCTACTATTATTGTCTTTTTGTCTGTTTTTTATTTCGTTATATATTTCGGTCATTACCTTACCTCGTCAATAATATTACCGTCTTTGTCAATCAATCTTTTGTTACCGTTTTTATCAATAGTATATCTGCCGTAACCTAAACTTTTTTTACCTATATTATTGTCGGCTTTATCATCGTCTAAAGTATATACGGTATCGTTACCTACAATTCCGCTATAATTTTTATCCGGTGCTTTTGTTAAATGTTTTACATACCAATCAAAATATGCCGTTGTAATCTTATCTATTGTTTGTTTATCGCTTGTATTTGTAGAAGCCAAATCAATATTTGCTGCAATTGCCGTTTTGTAAATATGCTCGTAAATTTGTCCTTTCTGTTGCGGTGTCAACTTATTAACTTCAAAATGTTTGTTATCTTTTGTTAAAATTTTACTTGCTATACTGTCGCTTATATATTCGCTTACCGTATCGCTAAACATATTCCAATTTCTTAATTTAACTTTTTTATCTACCATATTACCTAAAAGCTCTTGTAATACAGCTCTTTTCTTTATAACATCGTTTTGGTGTGTAAAATATGTTTTATCCTTAATTCCGTTATCAATATCGTTTATAACTTCAACTATACTTTCAACATTGTTTAATTCTTTGTTTTTTATTTCCAAAACACCCTTTTTATTTTTCTTAATATCAAACTTATTATAGGCAACTTGTAAATTGCCGTATTTATCGTTATTTTCTATTGCATATTGGCTGTTTTGTTCTCGCAACATACTGTTAGCATAACTTTTAAAACTTTGAAATTGCTCCTGTGAAATATTATTTTTGCCTTTACCTACAATAGTATTTGCTTTTTTTATTACTTCTTCGGCATAATCTGCCGCCGCCTTATAACCGTTATTCTCGTATAAGTCGTTAAATTCTTGTTTAAGTGTATTTAATTTTTTATCTTGATATGTATTAAGTTCGGCTTCATACTGTCGTTTTGCTGCTTCAATATATCTTTGCCTTTGAATTGCATCAAGTCCTTTATACATTGCCGGCACTTTAATTGTTTCGCCTTTTTCGTTTTTTTCTTCTTCGGTTTTTTGCAATTTGTATAAAGCATTTTCCGGGTTTATTCTTATATCTTTTAAAACTTGTGCTTGTGATTTTTGTGCCAAATATCTGTTTTTCAAATTCTCTTTTTGTTCTCTGGTTAATCCGGTTGCTCCGTCAATATCGCCATATATATTTTTGTCTATCATAGTTTCCTGCGAGGGTATCATACTCGCTTCAACGGCTGCTTTATCTGCATTGTTTTGTAACAGTGCATAATTTTCTTTTTGTTTTCTCTTAAGCCATATACTTTTATATCCTAAATCAGCATACTGTTTATAGTTTCTGCCTTTTTGTTTTTGCCACTTTTTATATTCTTTTTCGCCTAAAATACTGTTACCCAAATCGTCAATCTCTTTGTTATGTTTATCAATAGCAGCTTGAAAATCGCCGTCATTTTCAATAGTTGAAAGCTGCTCATTAAATTCAGCTTGTTTAAGTTTTAAATCGCTTTCAAAACTATCTTGTTTCAATCTTTTATTTTCTTTATCAATATTATAAATAGCAACTGCCAACTTATCGGCATTATCTACCGGGCTTAACATTTTGGCAGCACCTACCCTATTTCTTATTGTTCCGTCTGCTATAACTCTACTTTGTAATATATCCATAAACAAGCTCCTTATGCTACATTGCTAAACAAACTTACTTTACTTGAGCTATCCAATAAACTTGAAGTTTTTGCAGCCGTCGCACCTGTTCCGGCAGCACTACCGGCACCGCCGCCTACAGCTCCCAAAACACTTGCGGCAGCTCCCAAAACACCGCCGGCAAGTCCGGCAGCAGCATTTTGTTTATACATTTTGCCGTAATATTTTTGTAATTTGCTCTCATTTAAAAAGCCAATAGCTTCTGTTTCGTAGTTATAAGTCGTATTTGTTAAATCTCTTTTTAGGTTATATACACTTTTAGCAATAGCATTTTCGCTTGTTCCGCCGCCTATACTACCGCCTTGTAAAGCAGCAACAAACTGTTTGCTTATTTGTTGCTTTCCGCTACTTAAAATTCTATCCTGTTCCTGCACACCTTTATATCTTGTTGCGGCGGCATTATTATCAGCAATTGCGGCATTTTGTGCGGCTGCTTCTGCTTGTGCCATACCGTTTTTATAAGCAACAATACCGTTAATCAAACTTACGGCTGCTGTTATACCCATTGCTACACCTGCCATAATACCCTCCTAATGATAAGTTCCAAACTCGGCAATTAAAGCACATACACAACAATTTACCGGTTTATCGTTTTTTAATGTTATAGTCATACTTTTACTATAATCGCTCGGCAAACATATCTCAAAGTCGCCGTTTTGTAAAGTATCTTTATCAACAACAGTATCAAACCTGTTGCCAAAAGTTGCTTTAGCTTTAAGTTGGCAAGTATCAATTACCCTTACCATAAGTTTATTAACTCTTTGTATGCTGCCTTGCGATGTTCCCATATCGCCGCCCAAATTAAAAAGCAAAGTTTCAATAAGCATTTCGCCAAAATCAAGCCCTACAACTATCGCTTTTCCCGGCTTATCAAGCTGTATTGTTCCGTCGGTAACTGTTTTTTGTGTTTGCACTTTACCGTCAACAATAACATCCACCGTTTCGTTTTCAAGCCAATATAATCCGGTTACTTCGCTTACTTCGTTTTCAAACTCAAAAACTTTTGCACTATCACAAAAAACACCGTGTATATTTTCGTATTCGTCAGCTTCGGGTGCTGCTTGTTGCGGCAAACCCCATGTAAAATATTCAATATACCTTTGTGTCTGTCCGTTAATACTTCTTTTAATTAAAATCCAAACATCGTCATAATTACCGTTTGGCTCCGGTATAACACATAAACTTTCTATCTCGCCTACAAAATGTCTGCTTGCTCCAATAACTTTTTGGTCGTTATTATAAACTATTGTCCTTAAATTACCTGTTTTATCAACAAACCAAATAGCTTTATGAGGGTTACTTGTCCAATCCCAACATTTCACACCGTTATGCAATAAATGCTCAAACAAAACACTTATTGCTACAGGTCTAAAACTGTCTTTTTCTGCTACATAAGTAAAATTAGCTATTTCTTTTTCGTCTTTACTTACAAACAACATTTCGTCTAAAATCTCAAGCGGCTTAATTTTTGCACTACCTAAAGCACTTACAGCACTACAACTTACATTTGTCGGGCTTAAAACTTCCGCTACCGTCTGTTCGCCAAAAATAAACTCTTCGCTGTTTGTTCCTATATAAAGTTTTGTTCCGGGTATCATCCATAAAACTTCACTTTCTGTTTTACCTTGTAAAACAACAGTAATCGCATTTTCTGCCAAAACCTCGCCAAAACTGTTATCGCTAAAATTGTTATAATCGCCGGCACAACTTGCACAAATTTTTGTTCCGCTTTTAGTAGATATTGCAAAAACAAATCGTTCTTTAAAAAAGGCACAACAATTTGGATAAATTCCGTCTTTACCTATCAAACCTAATTCCCATAAATAAGTGCCGTTAGTAAAATCGGGCATATATCCGTCAACATTTACTTTAATATGTGAAGCATCCACAACTTCAAGTATTGTTCCTATGCCGTAACCGCTATGTAAATATTTCCATGTTACACCGCCGTCGCTAACAGAGCCGGAAGTATGTATAGGTTTAATTTGTCCGGTTGTTCCGCTTGAAGTTGCTATATAATAGTTGTTTCCGCTTTTTCTTATATTGTTTTGTGATACACTCTTGCCGACTTCCCACATAACAGTATTTGCATCTGTATAATTTAATCTTATCAATTTACCCACATCATCACTTGTAAAAACATCTACGGAAGTTGAGCTTGCAACAAAAGTCGCCGAGCTATCATAATATTTACAATAATATATGTGATTTCCGTAATAACTTTGTTTTTCGTATCTAATCAATCTTAAAGTTTGTCCGGCATAATTGCCGTTTTTAACTGTAACATTTATTGTATTTCCGGAATATGTTATATTAAAGTTTGCACCGTCTGCCGTAGAAAGCAAAGCATTTACCGCTTGTTCTATTGATAAAAAGCTCCAACTTGAATAAATTGTATTTCCGGCAAGTTGCCATATTGTTCTATTTCCACCCCAAGAGGAGCTGTCATTATAAACAGCTTGTATTTCAATAAAATTATTGCTCATACTTAAATACTGCGAGCCGTTTTTTGCATAAATATCAACTAAACCCTCGTGTTGTGTGCAAGTTAAATTTTTATTTGTATCGCTGTTTAAATTATCAAAAACACCGCCTTTAATATTAAATTCTTCTAATACCCAATTTGTATCGCCGTATCTTTTTAAAACCTGTATAGGATAATCTTTGTGGCACATATACAACACATCTATATTCTGTGTCCAACTTAAAATTGTTTTTCCGTTATCGTCAATCAAATCGCTTATACTATATGGACTTGGTATTTCATAAACAGCACCGCCGCTATCTGTTACTGGCTGCCTGTTCTTATAAAATCTTATATAGTGGTCGCCAAATTCTAAAACATAATTTATATTTTTGTTTATTTTAAAAGGTATGAGTATTCCTTTGTGGTTACTATTTGTTGTTTCTTTGTCTATTAAATAAATTTCTTTTGAAGTATTACCGTTACAAATTATAAAATTATTGTTGTTTATTATATTTTTACATAATTTCAAATTGTCTATGCTCTCGTTGTTTTGTTTTAGTTTTAATTGTATCTCAAAGTCATTATTATCCATATAGCTTACAGAGCCGTTTTCGCCTAAAAACAAATCTCTATCATCAAAACTTGCAAAACTATGTAAATTATAATCGGTATTTAAAGTAAAAAGTTTTTTTGTATCAATAATATTACCACTAACATTAACAACTACTTGATAAACATTATATTTATCGTTTTCTTGTTTGTAACCATATATTGCATAATTGCTGTCAATTTTTTTTGCACCTAAAATTTTACCGAAATCAAACGAGATTAAATTAAAATTATAGTTGCTTGTTTTTAAAATATATCCGTCGCCGCCGTTAGCCAAAACAGCATAGTTATCATCGTTGCCTACACGAAAAATATTGTAATTTGCTTTACTCTCGTTTGCTATTTGGTAAGTGCCAACTTTTAAACCGTAAATAGTTACACCTATCGTCCATAAAGTAGCACCGTTATATACAAGTTTAGGATTATAATTTTGAACATAATCCCATGTTTTGCCCATAATATAATCTATAGCATCTTCGGAGCTGCTTGAGCTATCCCAATTAACACTGCTCCAATCTTCCGTATCGTTTTCTATGGTTGGGCTAAATTTATAGCTTCCGGCATTTGTCATAACAACATATTTGTGCCAATTTTGAGCATAACTAATAACAAGAATATCTATAAAATCCGTAACGGCTCCATAGGTTATATGAGTTGTTGCAGATAGCTGAACAATTTGTATGTTTGTAAAATCAAAATCACATCTAATAATAGTTCTATTATTGCAGGCAAATAGATATTTATTGTGCATGTGGTCTATTGTTACACCGTTTATAACCTGTGAGTTGCCGGTTATTTTTTGTATTTTTTCAATAAATCCTCTCTTTATATTGTCGGTAATAAACTTTGTGCCGCCTCGCTTTGTCGCAGATCCATAAATAGTAGGCAAGCAATTTATCATTTGCTTGTTTGCATTTTGATATACTTCCAAATCTACTCTACCGTAAGCTTGTTTAGTAAGTTCGCCGGCATTAAAATTTGTTTTAATAGCTTTAATCTTGCCCACTGTTTATAGCTCCTTTTTAGTAATACCAAATTACTTTTACATTTGCAGGTTGTTCTTCGCTGTTTGTTAAAACAATATTTCCTAAATAACCGATAGTGTCGCCGTCTGTATATACACTTGTGCTGCCGTCGTCAAAACCCGTATCTTGTCCGCCAAATAAAGTTATTTCTTTAACATAAAGTCCAACATTATAATTGCTTGCCATGTGGGTATGTGATAACTTTAAACGAACATCGCTTGTTATTTTTATTCCTTTTGCACCTCTTACACCCTCGCCGCCGGTTATCCCTATAGTAATACTATTGTTGGCAGCAATATGAAATTGTTTTACTTCGTAAGCTTTACTTACTTCTTCAACAAGTTTTGTTTCGTCAAGCACTCTTACGACATCATCGTCAACTAATTTTACTTTTGTTTCTAATATTACTTTTTTCATTTGGTTATCCTTTTTTCCGGCAGAAGCCGCCTTTAAAAAAGCAGCTCCGCCGGTTTATTATGCCTAAAAACTAATTGTTTGTAGAAACAAACAATGTAATTTTTACTTCTTTTCCGTCGCCTGCACTTGGCATACTTGCTGCTGCAACTTTTACATAAACATCTTCGTCTGCACTATTAACATCCTGTGCAAGTGTTTTTCCGAATATGCTTGGCACATCAGTTGTTGTATGTGCTGCCGCTGCTTTATACTTATCAGCGGTTGTTTTGTTGCCTATTGCAAGAGTGCTGCTTCCGGTTGAGGTTGTTACGGTTATTGTTCCGTATAAAAACCTTTCGCCTTTTTTGATTGTGCCGATTTTTATCAAATCGTTGGCAGCTTGTGCCGCCATTAAAATGGTTGCATTGATTGCTTTAACCCTGCAACCTTTTTGGGCTGCCGAAATCTGCTCGGCTTTCAATTCTTCGCATTTGTATTCAGCCATTTTAAACTATCCTCCTATAAAAATTTTTACTCATTTACTGCATACTACTTAATTACTGCATACTACAAACAAAAACAAAAGGGGCATAAAGCCCCTTTTATTATGCTTCACTAACTTGAATTTCAAGGCATCCTTCTTCATACAATCTTGTTGCAGAAAACATTTGGTTCATATAGAGATACCAAAGATACTTTTTGTCATCTCTCTTGGAAAGTTCAACAATCAAATCTTCCCAAATACCAACACCAACAGCACTTTTAACAAAAACAGGGCAGCTTCTTATGTTGCTATTGTCAATCGGCAATCTGTTTTTAACAACAAAATCAAAACCCAAAAAGGATTTTAATATACCTTTGTCCAAAACCGGCTCGCCGTAATCTCTTGAAGCATACTTCGTTTCATTAAACAACTGTCTTTCTGCTTTCGGGCTTAACACAACTAAAGGATGTTCGTTGTCTATATCAACATCATACTTTCTAAACAACTCTTTAGCTTGTTCCAATTTTGTAATTGTAAAACCTGCACTACCATGAGCAATAACATTGTTACTGTCAAAGCTGGTGTTTGTTCCGCCCTGTTTGCCTGTTTTGTTTGTTCCAAAAAAGCTTTCAATAATAATATCGTCAATCTTTCTACCGAAAGCATTTTTTGCACTTGTTGCGATTGTGTTTTGTGGGTCGCCTAAAGTTCTTACTTTATCGGCTCTTTCAAAAAGATGTCCCCAATCAAACTGTCTTGGCACATACCATCTTCTTTTCATTTCTACTTCGTTGTGTGGGCTGTCGCCGTATCTGTCTGTAACTTCGTTAACATCGGTTTTGCCTATTTGGTCGCTTGCTACAGCTCCCTCGCCTTTCAAGCCGTTTTCAATTGTTACATGGCTCAAAAGTTTGCTACCTTTGTCTTGTGGTAGCATGTTAAAAACACTTTTAAACGATTGTGTGTATAACACTTGCTCTTGGAAAGTTAAATCCATTGTGAAATACCTCCATAAAAAATATTTTGTGATAATATTTGTTTTTATAGAGGTTGCCGGTTACCCGACCTTTCTAAAAACAGGTTTATCGTGTGCTTAAAGCACTACCTACGGGAATTACCCGTATCAGCTTTCTTTCAAGCCGTCATAAGACCCTGTTTGCGGACAGTTTTTCAAGGTTGCCTTAATTTATTTTTTACAACTTTTAAAGCATTATTTTTCAGTTGTTTTGTTGTTTTTCTCAACAATCTTTATAACTTCTTTTAACCCGTCAACAAGTTGTTTCGGGGTTAATATAATCATATCTTTTGCTAAATGTATCAGTTTGTCTTGTATGCTTCTGTTTAATTCTGTATTTTCCATTTTTACCTCTTACTTTGTTTGCATACCTGCAGCAATAAGCTGTAATCTTCTAAATTCTTCAACTGCACCACTATCTTTATTATTAAACTTTGTTACCCACTCTTTATCATTTTGTAATTGGGCAAGTTTTGCTTTTGCTGCTGCCGGTGTCAATGCTCCGCTACCACCTGCACTGCCACCCTTAAAACTATCTTCGCTTAATTTTCCGGCAATATTTAAAAACAAATTCATTGTCGTTTTAAAATCTGTGCTTCTTTCAATAGCACTTATTTGTTCGCCGGTAATTCCTAAAGCTGTCATAGCTCTTTTGGCAAGCTCTAAATTTTCGTTATATCTGCCGCCCCACTCGTTTTTAAGTGCTGCTTCTTGTGCTGCAATAAATTCAGCTTGTTGTGCTGCAATTGCTTTGGCTTCTGCTTCTTGCATTGTGTTCCAACCGGTAACAAGTTTTTCAACTTGCTTTTGGCTAAGTCCCGCATCAAAAAATAACGGTGCCATCGCTTTTGCAAGTTTATCATTTTGTCCGTCGGGTATCGCTATTTTATATTCTTCTGCTGTTTTCGGTCTGCCTAATCTTTCTAAAAAAGCATTTACGGCTTCTTTATCGTTTTCGTCCGGCAACTTTAAAATTTTGTCTGCCGGCACACCTTGCATTTTTTCTAAATTTCTATAACTTGTTAAAACACTTGCACTATCTTTAAATCCTTTAAGTTCTGCATATCCTCTTAAATCTTCACTTAATCCGTCTAAAAAATTGTTTGGCTGTGGCTCGCCACCGCCGTTATTGCCGCCTGCTCCGGCTTGTGGGTTGTTGTTTGGATCCTGTGTCATTTTACTTTTCCTCCGTTTTTGTTTTTTACTTCATTTATTTTTACATTTTTACACTTTGTTGTTGTTTCAATTGTTCTTCTTTAACCAAATTACTTAACTCGCTGTCGGTCATTTTTATTTTGCCTAAAATATAATTTACAACTTGGCGACGACCTATCATCATAAACACTTCGTTATCTCTATACGGTTTAACACATTTTGAAGTCGGGTCAACCGGTGCAAACCTACCTAAATCAGCTAAAATTGCTTTAACATCCGGATTATCTTTTTTAAATACTCTTTTATAACATTTTACCTTGTCAACGAAATTTGTAATAAAACTCATTTTTTTACCTCATATATTTTTAAATTAACTTAATTCCTGTTTGTGCTTCAACATTTGCCGCTGCCAAATTCTTTGCACTGCTGCTTAATGCCGGTGCTGCTTTTAACAATCTTTCGGCATCGGCTGCTTGCCTTTGCTGTTGTATAGCTTGTGCAATATCGGCATCTTTTCTTATAACTTTTGCCGGTATTCCAATACTCTTTGCATAAATCTTTGCTATTTCTATCGGGTCATTGACCGTAGCTATTTCCGGAAATAGCTGCATTAACGGTGTTGTTGCTTCAAGGTATCTATTCATTTTAATAGCATCTTCGCTCTTTTGGGCATCGTCAAGCGGACTTTCAAATTCAATAGTCAATCTGTTTTCTTTTTTCTGTAATTCATAAATCAAATCTTCCGGCATTTGTGGCAATCTTCCGGCTCTATCGTGTATATCAAACTCTCTTAAAGCCATAACAGCCGCCCACTCTTGATATTGTCTTGTTGCCATAGGTGCAAGTAAAACGGCTTGTTCTTGTTTTTTTACCATAACCTCTGTAGCTGTTTTTGCTGACGGGTCATTTATTAAAATATTTAACAAGTTTATACAAAAACTGTCTGCAATAGCTTCTTTAAATTCTAATCTTAATTTTTCAAGGTAATTAAAATTTATATTTCTTTGCATAGTCGCAACGGTAGGTTTGCCGTCGCTATCTATACCGCCGCTAATTACACTACCTGCAATACCAAATTGGTTAATATTTACAACTTCATCATCTCTTACAAGTATTTCCGGGTCGGCACTTACTTCAGCACCTTTCATAGTTATTCGCATCATTGCATTTAAAACTTTTTGTTCCGGCAAACATTGCATTGCCGCCCCATATCCATAAACTTCTTCTGTCGGGAAAATATCTAATCTGCTCATACAATAGGGCATACTATGGTAACCGCCGACACTTACAATTTTACGGCTTGCAACATCTATATAATAGCTGCTATACTTCATACCGGCTTTATCAAATTTTCTGTTGTCAATATCTTCATTAGGGCAAACATAATGTATAAACTCAAACTTTTTATCTATTTCTTTACAATCTAAAATTTGTCTGTCTAAATTATCTTCGCCAAACTGTTCAATAGCTTGTCGCCTGTCAAGCTCAAACTTTCTTACAAATACATCTTTTTCGCCGTAAGCATTGCATTTGGCATAAACACTACTCATAGGGAAAGTTCTGTAATATATACCGTCTTTAACTCTATCGTCAACAAAAAACGGCATTTGTCCAAAAAGCCCTGCTCCTCTAAACATCATATCAACAGCACTATCAAAACCGCTTCTGTTAGAATATCTTAATTTATTTATAGTTTCTGTTACTTCGTCAAAATATTCTTGGAAATAATCCGTAAGTTCCGGGTCGGTAGTGCAAAATCTGCTCCACTTTCTTGTTCGGGGGCAAATTATACTTTTCATTATAGAAGCAAACTTTGGCAATGCTCTTGCTGCACTGCTATCAAATTTTTGTTGCGGCAAACTTTCTAAATTAAGCAAAGTTGTATTAAATGTTGCTTGTGTAGGGTCAACTCTTTGTGCAACTTCCTGCCACAAATTATCAAACCTATGTCTTTTATTTTTCATTTGCCTATAGTCGTCAAGTATGTAGTCAACGGTTTTCATAATCTGCTCCTTTCCAAACTTCCGCTGCCCATACTTTGGTTGGGCATTTGTATTGCATTTATTCTTTTAGCTGCTTTAACTGCCAAAAGATATTTTTCATATAAAGTTTTAACCTTTTGGTCGCTTTGTGTTATAACTTCGGCAAGCTCAAAAGCTACCGCACAAGCAAACACATTTATAAAATTTACATCAAGTTTGCTATCGTCAATATTAGCAATATAATCAATTGTAATTTTATCTTCTTTGTTTGTGTATATATATGTGCCAGCTATATCGTATTCTTTGTTTGCTCCGTATTGATACGGTGCCGTTTCTATTGCTCCATATCCTAAAATTTCAAGAAATAACAAACAATCCTGCGGCAAACAAAACTTTTTCTTAAAATGTCCGTCGTTATCTTCAGCTTGTAAAACAACTTGCTTTTTAGCAAAAATCCAATTGTGCCTTTGTAATTCAAGCTCTTTTATATACTCATAAACATCCTTAATTAAGCGAATAGGTTTTGTGTCGGTTTCCAAACTTTCAACCGTTTCACATCCGAGCTTAATTAAAATTTTATTTACAATTTCCAATTTTGTTGCCATTGTTTATTGTCCTAATAACAATTTAGTTGCAATTGCTTGTCCGGCTATTTGGTTACTGTTGTTTGTTCTGTTGTTGTTTGCTGTATAATCGCCTGCCAAAAGTTGTGCGGCTCTACCTCTTTTTTTGGCAAGTGCTTCAAGTGTTTTTGCTCTGTTTTTACTTTCGTCTATAACAGCAGGTGTTGGCTGCTGCACTTCAATTTTTGGAACAGACGGGGAAGAAAATAATCCTGCCATATTATTACCTCACAAATAAAAATGTCCGTCAATACAAAGTGGTATAACCACCTGTCTTGCGGACATTTTAAAAAGTGCTGCTATTAAGTTGACTTTATTTTAATTTAAAATCTTTTTTTTGTCAAGTAAAATTTTTTATCGTCGTAAAAATACATTGTTGTATATTTTACATTACTACACCTTTGTTTAATCCGCCGGTTGCTCGTCTAATATTGTTATAACCGTGTCTAATTTGCCAATTTTCTAAAACTGTTTTTGCTTTAACTTCTCGTGCAAAAGTTAAAGCAAGTGCATCAGCTTTTCCCGGACTTCGCCCAATTCTTTTTTTAACTTCCGTCTTTGGCTCAAGTTGTATAATTTCTTTCGGTAAAACTTTAATGTTTGCAAGCTCTTGCCTTAACTCATAATCATCTTCAATTACACCTTTACTGTCAAGCCAATCTCTTGTTTTACAATACATTTCTGCCCTTATATTCGCATATCTTTTGTTGCTGCTGCCGTCATTAAATCCAATTTCACAAATATTTTTATATCCGGCTTGCTTTACAAAATCGCAAACACTGCCACCCTCGCCGCCCCTATCAATAAAACACATATCAACTTTATACTTATTCATAAACTCTATTGTAATATCCACAAGCTGCGGTGTTGCTGTTTTCGGTGCAACTTTTAAACATTTACTATAAATACCTTGTCTTAAATACCATACTGCCATGTCGTTACCGTATCTTGCCGGGTCAACACCTAAAATTCTCGGTGCATACATATATTCTTGTTGGCTTTCAATTTTTCGTTCTTGTGCTTTTAAAATAATTCTTTTATTTATAAGTAAAAAATCGTCCGGCTCTGCTTTCGGCTCGCCCTCCCAAATATGGTCGTAATTTTCCGGGTCGTTTTTCTTACATCTTAATCTTTCTGCATTAAGTGCTTCGGTAAAAAACGGGTTATCGTTCCAATTTACTTTACACAAATACACATCGTCGTCGCCGCTTGAAGTAATTACCCAAACCGGGTCAAGTTCTTCAAGTCGGTTAAAGCTAAACCATAATTGGCTGCCTGCTTTTCTTATCGTCGGCAACAATATGTCAAGTTGTTCTTTACTCAAACTTTGTGCTTCGTCAATCCAACCAATATCAAATCCCTCATAACTTTTTATTTGTTGCCCGGTTTTCTTTCCGCCACTGCCCCTTATACCTTTAAAAATAATTTCGCTGCCGTTAGCTCTGCAAACAATTTTATCACTATATATATCATAGTTTGGCTCAAGTCCGCTTTGCCGGATAGCATCAATATAAACTTGATATGTGCTTTCTTCAATAGAGTTTTGTAATTCTCTTAAGTTTAATACTCTCAACGGCTTGTTGCTTGCATTTATCCGGGCTAAAACACATCGTGCCAAACATTGTGTTTTGCCGCCGCCTCTGCCGCCGTAAAAAGCAAAAATCCTATATCTTACATTAGGATCCAATAAAATTCTAAATTTGGTAGTTATCTGTAATTTTGCTTTATCCATTTTTCAGTTTTACAAATAAACAATAATCTTTCCCGTTATAATATTGTTTCATCAAACTTTCTTGTTTAAATCCAAACAGTTTCAAAAACCTTTTACCTTTTTCAAAGCTGTTTAATACTTCTGCCTCAAGTCGTATCGGTGCATTTAATTTATAAAGTTCTTTTAATTTTCTTACCATTTGCAGCATTACACCGCCGCAATCTTTACTTATAAATGCTTTTATACAAATTCTACCTTGCCAAAATTGTTTTGCTTCAAAAATTCCGTAAATATTACCGTCGTCGCCAACAATACTAAACATACCGTCATTAACATTACAAATAAATATCTCGTCAAGTTGTTCATCCTGTAAAGATATTTTTTCAAAATGTTCCTTTTCGGTTTTTATTGCAAAAAGTTTAACCATTTCCGTTAATAACCTTTAGTTCTCTACTGCTGTTACTGTCAACAACTTCTACTTGTAAATTAACAAAATGTTGGCTCGTATTTACTTGTGTATCAGCTTTAGCAAGTCCTTTTATTTGTGCCAAAACTTTAATCGCATTTATACGGTCAGCGGTTTTTAAACCTTTATTACGGATTATCTCGGTTAAATGTTTATGCAGCTCTACATCGCTCATTACAAATTGTTCCGTAACTGCACGATGTAAAAACTGTATTCTTGTAATAATATCCGGATTATTTAATAACTTACTGCCTCGTTCCGTGCAAGTTTTTCTCGGCAACTCTTTATTATCGCACTCTTTACTTGCTATGTAATAAGCATCGGTTGCACTGTTACCCTGCACAATAAGCTGTGCAAACTTTTCATATTTAGGTTTTATTCTAATATCAAGCTGCCGCCAAAATTCCGCTTCAAATTCCATTTGTAAATGCGGCTTTGGCTCAACCGTTTCTGTTGGCAATAAAGTATTTTCATTAACCTTAATAGGTTTTAAACCCTTAATTTCTTCCATAAAGCACCTTAAGAATTTAATGCAATTCTTCTATATAAAATCATTTGATAGTTTGCCATACTGTTTAACTGTGCACACAACAAAAACTTATTTTCGTCATCCAAAGTTTTAAATTTTGGGCTTTTAATAAACTTGTCAAGTTTTTCTCTTTTAATATTAAGTTCGTTGTGTTCTTTTGTCATCCGTTCAACAAAATCTTTTTTTATTTCTTCTTGCTGTTTATTATTTTCAATAGCTTCTACAACCTGCATATTATTTGCAACTTCTTGTTTAGTTTCTTCCATTTTTAAAATCTCCAAGTTAATTTAATAAACTTACCTTTTATAACTTCTTTACTTATCGGCATATACAAACTATCCGTAAATTCAATTTTAGGCATATAGGAGCTTGTCTTAATTCGGTGGTAGGCAAGCCCCCATTTAGCAAGCCGCAATATTCATGCAGCTTTGCTTTGTTCTATTTGTTTTATTTCTGTTATCTTTTCAATAAGCTGTTTTGCTCTATCGTATAATTTTGCATCCGGTGGCAACTCATTTGTTTTTGTATATATTTCGTTAAATTTTCCAAGTGCATTGCCAACAAATTTAACCCAATCTATTTTTGCATTTGCCGGCATAACTTTTAAAGCATATTCAACGGCTGTGGCAACATATTTATCAAGTATTTCGTCGTCTTTTTTTGTTTTGGTTGCTCTAATAACCCAAATCAAAACAAAACACAAAATCACAATCACAACTTGCCAACCGCCTAATTTTTCAAACAAACTTTTACTTGTTTCAATTCCGCCGTCGGCAAAAACATTTGTAACAACAAAAATCAAATTGCACAACAAACTACATAAAACAAAATACAACTTTTTCATAACTTCCTCCTTTGTATATGCGGAGCCGATAGGAAGCTCCGCTTGATGTTTTTCTACACTTAATATTCCCTGCACAACAATAAAACCGAAGTGCATTATCCATAAAGAGCAATACTACTATATATCAACCCTATCCCTTGATATTCTTAATAATATCCAATCTTAATTTCTATCGTTATTTTGTCGTTTCTTGCAGCCGTTAAAGCATTTAAAACATATCTTAAAGTATCTTTACTATTACTTATCAAACCGTCTTTTTCTTTTCTTCCTACCAAAATACAACCGTCGGTATGTTCTGCTGTGTTTCCGCTATGTATTCTAATCCCGGTAAAAAAAGGCACTTTTAAAAGTTCCGGTAAAATCGTTTTAAATCTCGGGCTTTGTGTCAACTTAATTTCATAAGTTCCGCACGGTATGCAAGTTTTACCGTAAATTTTTGTATTCGTTAAATTGTCGCCCCTATATGTATCTTCCAAAGTATCACAAATCAAAATATCGTCAATATAAAGTTTTCCCATTGTAAAATTTTTATCAAACAAATATCTATTTACTTTTAATTTCATTATTCCGTAACCCCCAAAAATTCAACTATCTTTGTTGCAATATCTTTTAGTTTAAAATTGTTTTTATATACCTGTCGTGTTAATTCTTGATGTATTTTTTGTATCAACTGCTCTTTGGTGTCGCCGTATTTACATTTTTCACAACCTAAAGGGTTTTTTAATTGTTGTCCGTATCCGTCATAACATTTTGCTTTATAATTGCAAACAAAATCATTGTTTATTTTTTCAAAATGTGCCGGACAAAACATATTGTCGTCCACTCTTACAATAGCATACTTTGGTTTCATACTTTCCTCCGTAAAATAAAAATGCCCGTCAATACAAAGTGGTATAACCACCTGTCTTGCGGACATTTTAAAAACACTGCTATTAAGTTGTTATTTATATTATATCATATTTCAAAACAATTGCGGCTGCTGTCTATACTTTTCCAATCTTTCAATGCTTTTGTTAAAATAAAACTCGTCTTTTTCTACACAAATAAACTTTCTGTTTAGCTCACTACAAGCAATTGCCGTTGTTCCGCTTCCGCTATAACAATCAAGTATTAAATCGTTTTCTTTACTGTATAAATTCAAGCACCATTTAAAAAGCTGTAACGGTTTTTGTGTCGGATGAAATCTTGCACTATCCTGCGGTGCTAATTCAATTCTTTTTGCATTAGCATTAAAACTTGTCCATGCATACTCGCACATTGCCATACTAAATTTTTCACTTATTGTTAATTTATCCCAAATTAAAAAACATCGTGTCGGCGGCAAACTAAAATAATTTCCGCCCCAAATTATTTGGTTTTTACTCACTCTAAACATTTCTTTAAAATATTCTTCTGTCGGTGCATAGTCCCAATTGCTTATATTGCTTCCGCTATAATTCTTGTGTGCACCGCCGGGCTGGCTGTTTCTATGCACCGTTGGCTCTGTTTGATACTTTTGGCTCCAAGTTCCGTCCGTTCTGCTTACTCTGTATTTTTCAAAAATACTTCCTTTGTTACCAAATCTACCGTCGCTTTGTTCAAACTTATTATCCTTACCACCCCCCCCATAGGGCGGATCCGTTAAAAGTAAATCTACACTTTTATCCGGCAGCTGCTTTAATATATTCAAACAATCGTCATTGTAAATCTTATTTATCTCAATCATTTTATTCTTAATCTATCTTTTATAATCTGTTCATATAGTTTTTTGTTTCGTTCATTATTACATAAAACTATATTTTTAAATTTTTCTGCTTCGCTTATATCGTCTAACAAAGCTTTTGCTTCTTTAATAAATAATATTTTTGCTATATTTACAATTGAAAACATATTATTCCTCTGTTTTTATAACTCTTCAAATTCTTTTTGTAATTGTTTCAGCTCTTTTTCGCATCCGCTTTTTTCTGCTTCAAGTTCTGCTACTAATATTTTTAATAAATCGTCTGTCATATAACAATCACAAACATAAACAGGTGCATAAGTATCACTCGGCGGCTTTATTGTAATTGCACAACGATATTTGTTTTTAGCAAAAACTTTTAATGCTTCTATTTTTGAATTTACATCGTCCACAACTCGTTTGCTTAAATACATATCTTCCCTTATATTTCTTGCTTTTATATATGTTTTTTCGTTCATTTATTCCTCCGTTTCTTCATACCAATGTTTCTTTTTATTATCTTGTCCGGACATTTCTTTTTTTAATCTATTTACAATCTTATCTCTTATTTGGGATAGTGTCATAAATTTATACATAGCCAATTTATAATCGTTTGGTAACGATAATCCTTGTAAATTGCAAATTATTTTATTATAAAATTCGTCGTCCGTTGTGCTGTCGGCTTTTTTTAATTCTGTTTCAATAGCATTATCTATTATGGTTAAATTTTTTCTATCATTGTTAATAGCTAAAAACTGATATATCGGAACGATTATATCGCATACTTTTGTTATCATTGTTCTTTTTCTTATATTATCCATCTATTCCTCCAAAGGTTTTATTGTTACCGTTGTTTGTTTCGGCGGCTTAACTTTATCTTTACACTTTTTGCAATACCAAACTATTTCAAAATGTTTATCTTTGCAGCAATCGCATTTAATATCATAAAAATAATATTTCCGGGCAACGATTGTGTTTTTCTCGCCGCATATACTACAATTGCCTATTTCCGCATTACCTATCATACTGTTTTTGCTCCTCTAATAAAGATTTAATAAAAAAATACGACTGTTTTATTCCTATATCAAAACTATCATAAAACACTTCTTTTGGTATAATCGTTTTAAACATATAGATATGGATAATCTTTTTATCCGGATTATCTATATTTCTCAAGGATAAACAAAAACCTACTGTGCTCCATCCGTTAGCTATATATACCTTGATTTCGCCTGTAGGCAAAACAACTAAACACCTTTTTTTATTTTTTGTTTTCTTTTCAACTTTTTTACAAAACTTTACAAACTCGTTCCATGTTTCCGGTATTTGTATTTTACAAGCAGGTATATATTTGGGTATCAACAACTTTTTTGTCCAATCGTTTAACACTACTATTGTTTTCATTATTCCTCCAGCTCTTTTAATTTTTGCCCGTCCCATTTTAAAACTTTATCTTTGCGACCATATATAATTTTAGATTGTGTTTCTTTAAACTCTTCTTGTTCTAATTTTTTTAATTCTTGTTTTAATAAATCTATTTCTTTTCTTAATTTTTCTATGCGAGATTTTTTTGCAGCTTCGCCGTAAAATTCCACAAGGGTTTTTATTTCGTTTTGTTTCCATTGTATTTGGTATCTTACTGTTGTTTGGTTTATTTCCGTTGGCATTTTAAACCCTCCCGGTCAACCGTATATCGTCGCCTTTTAATTCAATAATGTTTGTGTATCTTTCCGTATCTGTATCGCTGCTATGGTGGCACTTATAACCTATACACATACCACTTATACGGCTCTTTACTCTATCGTCGCCTATCTGCATAATCGGCATATTTGCTGTAATAAAAACTTTTTTACCTTTGCCGTTTTCAATTCTTCTTTGTAATATTCCGTATAAAATATCTATCGCATCATCCTTTGTGCCAACACTGCCGAAATCGTCAATAAAAAGATAATCACAAGTTGAATATTCTTTAAAAAAATCTTCTTTCCTTAATCCTTGCTCTTTATAATTTTTTAATTCGGTAGAATATCTTAAAAGTTTTACACATTTACCTTGCAAAATACACTCTCTTAATGCTGCAATAAGTAAATGTGTTTTACCTTGTCCGGCTTGTCCCCATAAATAAACACCGGTATTATCAATCACAAACCTTTTAGCTGCTTCAAGTGCCATATCTAAATTTTTTACATTTCTATTTTCTAATTTAAAATTATCAAAAGTCATTTCTTTGTAGCCAAGCGGTATAATGTAATCAATTCTTGCCAATCTCATTTTAAGTTCTTTTTCTTTTTCGCTGCACACTTCGCAAAGCTCGTCGCTCTCGTTTGGTATATACTTAATTTTTTTGCCGCACTTTTTGCAATTGCCGTCAACAAGTTTAGCTAAAATTCGTTGCATAACTCGTTCAAGTGTTTCTTGTGTTTGTTTATCCACAATAACCTCCTTTATGCTTTAATGCCAATATCATAAGCATTGCTATTGCTATTGACGGTATATCTGCCGTTGCCGGAGCTTTTAAGTTCAAACAACCCTTGCCATTGGTTTTCAATTGTTTTGTCAACAATTGCTTTTGCAGCTTCAATGCTTCCGCCGGTTATCTGTAAAAACTTTTTATACATTGCATCAACTGATTTTTGGCTTTTGTATGGTTTTTTAATTTCTTTCCGGTAATCCAAAAAGCGGACAAACTCTAAATCAAGTTCGTTTTTAGCTTCAAAAAATATCGTCGCCGATTTTTTTTCTTTTTTTATATTTTTTTCTTTTTGATTATTATTATTTATATTTATATTATTATTAAACAATTCTTCTTTTTCTTTTTTGGTGCTTTTTTCTTTTTCTTCTTTTAATTGCCGATTGTCATTTTTTAACATACGGCTTTCGTCGTCGGTAATTTTATTTTTTCCGTTTGTCATTTTTTGACATACGGTTGTTAAATAATACTGATAACCAGCAAACCTACCGTTGTTTTTTATTTCTTCCCGGCTTAAATATCCGCCGTCAATAAGTTCTTTAAAATATTTGCTTATGCTATGGTCGCTTTTAATACCTAAAGCCACTTTAATATCCCTATTGCAAAATTGCCAGCAATTGGCTTTGTAAGCCAAATAACAATAAATTCTTACGGCGGTGGCACTTACATCCAAATCAACAATTATTGCTGCTAAAATCGTAATAAAATTATTTTTTACGATGAGTTTATTTTGTTGTAAATCTTCCGATAGATACATTTTTACACAAACCTCCTGTATGAATAAAAAACATTGTCTTTTATTGTCATTTTTTTACAACACAAAAACAGCTTAAAAAATAAATGATTTTTTAATTTTTTTTCATTGTTTAAGCTCCATTTGTCTATCATTATCCGTTAAAACTTGTTCTTTTATAACTTCGCCCGTTTGCGGATGATAAGTTGTTTTTATTCCTTTGTCATAATCAAAAACAATTTTACAAGGCATAGTTCTTTGTTCTATTCCGGATTTTATTTTTGCTCTTAACTTATAATTGTCGCTTTGCAGCTGCTTTATCTGTATCTTATAATCGTCGTTGCTTCTTTTCTTTTTAACTGTCAATTCGTCAATAGTATCAAGGTTGTTTAAATGCTCCTTTTTAAGTTCTTCAAGTTCTTGTTCCGACAACTGCCAATCTACACAACAATCTACTGTTTTTTCTTCCGTCGTTGCTTTTACTTCTTTTTTCTTCATTTTTTACCTCCGTTATTATAAATATCTTCTAAAAAACAAGCTTTTAATAAAACGAGATAATTTATACTGTCGCCGATTTTTTCTTCTAAAGTATTTTCGTCCGGCAATATATTGTGTTTTTCATAATTTAAAATAATATCTACTACACTTACTAAATGCTTATTGAGCATACCAAACAAAGCATATTCGCGAGTATTGCACCGCATAATCTTTTTTGCTTCGCCGAAATTATGTAATCTATCGTTACGGCTTGCATATTCTCGGGCTTTGTTGCCTAAAACTCTGTTTATTTCTGCAATACAACCGTTTTTAATTGTTTCAAATTCTTCGTTTGTCATTTGTTACCACCTTATATTGTTTGTTAAAATCTGTAGCATCTATTTGTAGTTGCTTGTAAATATACTTACCGTTCTCAAGGTCAACTTTATATAACATTGCACAAAGCAAACTAAAAAATAATTTTTTGCGGCTTTTGTCGCCGATAAAAACAAGATATTTTTTCTCAAAATTATTTGCTTTTTGTTCTGCTGCTATTGCACCTATCAAACCTAAAGTTTTACCGCCTTTTCTCATTTTCTTACCTCTATCATTTGATAAATAAATTGTCTGCTTGCCCACAAATATTCAATTTCAAACCGTGCCGGCAAAAGAAGTATGATACATAAGCATAAAAAATAAGTGTCCGTGTTATATGTTGCTCCGTATAACACCCAATTTGTTAAACATATCACGATAAAACTTTCTATAAACAATAATTTAATAACGGACATATAACAATCAAAACCCAAAAACATAGTTATTATTTTCGGTTTAAAACACTTGCACCGGTCTAAATCCACTTAAAACACCTACCTTTTTAAATTTCAATGTTTTTGGCTGCACGGTATAATAAAGTCGCTTGCCGTATCTGTCAATCATTGTATTTACTTCTTCGGCTCGTTGTGCAATCATTTTTATATATTCCTCATTTCGTGGCACTCTAATTATTATCGGTTTTTCCATCGTGCTAAAAACGACATAATCGCACCATAATCTCTTGCATACCCACATATTAAATTGCATTTGTGTATAATGTGCCGGCGGTATCTTCCGGCTTCTTTCAATAACCCAAAAGTTTTTTTCATTTGGACATTTAATTTCAATCATACCGTCAGCATTAACCAATCCGTCCGGGCTGCTGCCGACATATTCGTTAAGTTCAACAAATCCTACATGGGCTACTTTGTAACCGGTTTCAAGCTCATAAGCTCTACATGCTTCCGGCTCTAAATCTATACCCCGTTGTAAATCTTCAGTCCAAAATCTATGTTGCACACACTTATTTGTTAGTCGTTCAAGTGCCTTTTCAAGTAAATAGCTGTGCGATGTCCAGCTGTTGCCAAGCATACAATGAAAATTGCTCGCCGTTAATTTTCCGCACCGCAATCCATACCATTGTTTGCTTCTTTGCTCACAATAATAAACTTTCATAACTTCCTCCGTTTCCCCAAGAGTTTAAAACTCTTAAGCAAAGCTGTATAACACAGGTTATTCAAGAGTGCTAATCTCGACCTTTACAGGTTATACAGCCCTGCCGACCAACTTAAAAATTATCGTTTTTCCGTCTATTCTTGCATATTTACCGCAAGCCCATTGTTCCGGGCAATGTCTTTGTGTATTTCTAAAATAACAACCTTTACAAAATTTATCATTATTTATAACTACTTTAAGTTTTACCGTTTCATTTGTTGCCAAATTAAAATATTCAACAACACTATCCGGCGGCAAAGTTTTGTTGCACTGCTTCATATTCTTTTAAATCGTCCTTATAAAAAGTTTCATAATATTCTTGCTCGCTCATATTTTCGGTATATTCCCACATAGCAATATAATCAATTTCGTTTTTAATACTTTGTTCCGTGTAATATTTGTTTATCTGTTCTTGTTCCGACAATTCAACAAACTGATCCGTTGCAAACAAATTTACAATCGCAACAAACAACAAAATTATTAACCACATAATGCCAATTAAAAAAACTGTAATATAAATCTTATCTTTAGTTTTATTGCTTAATTTTTTCACTTGCTCCTCCTAATATCTACAAACTTTTCTTTTAAGTTTTTCTAATACCGCCATAACCGCTGCCGTCCTAAACAAAATTATTTTTGCACTTTCTTTTATGTATGGTATTTGTTCTCTATGCACTACTCGCATCATAGTTGCTGTGCTTTTAATAGCAAACTCTTTTTTTATATCTTTCATATTCATAAAGGTGCCGTAATCGTGTATAGACATTACATTGCCTCCTGTAGCACATTAAAATCATTTCTTGTTTTAAAAAGTTTTGCTACTTTGTTTTGTGCAGCCACTAATTCGGCAACAAGTGAATAATCATAGCTTTCTACCGTCGGATAACCTAATTGTCCGGCTACTTTTTTTGTTTCTTCGTATTCTTTGTTGTAAGCTCTTAAATCTTCAATTGCTTCTTTAATTTCTACTCTTCTAATTTTTTTAATAAACTCAATGTTTTGTTTCATTTGCGGACATCCTCCATTTTTTATTTATAAAACAAAACAACACAACTGAAACAATTGAAATTATTTTAGCTGTGTTGTATAATATTGTTGGGGAAACAGGCGGAAAAGATAAGCTCATAACTTATCTCTTCCGCACTGAAAGTTGTCGTGTCCGCAAGAAAGCAACAACTTTTTTTATTTAAAATTTTTGATTTAAACTTACCGATAATAATATTATGTTTTGCGGACATATTTTCTTTCCCTTTGTTAATTATATGTTGTTTCTATGCTAATAAAATAACATAAAAATAACACAAATGTCAAGTGCGGAGGTGCTTTATGCACGACAAAATCCATTTAAAAATTTTAGAAGTATTAAAACAAAAAAGGATAACACAAAAAGAATTAGCAAAAAAAATTAAGTCAAAGCCATCGTCAGTAAGTCGGATGTTGTCCGGTAATTATGTTTTAAAGTTAGATACAATCCAAAAAATAGCAAAGGCACTAAATATATCAGCAGAGGATTTATTAAATGGAAATAAAAATTTTTCGGATGTAAATGTTAGTTTTTTTAATTCCGGCAAAAACCAGCAAAGTATAAACAAAAATTCTTTAACTGAAACCGTTGAAATTCTAAAAGAAAAACTAAAAGTAAAAGATGAAAAAATCAAGTTTTTAGAAGAAAAAATCAAGTTTTTAGAGAATAAAAAAAGAGGATAGTATTATGTTTGATAAAGTTTTTAAAGTGTTAATAATGGTATTTTTGTTTATTTTTTGTTTGCTGTTTTATATCCAAACAAATAAATATTTATTTTTATATAACAAATATTTATCTGTAGAATTTTTAAAGTTTTCTCACGATTATATGTATAAAGAATTAAAACAACCGTATTACGAAAAAGAACATCTATTAGAAACCGGATTTATATTATTAGACCAAACTTTAACTTATGGGCTGCCGTTGCATGTATCGTTAAACGAAAAAGAGCTAAACAAATTTATAGAAGATAGAAAAAGAATAGAAAAATGAAAACATTAGAAGAAATAAAAAAACAAGAATTTATTTTTTTAACTTGGGAACAATTACGGCACCTTGAGTGGAGAAAGGTAAAATCTCGTTCCGATATAGATATAAGTTTTTATATGGAAGAAGTTGAAGAATTAAAAAAATGTCGTCAACAACTTATAACTTTTATGGAAAAATTTATAGAAATTTACGGTATAGAAGAATATAAAAAATTCATAGGTAAAATAAAATGAGATATTATTTACAAAAAATAGGGAAATCCTATTATAAATGTTGGCATACAAAACAAAACGGTAAAGATGTTAAATATCGTAAAACTTTAGGTGCAATATCAAAATCGCTTGCCGACGAAGTTATACGAAATCTTAACGAGGATATTATCCGTAATCAATATAATCTAACACCCCGTGATAGAAGTTTTGACGAATTTATAAAAGAATTTCAAAACTTCCGTAAAACCTTGCCGCCGAAATCTCAAGAAAGAGATAGTATTGTAATTAAAAATTTTATAAATTTAACAAACATATCCTTTGTGTCGGAATTTAATTTGAAGCTGGTAGAAAATTATATCGGTCAACGGAAACAACAAAATCCAAAATTAAGAAATGCAACAATCAATAAAGAATTAAATACATTAGCTGTAATGTCAAAAAAAATGAAACATTGGCATTATACAAACCGAAATGTTTTAGAAGATTTACAACGGTTACCGGAACAAGAAGTAATACCGAAATTTTTTACGGATGAAGAGCTGCAAAAAATATTTAAAAATTTTACCGGCGGATGGCTCACAATGGTATATTTAGGTTATTATTGTGGTCTGCGGCTTGAGGAAGCTGTCGCCGCAACAGCAAACAATGTATTATGGGACACAAAAACTTTGCTTTTGGTCGCACCAAAAACCGGGAAAGAGCGAGGCATACCGCTTGCAACCCCTATTTATAATTATTTGTTGACACTAAAAACCGCAAAAACTTTTGAAAACGATAAAAACCTTGTGCAATTTCCAAAAGCCGAAATAAAAAGCACAAGTTCAATTTCACATATATTTCATAAGAAGTTAGAAAAGATAGGTATAAAAGATAAATCTTTTAGATGCTTCCGGCATACTTTTGCAACTCATTTAAGAAGAGCAAACGAAAACCAAGCAAACATAAAAGATTTATTAGGTCATAGTAGTTTTGAAATGACAAATAGATACGGTCATGCGACACCAAATAAAAGTTTGCAAGAAGCTGTGGAAAAATTAAATCAAAATGTTATATAATAAAACCCGCAAAACCCAAAAAATAAGTTTTGCGGGGCAAATATGGGGCAAATAAAATCGCTCTGTCGTGCATAAAATTATGGCTCTTCAGGGCAAATAGGGCACTTTTTTAACCATCCAAAAATACCGTCTAAAAATCAAATTATCGTCTTAAAAATCACAAAAATAACATTGTTTCAATTGTTTCAATTGAGTGTTATTATTTCAAAT